>MDTB01020978.1_pt1 | contig 16038 bp, 14 predicted proteins | sample 811161 | NCBI WGS metagenome assembly MDTB01 (sample SAMN05326650, study PRJNA326480) | marine metagenome | isolation source: seawater | place: Mediterranean Sea | collected 2009 | reverse complement strand
TAATGATTTTTCCATAAATTAATTTTTTGCACCTTTTATTTTTATATAAAAGTTGGTAATTAAAAGACCCTTCAAGCTTAAATTTATTTTTTATCAAAAGGTTTTTGCTAGCTAAATTATATTCATAAATTCCAGCCTGTATTTTTTTTAATTTAAATTTATTTTTAGCTACTTTAATTAACTTTTGAAAAACTTTAGTCATGATACCTCTAGATCTAAATTTTTTATCTCCAATAAAATATGAAATAAATGAAGTCTTGTGATAATAATTTATCGGTCCTAGTTTGATATTACCTATATGTGTTTTATTATCTAAAAAAATTCCAAATAAAAATTCATTTTTTGATTTATGTTTAATTTTTACATATTTTTTTACTGAGGATAATGTGTGTTTTGAAAATCTTTGCTCAGTAAATTTATTTACATCATTTGAATTTAACCATCTTACATATTTTTTACTTACTTCATTTGCAGTTAATTCTTTTAATAAAATATTCATTTTTATAGTAATTGTTGGTTAAATAAAAAATCATATTATATATTATTATTTTATGTATAAAAAAATTATTTTTTTTATTGATTTCAACGATAAGAGTGGATTAGGACATTTAAAAAGATGTCTAAAATTAAGTAAATATTTTCCAAAATCAGATGTAACATTTTTATTACAAAAAAAAATAAAATTTAAGAATATAACTTGTAAAGTTTTTTCATTAAATGAATTTATTAAAAATAACTCTAATAAATATGACCTTGCTATAATAGATAGTTACAATAATAAAGTTGAGGAGCAAAAAAAAATATCAAAATTTTGCAAAAAAATTCTTGTCATAGATGACTTGTGTAATAAAAAATTTTATTGTGATTATTTAATAAATTATAACCCATTGATAAAAAAATCAGATTATTCGACAAAACTTTTAAAAAAAACGAAACTTTTTTTAGGTTTACAATATAATTTTTTGATAAATTTCATAGAGTCTAAGAAAAGAAGTAAAAATGATAAAATTAATATTTTTATTTATTTTGGCACTAAAGATAGAACAGAGTTAATAAAAAAAACTATTCAAACATTAAATAACATAAAAAATAAAATAAATAAGGTAATTATTTTTTCTAATTTTAATTTTAATATAAGTCATAAAGATTTTAAAATAAAAATTTTTAAAATATCTGAAAAGAAAAATATCATCAATTTTATGAAAAACTGTGACATTTTAATTATTTCCACTGGTGTTATTTTGTATGAAGCACTGGCGTTAAATAAAATTATATTTGGCACGCCAATTTCAATAAATCAAATACCACATTTTAATTATTTTGAAAAAAAAAAATATATTTTTGATTTGAATCAACTTGATATGCAATTTAATGATAAAATTAATTTCAAAAAAAAAAAATATTTAAATTTTATAAATGATGATAATGATATTATAATTAAGAATATTACAAATCCAATTTTTGATAAAAACAATAATAGAATTTACATAGAAAATTTTAATTCAAAATATTTAATTAATTTATTTTCTATGCAATCTAGTAAATTTAGAAAGTATTACAAAAATACCAATAAATTTACTTACCAAAAACACGTTCAATATTTTAAAAAAATTATAAATAATAAAAATATAAAATTTTTAATTATAAAATTAGAGGATGTATTCTGTGGATATGTTAAAACAGAAAAAATTGACAAAAAAACAATAATTTCAATTGGTTTAAGGGAACAATTTCAAAGAATAGGAATAGGATCTGAGATTTTAAAATTTTTAAGAATTAATAATTTCTTCAAAAACACACCAACAGCTCAAATAAACAAAAATAATACTGCTTCACTAAATGCTTTTAAAAATGCCAATATTAAAAATATTGAAAAATTTTAAATGAAAATTTGTTTTTTAATAAATAAAGATTTAAATCCAAACACTTTTGCATTTATATATCCAATTCTAATAAATTTAAATAATTTTAAAAAATTATCCATCGATATTAAGTTTGATATTAGCAACAAAAATTATGATTTAATTTTTTTGGATAGTAAGTACTTAATTAAGCATTTCTTAAAAAATGAATTAGTTCAAATAGAAGGTATTTTTAAGGATTTAAAAAAAAAAACTAATTACCTTGTATACTGTGATAATGAGGCATCAATATTTATAAATAAAGATATCTTTAAATTCATTGATTATTATCTTAAAGGAAGAATTCCAAAAGAATTGGATACTTACAAAAAAGCTCTATATGGTCAAAGACAGTATACAGACTTCTATTACAAAAAATACCAGATAAAAGATGATATAGAAAACTATTCTAATATATTAATTGACGACAACATTTCCAAAATAATACTTGGCTGGAATAACGGAATTTCAGATTATAGCTATTTGTCTCTTATTAAAAAAAACATATACAAATTTTCTAATTTTTTTATAAAGATAAATAAAAGAAAAATTTATAATAAAAAAAGAATTTTTACTGGAAGGTTTAAGCAAACTTATTCTAGAAATACGATTAATTTTCACAGAGAATTGTATGAAAAACTTTTTTCTATAAAGTGTGAGATTGATCGAATTTCAAGATTTAGTTATTTTAAAGAATTAAAAGATTCATTGTTTAGTATTTCTCCCTTTGGTTGGGGTGAAATTTGTTATAGAGATTTTGAATCATTTTTATACAAATGTGTATTAATTAAACCAAACATGGAACATATAATAACCTGGCCTAATTATTATATTGAAAATAAAACTTATTTACCAATGGCTTGGGATGATTTAGATGAAGAACTTGTAAATAATATACCAGAAAATATAGAAAAATATATTCATATAGCGAATACAGGAAATATAAATTATTTAAAATACTTTAATACTAATGATGAAAATTATTTTTTTGAACATTTTAGTAATATAATAAATAAGATTATAAAATAAACATTATGAATTTTTTTAATTTAGAAAGACAATTTAAGTTAATTAAAAGAGGTCTGCTTAAGAATTTTGAAATTAATTTTAAAAAGGGAGACTTCATTCAGGGGAAAAATGTAAAAATTCTAGAGAAAAAACTTTTAACTTATTCAGACTCAAAATATTGCCTTAGTTGTGGAAATGGAACTGATGCAATCAGAATAGCTATAAAAGCTCTTAAGATTCCAAAAAACTCACACATAATTGTACCAAGTTATACTTGGATATCTACAGCATCAAGTGTTGTTGAAAGTGACATGGTACCAATTTTTTGTGATGTAGATGAAAATAGTTTTTTGATGTCAGTTGAAAAAATTAAAGAAACTTTAAAGCATGCAAAAGAAAATAAAGTGAATGTTAAAGCAATAATTACTGTCGATTTATTTGGTAACCCAGTCGAGTATAATAAAATATATAAACTTTGTAAGAGTAAAAATATATTTTTTATAAGTGATGCTGCACAAAGCTTTGGTGCCAAACAGTTTGGAAATTATATAGGATCAAGATCATGCGATGTAATGACGACAAGTTTTTTTCCAACAAAAAATATTGGTGGTTATGGTGACGGTGGTGCACTTTTTTTTAATAATAAATATACATATAATACTGCAAAAATTTACGCGAAAAATGGTCAAAAAGTAAGTGGTGAAATTGTATCTTCTGGAATTAATTCAAGATTAGATACAATGCAGGCATCAGTGCTTTTAGAAAAATTAAAACTATTATCAAAAGAAACTGTACTTAAGAAAAAAATTTTTTTGTTGTATAAAAAATTATTAAATAAGAATTATTTTGAGTTTCAAAAAATAAATAAAAATTATCAATCGTCTTTCTCTGTCATGACTTTAAAAATAAATAAAAATATTAAAAGAAATTTATTAACTAAATTTCTCGAGAAAGAGAGAATTCCATATAAAGTATATTATGAAAATTCAATTCATAAAAGTAGGTTTTATAAAACATATCCGATGGTAAAAATGGATATTACTGAAAAATTATCAAGAACAACTATTTCTTTACCTATATTTCCATATTTAAAAAATAATGAAGTAAAAAAAATTTGTAACAAAATAAATTTTTTTTTTAACTCATGAAAGTAATATTTCTTTTCAACTTCTACAATTCATTTAGGAGTATTGTTGAAAATAATGAATTTACAACTGTTGGAAATATTTCTTTAATTAGAATAATAAAAAAAATTTCTTTAAATAATTTTGTACAAATTTATCTTTTAGAAAAAAATAAAAATTCAAAGATTAATAAAATTACAAAGACCAAAATAAATAATATCGAATTTAAAGTAATACCTTTAAATAATAAATATAATATTTTAAAAAATATTCCAATAATGCTTAAAGAATTTTTGTTGAGTTGTCCAAAAACATTTTACATTGATAGAGGAAATATTATTTTTGCTTACATATTGAAAGTTCTAACAAAACACAAAGTTATAATAAGGATTCTTGGAATAACACAAGTTATTGAAGAAAGTTTAATTGGGTTTAGTTTAAGAAACTACTTCAATAGAATTTTTTGGAAAAAAAGATATGATTTAGTAATTAATTCAAATGATGGTAGCAATTATAAAAAATTTTACCTCAACAATATGTCTTCAAAAAATATATATCTGACTTTAAATCAAGCTGTTGATAAATTTCATAAAATTAAAACTATAAGAAAAAAATTTAATATTTTATTATGTGACAATTTTAAAAGTATATACAAAAACTTTTCTGAAATTCTTGAAACCTTAAACTTTATCAATCCGGATATTAAAAAAAAAATAAAACTAATATTTATTTATTCAGACAAAAATGAAAAATTAAAAATAAAAAAAAATACTATATCGTTCAATGATATAAAATTAATTCCTAGACAAGATAATAAAAAATTACTTAATCATAAATTTAATTGTGATGCGCTTATAACATTTAATTCCATGGGATATTTATCCAATAATATTTGTGAAAGCATTTATTGCAACAATTGGATAATAACTCCTTACTACTCAAAAATAGCAGCAAATATTCCAACAAAATTAAAAAAAAACTTTGTTTTCATAAACAAGAAAAATCTTAAAATAGAATTAAATAGAACTATTAGTAAACTTTTAAATGAGAGTAAAAATTTACAATTTAAAAACATTTTGACTAATCAAAATAAAATAGAAAAAGAAATTAACTTTCTAAAAACTACCAAGCTTATTAATTAATTCTTTTTTATATAATTCCTTAAAACCTAACTGAAAGTTAATTTTAAAAATATTTTCTAATTTATGTTTTTTTATTAAAATTATATTCTTTTTAATGAAAAAATTTTGTGTCTCATAAAATAACGAAAACCCAGATTTTGGAATATCTAAATTAAAAAACTTTTTTAATAGAATCTTACTAATTGTTTTTGGTCCTAAATTGAATAATAAATTATGATCTAAATTTTCTATATATTCAAAAAGTTCACAATTTAAAAAAGGACTTCTTAATTCTATGCTATTTTTCATTGATGCAATATCCTGATTAAAATTAAGATTTTCTGGTAAAGTAAAATTCAAATCAAATTTTCTCGTATCTAAAAATAAATTTTCTTTTTTTTGAAAAAAATCTTCGAATTTATAAGATAAGTTTTTAATTTTTTTATAATGTTTGTAATTTGAATCATTTTTTAAATAACTTATATATTCAAAATAATTTTCTAAATCTAAAAAATTAATTTTATCATTTTTTAATTTTTTTTTAAAAAAATTAAAAAAAGGTAATTTTGAAAATAAATTAATTTTTTTTTGTAACTTGAATGCATTGAAATATTTATTATAACCATAGAATAATTCATCTCCGCCCGTTCCAGTTAATGCAACTCTGATACCATCTCTTGCAATTGAAGACGTAATCGAGTCCATCAGGGCAATAGAATAATTATCAGTAAGTTGATAATGATAATTTAAATAGTTTTCAATTTTTAATAGACTCTTTTCAAAATTGATAAACTTTATATTATCTTTTGAAATTTTTAAGTGTTCAAAATTTCTTAAAATTTGTTTTCTTTCAGACATAGAGTCTTGTTCAAGATGATAACATTGAAAATCTTTTTTTATTTCTTTTTTAATTATTGCTAGAAGTAAGGTAGAATCATATCCACCTGATTGTAATATTGAAATTTTTTGGTCACTAATTAATCTTTTTTTAATACTCTTAATTAATAAATCTAAAATTTCTTCTAAATTTTGATTTTTTATTTTATAGATTTTTTTCTTTATATTAGTTTGTTTTTTAATCGAATTCTGTTGTATTATTTTTCCCGATTCAATTTTTAATATTGTATTTCTAGAAATTTTTTTTATTCTTTTAATTAGTCTTTCTTTGTTAATTTGAATTCCAAAGAAATCAAAAAATAAAGTATTATTGCTATCGATTTTACTCTTAAATATTTCAGTAAAAATCTTTGCCTCTGAACTAAACAAAATTTTATCTTTGTGTTCAAATATAAATAGAGGTTTTTCACCAAAAAAATCTGTTACGAGAAATAAGTTTTTACTATCCCATAATGCAAACGCATACATGCCATCAAGATAATCCAGGCATTTTGAACCATATTTAATCCACATTTTAAGTAAAACTTCTGTATCTCCATTTGTTTCAAAATGAGAGTCTTGTAAATAATTTTTTTTTAATTCTCTAAAATTGTAAATTTCACCATTAAAAACCAAAACGTTATTATTTTCTTTTCTTGGTTGTGAATTTTTTTTAGATATATCTATAATAGAGAGTCTAGAATGACATAATATCAAATTATTTTCATCATCCTGGAACAAATTAAATTCATCGGGTCCTCTATGGTTAAGAAATTTTTTAGCTCTATTTGCGAATTTCACATCTTCATTATTTAATTTCTTTTTTGAATAAATTCCAAATATTCCACACATTTAATTTAAATTAATATATATATTCATCTATAATTCAATTTCATATTTATGCATAAATTAAAAAATATCGTTCTTGTTGGTGCTGGTTATTGGGGTGAAAAGATACTTGATAAGTTAATCCAACTTGATCAAAAAGTAATATTAATAGATAAAGACGTAAGAAAATACAAAAAATTTAAAAATAAATATAAAACAAAAAAGATAGTTTATCTTAAATCATTCAAAGAGTTGGGTAATTTTTTTTTTGAAAGTGTAATTATTGCTAGTCCTGCGCAAAATCATTTTTCACATATAAATTATTTTATAAATTTAAAAAAAAATATTTTTGTTGAAAAACCAATTTGTCTTACTAAAAATGAATTAAAAAAGATAATTCAGTCTTTAAAAACATATAAGAAATCATTCATGATTGGTCATATAATGAATTTTCATAATTCATTTATAAAAATATCAAAACTCAATAATCGTCAATATTTTGGTAAAATTCTATATTTATATTCAACTAGGTTGAGTTTTGGCAAACTGAGAAAATATGAAAATATATTATCTAGCTTTGCACCGCATGATATTTCTATGATGCTGGGAATAATGAACAAATTGCCAAAAATTGAAAACTCAACAGGAACAAAGATTTTAAATAATAATATTTATGATAATTCAATAATTAATTTCCAATTCAGAAATAATACAAAGGGTCATATTTTTGTTAATTGGCTTAGCCCTTTTAAAGAGCAAAAATTTGTAATTATTGGAACCAAAAAAATGATGGTATTTGATGACTCGGAAAACTGGGATAAAAAAATTATGATAATTAATAAGCCAGTTATAAAACAAAATAATTCATTAGTTTTAAATACAAAAAAAGTTAAATACCTAAGCTCTACACCGAATGATGCTTTAAAAGATGAGATAAAATTTTTTATTAATTCTTCTGAACATAAAAAAAAATTAAAAAAAGATTTAACTGTAAGTTTAAATGTATATAAATTATTATTTAAAGCCTTAACTAAAATTAAAAAATTGTGAAAAAAAAATACTTTTTACATAAAACTAGTACTGTTCATAAATCCTCAAAAATCGGGAAAAATGTAAAAATATGGAGATATTCAACTATTCATGAAAATTGTGAAATAGGCGAAAATACTTCTATTGGTCAAAATGTTTCCATCGGACCAAATGTTAAAATTGGAAATAATTGTAAAATTCAGAATAATGTAAGTATATACGATGGTGTTGAAATTGAAGATGACGTATTTTGTGGGCCAAGTTGTGTTTTTACAAATATAAAGTTCCCTAAAAGTAATATTTCTCAAAAAAATAAATTTGTTAAAACATTATTAAAAAAAGGTTCAACCATAGGTGCTAATGCTACAGTTATTTGTGGTAATACAATTAATGAAAATGCTTTTGTTGGTGCTGGATCGGTAGTCACTAAAAATGTAAAAAAAAACTCTGTCGTTTTTGGCAACCCAGCAAAACACTATAAAAGTGTTAAGTAATTATAATATTTTTAATTCCCACTTTTTTATTTCTTGTTTCGCAGAGTGATAAAAATTATTTTCTTTAAAAATATGAACCAAATCTAAAGCTTTATCAATTTTATAATTTTTTATTTTTCTTCTAAAAATCGGAACATATAGAGAATATGCAGAAGTAAAGTGTAAAATAATCAGTTTTCTTGGCCTTTTACTTTTTCTGCTTCCATAATGGTAACATCTACATGTATCAATAAATCCAATATCATCTTTTTTTAGGTTTATTGAAATCTTATCATCAGAAATAATTTCATTCTCAAAGATTTCATCATTAATTTTAACATTTCTTTTACTTACAATATTTTTTTTAATTAATTTTTTAAATATTTTATGACTTTTATTTGCAGATACTAATGATAAAGCGCCATTTTCCTGGTCAACTTTATCTATTGGTATCATTATTTTTAATTGCCTTACATCTTCAGAGTCCATATGCCAAGATTGACTTCTACCTTCAACATTTTTATCATTAGGAGAATACCAGTAAGATGCTTTAACTAATATTGGTAAAGAACCAATGTATTGAGTAACAACAGGAAGCAATCCTTCAATTATAGTATTTAAATTATCATCAATGTTTATATCTTTTTGTAATAAAAAATTTTTTTTTCTATTTACATCTTTATCATTTATCCAATCTATAGTGCTGTATTCTGAAATTAATTTCGTTAGAATTTTCAATTGATCATTATTGAAGATTTGAGAAATTTTCAAAATTTTGAAACCTACACTTTTATCAATACATAAATCACTTTTTAATTTTTTAATGTCATTTTTGAAAATATTTTTTCTAAAATTATATTCTTTAAAATAGATGGTTTTTAATATTATTTGAAATAATTTTATTATGTTTGGTTTATCTGGAATAAATGTTTTGCCAAATCTAACAAAAATTATTTTTTGTTTTAATTTACTTATAAAAGATAATAAATTAATCATGTTGTGATAAAAAAAAAAATTTTAATTTATAGTAATATCATTAGAGAAATAATTCAAAAAAAAAATAAAGATATTTGGAATTTAATTCCAATTTTATCAATTAGTAATCCAATTAAACAATATAAGGTAAAATTTAATTACAATAAATATAGTAGAAAGTTTGAGACTAATCTAAATATTTTTAAATTAAAAAATTATAGTATTGATCCAGAAACAAATTTAATTTTTAAAGACTCATTAACATATAGGGGCTTTGGTCCTATAATTATTTTTGAAAGCCTTGATGATTTTGTATTTAAAAAAATATTTATGCAAAGTAAAATTAATAAAAAAATTTTAATAAAAAAAAAAGTTTTTTTAAAAAAAAAAAATTTAATTTTTTTTTCAATTAAGAGAAACAAACCAAATTACTATCACTTTATTGAAGATAATTTAATTCCATTTGTAGAATTTTTAGAAAATTTTAAAAAAATAAATTTAACGATTGCAACTAGATTTGATTTATCTGAACCAATAAAAAATTATTTAAAAATTTTATCGAAAATATATAAATTTAAAATTTTAAAGTTGGATAAAAATAAAGTTTACAATTTTAATTATTTATTATTTGTAAATGGCAATCAAATTCAAAGACTGAGGATTGAGGAAAAAAATACAGATAAATTATTACAAAAAAAAAATATAAAAAATATTAAAGATATTTATTCGATTTATTCAGTTCCAAAAGGTAAGATTATTAAAAAAGAAAATACAATCTATAAAGTTGGTAACGCAAGTAGAAGATACCTTAATTCCTCTACTTCTTATGAAAAGTTTAATCTTTTTCAAAAAAAATTAATAAACTTAATTAAAGTTAAGACTAAAACTCCAGAAAAAATGTTTATATGCAGAAAACAAAATAATCTATCTCATGATAAAAAAAATAATTTTAGTTCTAGAATTTTGATCAACGAAAATGAGATTAGGAAAGAATTAAAAGATTATACTTTTTTGTACTTAGAGGACATGAGTGTTGAAAATCAAATAATAACCTTTAATAGTGCTAAAATAATCGTTGGTATGTCAGGTGCAGGCTTGACGAACATATTGTATTGTAAAAGAAATACGAAAATAATTGAATTGAGACCAGAGTTTTTTGGTTACAATTATAACTACTTTAGTGACATAGCAAAAATAAAAAGTTTAAAATTCTACCCCTTAATATGTCAATCCAATAATACAAATGATATAAAACTATCAAAAAAAATGATAAATTTTTTAAAAAATTTATAACTCAATTATATCATCTGATATAGTTCTAAAAAAATTATCATGAGTTAGATTAATAATAGTTACTGAGGGCAGTAAATTTCTAACTTCATTTAAAATTTTAAGTTTATTATTATTTTCTAAAGAACTTAATCCTTCATCAAATATAATTAATTTAGGTTTTTTTATTAATTCTCTAATTATAAGAAGTCTTTGCTTTTGTCCCCCAGAAATATTACTTCCACCAGAAACTATCTGTTTGTCTAGATTAACTTTATTATCATCAAATATGTTGCTCAAATCAAAAAGGTTTATATATTCAATGATTATCTTATCTTTACTGCTTTCATTTGAAAATATTAAATTAAATCTAACAGTTTCATCAAATAAATATGTGTCTTGTGTAATGTAAGCAATTTGATTTCTAAGATATATTGGATTTATTTCTTCAATATCTTGGTCATCAAACTTTATAATTCCTGTATAGTTTTTCTTTAAATAAAGTTTAATCAATAAATCTGCCAATGTAGTTTTTCCTTTCCCGGAACCACCGTAAATACTAGTTGTTTTGCCAGCTTTAATTTTCAAACTTAAACTATCAAAAATTACTTTACTATTATGTTTAAAGTTAAGTTTATCTATCAAAATATTTTTTTTAAGACTAAAATTTTTTAATCCAGAAAAACTCTCTTTATTGTTATTTTGATTAGTTAAAATTTCATTTATTTTAACAAGAGGACTTTCATAAAGATGTAGGGCTGAGAAATTTGATGCAACTGAGTTTATTTTTCCAAAAATTCTGTTAAATATGAGAATAATTATCACTAAATCACCAATTATATTATCCATTTTATCGATACCTAAAAAAATAATAAGCAAGGCCAACACTACAACTATCATTGGTTCATACATGATCGAAATTTTTTTTGAAATTGTGATTAGTAGTTCAGATTTAAACAAGTTATTTATTGAGGAATAAATTTTTTTTTTAAATAAAAAGTTTTTATTAATTATTTTAAAATTTTTAATATTATGCAGTAAAAATTCAATGTTATTTAGAACTATGTTTCTATTAAGAGTTTGTAATTTCCCTTGTTTAGAGAAAAAATTATTCAAAATTAAAAAAGATGAACCAATTATAAATCCACTTAAGATAAAAAATAGTGAAATTTCAACATTAACATAAATTGATCCTAAAAATAAAACTAAAACTCCAAAAGTATTTAAAACTATAGAGTTAATTGTGTTTGCTCCCTTCCTCAGTCTTTCCATTTCAGGAAAGATATAATTTGATATATGACCAGTTTTAAAACTTGATAAGTATTTATAATTTGAAACGATAAGTCCTTTAAAAATATTTTTTTGTATATTTTTTATAGCTGTAAGAGATATCTTTGTTTGAATATAAATAGAAAAAATTAAAAAGATAGACTTAAAAACTACGCAAAAAACTAAAAAATAAATTACTGAATATAAATTTAAATCTGAAATAAAGATATTTAAAAATTTTTCAGAATCTTCATTATTTAAATTAAAATTTTCACCTGCCAAAATGCTTATTATTGGAGTTATTGAAAATATTGATAAAGCTTCTAAGATAAAAGTAATGATCAATAAGAGACATATTAGTGAAAAATTAAATATTGATTTATTGGATGTAATTTTTAAAAATTCCCAAAAAATTTTTTTAGATTTCATTTTTTTTATTTTATTAAATCAACAATAAAGTCTTCAAATTTCTTATTATTATTAAAATTAAAAATATAGTTATTAAATGCTAACTTGGCTTTTTTAATTAACAATAGAAACTCTTTAGGTTTTTTTTTACTTAAAACTAATTTTTTAAAAATTAAACTAAATTCTTTTTTACTTTTTGCTAATTTGAAACAGCCTAGATGGTTAGATATTCTCAAATTATTTTTTTGGATTATCGAGTTTATAAAGCTTTTCTTCACTATTTGAATTGCTGGCTTATTTAAGATGGCGGCCTCAAGCATACCTGTAGATCCGTACCCACATACGAAATAACTTTCGTTAATGGATTTCCATAAATTATTTTCGTCTAATTTTAAATTACTTGGAAAATATCCACAAATTTCTTCACATAAGTTAATAATTATTTTTTTATTATACTCATTATTGAATTTTAATCTTATTTCAAAATTGAATTTAGGATTATCTAGCACACACTCAAAGAATATTTTGTGAGCAAAATAAAATTGTTCATAATCATAATATCTATCAGATTTACTTAAAAATTTATTTTTACAAAGAAATTTAATATTACCAACATTCAGGCTGCCATATTGCCCAAGATTTCCCAGCTTCAATGGATTTCCACCTGCATAAGCGGGGGTAAAAGACAAAAATAAAATTTTCATTAGTTTCTTTGTATTATTTTTTTCATGAAACTTTACTAATTGTAACATTCTCAAAGGCCCCTGAATTCCAATTATATTTTTATAAATATGAAGTGAACTTTTGAATAAATCTTTATATATCTTGTTATGTACTAAAATTTTATCTGCATTATGTTGTTTTTTTTTTATTATTTTTTTTAGAGATTCTAAGTGATTTTTTGAAAAATTATACCCTTCTCTATGAAAAATTAAATACTTTACTTTTTTTGAGGAAAAAAAATTTCCAAACAAATTATCATAAGTATAATGATATGCGGGCGATATAATTAATCTTAAATTTAAATCTTCAAAAATTTTTGAGAAAAAATTTATTTTTTTTGAATCTTTCTTTGAATTTTTTGAAATATCTAATTTTGTATTTTTTTTAATACAAAATATTACTATTTCATTTGTAATAAGTTTAGGAAGATTTATTAATGCAAATTTCTTCTTACGTAAATAACGAATTTCATATTTTGATCTCTCTGGAGATAAATAAAGAATTAGTTTTAAATTAGATCCGCTATCAACATAACTTTTTAAAAAAACTTTAATAAGTATTTTTATACCTAAATAATATGAAAAAAGAAAAAATATTTTTATTAATTTCGCTTTTAATAATTTTTTATTAATTATCATTTTATAAAAAAAGACTTTTTATAAACTTTAACTAAATTTTTATTAAAATTTTTTTTAATCAAACTGAGATCGTACTCATAATTTAAATCAAAAGCTTCATAATCTTTTGAGAAAAAGGGTATTATTTTTTTAGAAGTTATTGTTTTAAATTTTTTAATCACTTCAATTTTTGAAATCTCCATACTAGCATTTTGCTGGTATATATCTGGAAGCGCTGCAAATTGAGAATTATAATAAGGTTGTTTTTTATAATAACCTTTCATTATTGGATGTATAAATATACCTTTTTTTCTCCACATCTTTCCAGGATGATTTTTAGTAACACTCACTCCTCTCAAAGAATAGCTCATGTTATGCAAAAAAAAAATTTTGAAAGATCTTTTTATTGATAAGTGATTTCTAAAAGGGTTTGTTGGTCTCAAAATTGTAAATATATCAAATTTTTCTTCTAATTTATTTAGTGTGAAATTTACCCAGTCATAATCGCTTGATTTTGATCCAGATATTTTTTTTGGCCTCAAAAAGGGAACTGAGGCTCCATAATATTCAGCAATTCTTTTATAATAATTGGAGTCAGTTGAAACTATAATTTTTGAAAATATTTTTGATTTTATAGCTGAAGTTATCGTGTAAGCTATTAAAGGGTGTCCCTTGTAAGGAAAAATATTTTTATTTTTAAATCTTTTCGACCCTGACCTTGCTGGAATAAGAGCTATAATTTTTTTATCCTTTAGCATTTTTTGCTACTTTAAAATTACATCTTTTTTTAAAGTTGACCTTAATCCTAAACTTTTTTCTAATCCATATTCTTTTTCAACTCTTACCCTATCATTAAAATGTGGAGTTGAAGCCTCTATTATTTCACAATTAGTTATTGCCTCTTCTTGATGAACAAATCCCTGAGGGAAATTAAAACAGTCGCCAGTGGTCAATATTTTAGATTTTAGTTTTTTATTTCCTAAATCAAAAGTAATTTTCAACTTCCCGGAAACAATATAACCACATTCATTTTTTTTATGGTGATATTGTAATCCTCCTTTTTTTCCTTTTTTTATTTTTAGTTTTTTTAGGGAAATTTTCTTAGAAATTAACCCTAATAAAATTTCACTTCCCCAATTTCTTTTTCCAATGTTAAATGGTCTAGGAAAAATTTTTTTTTCACTAAATTTTAACTTCATTTATAATCACTCTTATTAAGTGGTTTACCTGGAATTAAATCCTTTTGAGCTTTTTTTCCTATTATTTCATTTGACCTCCTGATTGGTATAAAATTGTCTTGAAATATTATTCCAGTAAGGTCTTCAATTTTTATTTTACTATTTTTTTTTATAATTTTGTTTGTGGTAATAGATTTTCCAAGTTTTTTAAATACAGGTTCTTTACCTATAAGTTTGTTTTTTTTTAAGGGTAGCATTTTTGGAGTTCTGTCAATATCTCTAACAAATTTGCGGAAGCCCTCTGGTTCCAATGCAAATGAGTGGTCCGTTCCTTTCCAGGATCTATTTAAAGTAACATGTTTTTCAAAAACACGAGCTCCTAACATATATGCTATCGGTCCAGATAATATGCCATTAAAGTGGTCAGATGATCCCACGATACAACTTTTAAATTTTTTTTTTAATTTAGTAATATTTTCTAAACCCAGTCTATCATAAGGTGTTGGATATTCAGAATTGCAATGAAGAATAATAAGATTTTTAATATATTTTTTTAATAATTTAACGCTACTTTCTATTTGTTTTGAATTACCTCCGCCTACACTTATAACAGTTGTTTTCTTTTTTTTTGCGATCTTATTTATCAGGGGTAGATTTCCAAGGTCAAATGATGCAATTTTAATAATATCAACTCCAATTTTACAAATTTTTTCTAAACTAATTTCATCAAATGGAGTTACCATAAATTTAACATTATACCTTTTGCATTCATTTTTTACTCTGACTAAATCTTTATATGACAATTCAAGCTTCTCTCGATGTTTGCCATAAGTTTTTGCAAAAGCATTTTCACTGTTATAGTTCGCTTTATAAGCTTCATTTGAAAAAAGGGATTTATTATTTCTTACCTGAAATTTTATTGCATCAGCACCTAATGCAGAAAATATTTTAACGTACTCTAAGGCGTAATCAACACTACCTTGGTGATTTTGTCCTACCTCAGCAATAACAAAATAATCTTTTTTGTAATTTTTTTTTTTCATATAATAAACATTGAATTTACAATTAAAAAAAAATAATACTAATAATTAAAGAAGAATATTCTATATAAACATATAAATTAATTTAACTTATATGTTTTGATAAAAAAATTTTTTTCAGTGCATAAATCAAGCCAATTGAGCTATTAGTACTGGTCAGCTGCACGCATTACTGCGCTTCCACATCCAGCCTATCAAC
>MDTB01160378.1_pt1 | contig 16039 bp, 18 predicted proteins | sample 811161 | NCBI WGS metagenome assembly MDTB01 (sample SAMN05326650, study PRJNA326480) | marine metagenome | isolation source: seawater | place: Mediterranean Sea | collected 2009 | reverse complement strand
TATAAAAGAAAACCTATCAAAATTTTTATTTTTTTTATTATTTCAATAATTATCTATTTTTTAGATAAATTTTATTTTACTAATTTAATTTTTATATCCGATAGAGGAGGCGGTGTTTTTATAAAATTTTTTGAATTATTAAATTTTAAAGAAAATTTATTAGTCATAATATTTGCAATTCTATCTTTGTTACTTCTAGATTACTTCTTTAAAAAGAATAGATTTAATAATTATATTTTATTATTAACTTTATTTTGTTCTTTACCAATTTTGACAATATATCAAAAATATTTAGATCCTTTATTTTTAATTTTACTTTTTGGACTTTTCAAGTCTGATAATCTTAGTAAATTGGTTATTGAAGAAACAATTGCCATAAAATATATATTATTTTATTTTTTTTCTTTTTACATATTTTCAGTTTTGTATTATTTGAGATGAATATAAGATAAAATTATCTATGTCATTAGTGAGTGTAATAATGCCTTATTTTAAAAAAAGGCAACATATTGAGGAAGCCCTTCAATCAATACTTAATCAAACTTATCAAAATTTTGAGATTATTATCATAAATGATGAGGCTAATGCTGATAGTCAATTCATATTGGAAAATTTAACTAAAATAGATATTAGAATAAAATTAATAAATAATCAAAATAATTTGGGAGCTGGTCCCTCAAGAAATAAAGGAATAAAAATTGCGAAAGGAGATTATATTGCTTTTTGTGATTGTGATGATTTTTGGAAAAAAACAAAATTAAAAACACAATTAGATTTTATGAAAAATTATCAAACAGATTTTAGTTTTACTTCATATGATATTGTAGATAAAGAAGGAAATAAAATAGGTGCTAGATTTGCGGATAAAGAGATGACTTTTAAAAAATTAGTTGACTCTTGCGACATAGGATTATCAACAGTAGTTTTAAAAAGCAGTTTATTAAAAAAAAAAAATTTAAATTTTCCTCAATTAAAAACAAAAGAAGATTATGTTCTTTGGCTCAATTTAGCAAATGACGGCGTTAAGATGTTTGGATTAAATGAAAATTTGAGTTCATGGAGAAAATCGAATAAATCTTTGTCATCTTCCTCTTTGCAAAAAATTTTTGATGGATATAAAGTTTACAGATATTACTTAAGATTTAGTGTTTTAAAATCATTATATTCATTATTTATTTTATCTATGAATTTTTTAATTAAAAAATAATAATTATGTCTTTTGCATTATATGTATTTATTCAACTAGCTATAATTTTTTTACTTAATAATATTTTTATAAAGAATAATTATTTAGTTAATGAAACAGGAGATAGTCACCAAAAATTTACCTCTAAGTCTAAAATACCTCTTACTGGAGGGATATTTTTATATTTGTGCATAATTTTTTTTATAAATGATAATATATTATCTTTCTTACTATTTTCTCTCTTAATTTTAATATTAGGTATTTTTTCAGATTTAAAATTGATTAAATCCGCGATTAAAAGATTAATTTTTCAAACATCAATTGTTATGTTTTTTATAATCTTTAATGAAATTAAAATTTTAGATACACGAATTATTTTTTTAGATAATTTATTAATAAATCCATTTTTAAACTATTTTTTTGTATGTTTTTGTATTTTAATAATTATAAATGGCTCAAATTTTTTTGATGGACTTAATACTCTAAGCATTGGATATTATCTCTTAATATCTATAATCATTTTTTATTTAAACTTACAAAATCTTATTATAATTGAAAATATTTCAATGAATTATGTTTTATTTGTAATTGTCAGTCTTTATTTTCTTAATTTATTTAATAAAGTTTTTTTAGGTGACTCTGGTTCTTATTTATTAGGATTTATGTTTTCAATATTTTTAATAAATCTTTATGAATTAAATAAACATATATCTCCATTTTTTATAATTTTATTATTATGGTATCCGGGATATGAAACTCTTTTTTCTATAATCAGAAAAAAAATTTTAAAAAAATCTCCAATAAAACCTGACTCAAATCATTTGCATCAACTAATTTTCTTCCTGATTAAAAAAAACTTCATTAAGAACACTTATTTTGCTAACATATTTACTGCTAATTTTATTAATATTTATAATTTGATAATTTTTTTTATATCTTCGAATTACATATCAAATTCGAAAATACAATTAATTTTAATTTTTTTGAATTTAATATTATATACAATTACTTATTTTAGATTAATAATTTATAGATACAAAAAAATATGAAAAAAAAAATTGCATTAATTTTTGGTGTAACTGGTCAAGATGGCTCGTATTTATCAGAATTATTGCTCAGTAAAGGATACTTGGTTCATGGGGTAAAAAGACGATCGTCGTCTTTTAATACTGGAAGAATTGATCACATCTATCAAGATCCCTTCGAAAAAAGAAGAAATTTTTTTTTACATTATGGAGATGTTACTGATGCAATTTCAGTTTCAACATTAATAAAAAAAATTAGACCATCAGAAATATACAATCTAGCAGCACAGTCACACGTATCAGTATCTTTTGAAGTTCCCGAATATACAGCAAACGCTGATGCGATCGGTGCATTAAGAATTTTAGAGGCAATAAAATTTCACGGTTTCGAAAAAATAACAAAGTTCTATCAAGCGGGCACATCAGAAATGTTTGGTAGAGTAAATGAAATACCCCAGACTGAAAAAACTCCTTTTTATCCAAGAAGTCCATATGGTGTAGCAAAAGTTTATGCTCATTGGATTACGGTAAATTATAGAGAGGCGTATGGAATTTTTGCCTGTAATGGAATTTTATTTAATCATGAAAGTCCAGTAAGAGGTGAAACTTTTGTGACAAGAAAGATTGTGATCGGTCTTTGTAAAGTTAAATTAAAAAAACAAAAAACATTATTTTTAGGAAATCTTCACGCTAAGCGGGACTGGGGACATGCAAAAGATTATGTTCACGCCATGTGGAAAATGCTTCAAAAAAGAAAAGCTTCAGATTATGTAATATCAACAGGTAAACAGTATACTGTTAAACAATTTGTAAATTTTGTTTTAAAAGAATTGAATATAAAATTTAAATGGAGAGGTAGTGGATTAAATGAAAAATGTTACGATGATAATGGAAATTGTATTGTTGCATGTGATAAAGAGTATTTTAGGCCTTTGGAGGTTGATACATTGTTAGGTAATTCTAAAAAAGCAAAAAAAGAACTTAATTGGAAGCCAGAAATTTCAGTAAAACAATTGGTAAAAGAAATGGTTAATTTTGATTATAAAAAATTAACAAATGATTAAAAAGAATTCAAAAATCTTTGTTGCAGGTCATAATGGATTAGTAGGAAGTGCTATTGTTAGAAAACTTAAGAACAAAGGTTATAAAAATATTTTAACAATAAATAAATCAAAGTTAGATTTAACAGAACAATCAAGTGTTTTAAATTTTTTAAAAAAAAATAAACCATCTTTTATTTTTATTGCTGCTGCTAAAGTTGGTGGTATTTATTCAAATAATAAATTTAAAGGCGATTTTATTTATAGCAATCTCACTATACAAAATAATATTATTCATTCTGCATATCAATGTAAAATAAATAATCTTATTTTTTTGGGCTCAAGTTGTGTATATCCAAGATCCTGCAAACAACCAATTAAAGAAAACTATTTGTTAAGTGGCTACCTTGAAAAAACGAATGAACCCTATGCTATAGCAAAAATTGCAGGAATTAAAATGTGTGAAAGTTACAATTTTCAATATAAGACAAATTATAGATGTTTAATGCCCACCAATACCTTTGGTCCAAATGATAACTATCATGACATGAATTCTCACTTTTTTCCCTCTTTAATAAGAAAAATACATTATGTTAAAAAATTTAAAAAAAAAGAATTAATTATTTGGGGTGACGGAACACCAAAAAGGGAATTAATTTATGTAGACGATATCGCTGATGCCTGTGTATACTTTATGAATAAAAAAATAAAAGAAACAATTCTTAATATTGGTACTGGTAGAGATTATTCTATAAAAGAATATGCTAAGATTTTACTAAAAATAATTTATCCAAATAAAAAAATAAAGATTGTTTGTGATAAATCTAAACCTAATGGTACTCCACGAAAGGTTCTCGACATCACACTGGCTAAAAAATACGGTTGGAGGGCGAAGTTTGATATCGAAAAGGCAATTAAAATTACTTATAACCAATTTTTGATTAAAAACTCATAAAAAATACACTTAAGCTTTACAAAATTTGTTTTCTTAAGTATAACCCTCATGCCGGTGATTATTGCGAGGGTGTTATACCCGACCCCATTCCGAACTCGGAAGTCAAGCCCTTCAGCGCCGATGATACTTTGTCTTAAGACATGGAAAAGTAGGTCGTTGCCGGCATTATTAAATATTTATGAAAGTAAAAAGCTCATTAAAATCTATTAAGAAAAGAGACCTTAACTCAAAGCTGGTTAGACGAAGAGGAAGAGTTTACGTAATAAATAAAATAAATCCTAAATTTAAAGCAAGACAAAAATAATTTTTATGGATAGTGAAGACCATAAGAATACCTGGAATAAATTTACTAAGTTTGTATTGTGGGGAACTGTCGCGGTAGTAGCAGTATTAGTTTTAATGGCAATATTCTTACTATAGAGTTATTTAATGAAAATCGCCTCTGTCAAAGAAAATCAAACAATTGAAAAAAGAATAGCTTTGACTCCAGAAATTGCAAAAAAATATTTGTCACTTGGTCTTGAAGTATTTGTTTCAAAAAATTATGGAAAACATTTAGGAATAAAAGATAGAGATTATTCTCAAATAGGGGTAAAAATTTCTGAGGATGAAAAAGAAATCATTAATAGTGCTGACATTATTGTACAATTAGGTTTGTTGTCAGAATCGAATTTAGAGGAATTAAAAGAAAATCAGACAATCATCGGTACTTTAAATCCATTTATTAATAAGGAAAAAATAAATCAAATTTTAAAAAAAAAGGTAAATATTTTTTCTTTAGAATTACTTCCGAGAATCACAAGAGCTCAATCAATGGATATTCTTTCATCCCAAGCTAATCTTGCAGGATATAAGGCGGTCGTAGAGTCATTTGCTTTTTTTGAGAAGGCCGTTCCCATGATGATGACGGCAGCTGGAACAGTTCCAGCAGCAAAAGTTCTTGTTGTGGGTGCTGGAGTAGCTGGTTTACAAGCTATCGCTACGGCAAAAAGGATGGGAGCAATAGTATTTGCTACAGACGTAAGAATTGCATCAAAAGAGCAAGTTGAAAGCTTAGGAGGTAAATTTTTAATGGTTGACGGTGCAGAAAATCTCGAAACTCAAGGAGGTTATGCAAAAGAAACATCAACTGAATTTAAAAAAAAACAAGAGGAATTATTATCAGAAACATTAAAAAAAATTGATATTGTAATATGTACAGCTTTAATCCCAGGTAAAAAAGCACCAATAATTATCAAAGAAGATATGATTAATAACATGCAAGCAGGATCGGTTATTTATGATTTAGCAGCTGTTCAAGGCGGTAATACTTCACTAAGTAAAGTTGATAATGTGGTAGACAATAATGGAGTAAAAATAATGGGGGAAACAAACATTTTGAATAAACTACCGATTTCTGCATCAAATTTATATGCAAAAAATTTATTTAATTTTGTTTCAAATTTAATTGATAAAAAAAATAATAAAATTAACATAAACTTAGAAGATGAGATTATAAAAAAAACTTTAATAAAATAAAATTATGGAAATTGATCCTTTTATATTTAGATTAAGTATATTTATACTTTCAATATTTATTGGATATTATGTTGTTTGGAGTGTAACACCATCTCTCCATACTCCACTAATGTCAGTAACAAACGCTATTTCCTCGGTAATAATTGTTGGAGCAATAATAGCAGCATTAGCGGGCAATTCAGAAAGTATTTTTAATAAGTCAACCATTTTTGGTTTTTTAGCAATTTTATTAGCTGCAATTAATATTTTTGGTGGATTTTTAGTAACTCAAAGAATGCTGGCTATGTATAAAAAAAAGAAAAAGAGTAAATAATGATATCAGCCAATTTATCAGCAATATTTTATTTAATCTCAGGTGTTTTGTTCATACTTGCATTAAGAGGTCTTTCATCTCCAGAAACATCAAGACAGGGAAATTTTTTTGGAATTTTAGGAATGTTAATTGCAATTACTGTTACTTTTTTATCAATAGGAAATTTCTCTAGTGGTTTCGTGATTGTTCTTATTTTTCTTTCAATAGGTGGTGCGGTGGGCGCGTTTATTGCATATAAAATACCTATGACAGCAATGCCGGAACTTGTAGCAGGTTTTCATAGCCTAGTAGGGCTAGCTGCAGTGTTTGTGGCGATCTCTGCATTTTTGAATCCAAATGCATTTAATCTTGGAACTCCTGGAGATATAAAACTTGGAAGTTTGATCGAAATGTCTATAGGTGCAGCAGTTGGGGCTATAACTTTTTCTGGCTCAATTATAGCTTTTTTAAAACTTCAAGGACTAATGTCTGGGTCTCCGATTACATTTAGAGGTCAACATCCACTAAATGCTTTAATATTAATCTCAATAATAATTCTTGTGTATTTGCTTTGTTCTTCACAATCTTCCAGTTATTTTTGGATATTGCTGATAGTATCGTTTTTGATTGGTTTTTTATTAATTATTCCGATCGGTGGTGCAGATATGCCAGTTGTAATCTCTATGTTAAATTCATACTCAGGATGGGCTGCAGCAGGAATTGGATTTACTTTAGAAAATACTGCCCTAATAATTACTGGTGCGTTAGTAGGTTCATCAGGTGCAATTTTATCTTACATTATGTGCAAAGGAATGAATCGCTCCTTCTTTAATGTTATTTTAGGTGGATTTGGAGCAACAGACCAAACATCTACTAGTAAAAACAAAGAACAAAGACCAGTTAAAAGTGGCAATGCTGATGATGCGGCTTTTTTAATGAAAAATGCTTCATCAGTCATTATTGTTCCTGGTTATGGCATGGCTGTCGCTCAAGCGCAACATGCCTTAAGAGAAATGGTAGATACCTTAAAAAAAAATGATATTAAAGTTTCTTACGCAATTCATCCCGTGGCTGGAAGAATGCCTGGTCATATGAATGTTTTGTTAGCTGAGGCTAATGTTCCTTATGATGAGGTTTTTGAATTAGAGGAAATTAATAATGACTTTGCAAATGCAGACGTTGCTTTTGTAATTGGTGCAAATGATGTGACTAATCCTGTGGCTAAAACAGATCCACAAAGCCCAATCTATGGGATGCCAGTTCTTGATGTTGAAAAATGTAAGTCAGTATTATTTGTAAAAAGAAGCCTTTCCCCAGGATATGCTGGAATAGATAATGATCTTTTTTATAAAGAAAATACACTTATGCTATTTGCGGATGCAAAAAAAATGACAGAGGATATTACAAAAAATTTATAAGGTTAAAATGAAAACTAAAATATTTTGTGATATTGCTGATATCAATTTAATCAAAAAATTTAACAAAAAGAGTATCGTTAAAGGATTTACTACTAATCCCAGTCTAATGAGAAAAGCAGGTGCTAAAGACTATATGAAATATTCAAAAAAAATTTTAAAGATTTGTAATTTTAAACCCATCTCATTTGAGGTTTTTGCTGATCAGCTTGAGCAAATGAAAAATCAAGGAAAAAAAATAAATTCGTGGGGTAAAAATGTTTACGTAAAGATTCCTGTAATAAATTCTAAGGGTAAATTTACCGGAAATGTTATTGAAGAATTAAATAAAAACAAAATCAAACTCAATATCACAGCTGTATATACAGCAAGCCAAACAAAAAAAATTTTAAAAAAAATAAATAAGAAAACAAAAGTTATTATATCAATTTTTGCTGGAAGAGCGGGCGACACAGGAAGAGATCCTGTTCCTGAATTTAAAAAAAGTATTGCACTATCAAGAAAATATAAAAATGTAGAAATTCTTTGGGCTAGTGTAAGGGAACCATACAATTATTTACAGGCAAAACAATTAGGTTGTCACATAATTACAATTCCGCCAAACACAATTGAAAAAATTGAAAAATTCGGAAAAACTTTTGATCAGTTAACAAAAGAAACAGTTAAAACTTTTTTAGCTGATAGTAAAAAATCTAAATTTAAGATTTATTAAATCTACATTTGTTGGTTGCGGGGGACGGATTTGAACCGCCGACCTTCAGGTTATGAGCCTGACGAGCTACCAGACTGCTCCACCCCGCGTTAAATTATATTCTATTTTTTAGTTTGTTTAATTTTTTAACTCTTTTTATATTTTCTTGTAGAATTCTTTTTTTCTTTTCTGAAGGTTTTTCGTAAGTATTTTTCAATTTTATAACTTTAAAAAAACCATCTCTTTGAAGCTTTCTTTTTAAAACTCTTAGAGCTTGTTCAACATTATTATCTTTGACTAAAATTTTAATAAGTACCTCCAAAAAAAACTTTAGTTAACATTTTTATAATTTTATGTCTATGAATTTTATTCATTACTTTTATCATTGTTTTAGTTTTTCTTTTGCTTTTTTCTCCCTTTTTATTCTTCTTTCGGCTTTTTCAATTGCATTAATCAATTCTTTTTGTGTAAATAAATTTAGAGCAACTGGGTCTTTTGGATTTAAGTTATTATAATTCCAATAACTTTTATTTCTTATAGATGTAACAGAATTTTTTGTTATACCTACTAATTTTGCTATCTGAGAGTCTTTTAAAATATTATATTGTTTAATGAGCCACAACGCAGAATCTGGTTTATCCTGTCTTTTTGAAAGAGGAATATATTTCTTAATTTTTTTTTCCGTATTGGAGATTTCTATATCTACACTTTTTATTTCTAGAGGTCTTTTTTCATCTTTAGATGATAACTCAATTTCCTCTTTAGAAAGTTGTCCAGAAATAATTGGATTGTATGCTTTTATTCCTTTTGCAACTTCTCCATCGGCAATACCCTGAACTTCAACTTCATGTAATTTACAAAAATCAGCTATCTGTTTAAAAGTTAAGGTTGTGTTTTCTACTAGCCAGAGCGCTGTTGCCATTGGCATTAAAGGAGCATTGGACATCTAAATTTTTTTTTCAGCTTTAAAATTTTGAAATTTTTTATTAAATTTACTTATTCGTCCTTTATCCATTAACTTTTGTTTCCCACCTGTCCAAGCTGCATGAGATTTTGGATCTATTTCTAATTTTAGTAAATCTCCTTCTTTCCCCCAAGTTGATTTAGTCTTAAATTGAGTGCCATCTGTCATTTCAACATTTATTTCATGATAATTTGGATGAATTTTTTTTTTCATGGAAAGATTTATAACAAATGAATTTTTTAAAACAATTAAAAGTTGTCTAATTTTTCCAATAATTTTGAGTTTATGGCAGGGCTTGAAGTTATTACTTTTATATTTTTAGTTAAATTAAGATTTATATCGTTAATCATTCCTCCCGCCTCTTCTATTAAAATTATTCCTGCAGCTATATCCCATAAATTAAGATCATTTTGAAAATAGCCATCATATCTACCGGAAGCCACATACGCCATATCTAAAGCAGCACATCCAGACTTTCTCCAAGGTACGTTTGGTTCGTTTTTAATTTTACCGCCAGAAACAAACAAGCATTCATTGATACTATTCTTTTTTGAGACTCTAATTCTTTGATTGTTAAAATATGCTCCGTTATTTTTTTCAGCATAAAATATTTCATCTTTAATTGGATCTAATATTAATCCTGAAATGATTTCATTATCTGATTTAAGAGCGATTGATATTGCAAAATGTGGGATACCGTGCAAAAAATTGACCGTTCCGTCTATTGGATCAATAATCCAAGTATTATTCTTATCCTTATTTGTTTCAATTCCACTTTCTTCACTTAAAATAGAATAACTTGGCTTTGCTTTTTTTAATTCTTCAATTATTATTTTTTCTGTTTTAAGATCTGCGTTAGTAACAAAATCTTTTGGACCTTTTTTTGAGACTTGTAATTTTTCTATTTCACCAAAATCTCTAATTAATACTTTCGCAGCCTTCTCACTAGCCCTAATCATGACATTTAAATTTGCAGAGATCGAATTCATAATATTAAATTTTTTTTATATATTCTAAGTTTTTAGTATCAATCAGAATTTTATCTCCAGGCTCTATAAAAGGTGGAACTTGAACGTTTAAACCATTATCCAAAGTTGCTGGTTTATATGAAGATGAAACTGTTTGACCCTTAATAGCTGCTTCAGTCAGTTTCACTTTACATTCTACTTGTTTGGGTAATTCAATTGATATTGGTTGATCGTTATAAAAATTTATTAAAACTTCCAAGTTTTCATTTAATAATTTTCCTTTATCACCAACAATTTTCTTTTTAAGATTAATCTGTTCAAATGACCCAGGTTCAATAAAAAAATATTTTTCATCATCTTCATAAAGGAAATTATATTTTGACTCTTCAATTGACGCCTTTTCAACTGTCTCACTTGATCTAAATCTCTCATTTAATTTGGTATTTTTGTTCACACTTTTCATCTCAATTTGAGCGAATGCACCTCCCTTACCTGGTTTTACATGCTGAGTCTTGTGTATTTGCCACAAATCTCCTTTGTACTCGATGAGCATACCCACCCTTATTTCGCTAGCATTTATTTTCATTTTAGTATTTTAATTGCATCTAAAGGTTTAATTTTTTCATTTTTCCAAATGTAGCCAGAAATAGCTAAAAAGTTTACTTTATTCAACATTAGTTTTTTATAATTCTTATTATTAATACCACCAATAGCAACTATAGGTGTTTTTGTGATATTTTTTATCTTTTTAATTAAATTTAAATTTGCCTTAAATTTAGTTTTTTTAGTTTTTGAAAAATAAAACGCTCCCAAAGCTAAATAATCAGCTTTTTGTTTCACTGCTTTTTTTGCTAATTTTATTGAATTATGACAGGTAGCACCAATTATTTTATTTCCTATAATTTTTCTCGCTTTAAAAATTGGCATGTCGCTTTGGCCTAAATGGCAGCCATCAGCATTTATTTTTTTTGCAAGTAGCACATCGTCATTTACAATAAATTTGACATAATGATTTTTGCATATTTTTTTAATTTTTTTACCAATTAATATTTTTTTTTTTAAACTTTCATTTTTCAATCTAAGTTGAAAAAAACCTACTTTTTTGAGTCTTAAAATTTTTTTAAGTTCTCCGTAAAATGAGGAAGATATCCTATTTGGTGAGATAAGATAAATAAATTTTTTTTTATAAATTCTCAAGTTTTTTAAACCATTTTCCCACAGCTGCTAAAGAGTTCATTCTTGCTCTATGGTTAAATATCTTTTGAGCACCTTCAGTGTTTTGAATATTTTTTGACCAAAATTTGAGAGTACTTTGCTGAAGAGCTCTTCCATAGGAATAGCTCATTATAAAATTAGTATCATTATATTTGTTTATCAAATTTAAATTTTCAGTTGCCTCTATTTCAGATTGACCCCCAGATAAAAAGGCAATTCCAGGAACTTCCGATGGAACAGAATTTTTTAGACATTTTAAAGTTAATTTTGCAACTTCCTCATTTGATATTTTATTTTTACACCTATTACCAGCTAAGATCATATTTGGTTTAAGTATAATACCTTTCAAATCAACCTTATTGAAAATTAGTTCATCAAAGCATTTTTTTATTACTTCTGAAGTTTTTTCAAGACATTCCTCTGCTGAATGTTCGCCATCCATTAATACTTCTGGTTCAACTATTGGAACCATACTGCATTCCTGGACTAATGCCGCATATCTAGCTAATGCGTGAGCGTTAGATTGAATTGACAGTTTACTTGGGTAGCTCTTAGTTATACTGAATACCCCTCTCCACTTTGTAAATTTTGCACCAAGTTTATAATATTCTTTAAGTCTTTCTCTTAACCCATCTAAGCCCTCAGTAATTTTTTCATTTGGCGATCCAGCTATTGCTTTTGCGCCGGTATCAACTTTTATGCCTGGAATAGAACCCATTTTTAAAATTAATTCTGGAATTTTTTCTTTTTTTGAGGTTTCTTGTTTAATTGTTTCATCAAACAAAATTACTCCTCCAATACACTCAGTCATACTTGATGCACTAAATAGTGTCTCCCTAAATAATAATCTATTCTCTGGGGTTGAAGGAACATTGACATTTTCTAATCTCTTAGTCATTGTTCCAGTGCTTTCATCCGCAGCCAAAATTCCTTTTCCTTTTTCAAGGATTTTTAGTGCTAAATTGTTTAAATCCGACATATTACTTTATTTAAGTGCTTTTATACCAGGAAGTTCTTTTCCTTCAAGGTATTCTAAAAATGCACCACCGGCAGTTGAAACAAAATCGAAATTTTCAATCGCATTAATTTTATTAACCAATGCAATTGTGTCTCCACCCCCTACAACAGAATAAATTGATCTATCTTTATTTTTTTTTATGATTGTTTTTGCAATTTCGTAACTACCGTTAGCAAAACTTTTATTTTCATAATAACCTGCTGGACCATTCCATAGAACAGTTTTACTTTTTTCAATAATGTCTTTAATTTTTTTTATAGTCTTTGGTCCAATGTCTAATATAAAATCATCATTTTTAATATTATTTAGTTCCTTAATTTCTGGTTTGTCATTAATATTTTTTCCGGTCAAAACGTCCTCTGGATATGTAATTTTACAAGAGTGTTTTTTTGAATTTTCAAAAATTTCATTAATTATCATTTCACAATTTTCCTCTTTAATTGATTTACCTATCTGGTTTCCTTTATAATTAAGAATGTTGTTCGCCATTCCCCCAACTATGACAATATTATCAAATTTAGGTATCAAATTTTTTATTATACCGATTTTTGTTGAAATTTTTGCTCCTCCAATAATACAAGTGATTGGTTTTTTAATTTTTGTTGTAACTTTTTTTAATGCGTTTATTTCTGACTCTAGCTGAAGTCCAGCAAATGAAGGCAAAAATTCTGTGATTTTACATAGAGATGCATGAGATCTATGAGAACATGAAAATGCATCATTAACGTAGAAATCTCCAAGACCAGCTAAATGCTTTGCAAAAGAGATGTCATTTATTTCTTCCTCTTTGTAAAATCTTATATTTTCCAACATAACTATTTGATCATTGGGATCCTCAAACAAATTTTTTTTCTCTAATTTATAAATATCATTATCAATTATTTTAATTTTTTTTTTAATTTTTTTTTCTAAATTGTTACGTACGGGTTCAAGAGACAATTCTTTATTTACCTTTCCCTTTGGACGTCCTATATGAGATATAATTATTATTCGTGAATTTTTGCTAAGTAAAAATTTAATTATTGGTAGGATTTTATCTATTCTTGTATGATCTGCTATTACACCTTCAATTAAAGGAACATTTAAATCAAGTCTTAATATAATTTTTTTTTGGTCAAGATTTTCATGATCTTTAATATTCCTCATTTAGAGATTTTGTGAAGATATTTAGCTATGTCACACATTCTATTTGAAAAACCCCATTCATTATCGTACCAGGCTGAAATTTTACCCATATTTTTTCCTACTACATTTGTTAAGTTTGCATCAACAATTGACGAAGCAGAATTATGATTGAAATCTATAGACACAAGCTTTTCTTTTGTGATCTCTAGAATCTTATATTTTTTGCTAAAATTTTGAAATGCCGAGTTGATCTTACTAATACTTAAACTTTTTTTTGAACAAAAAACAAGCTCAATCAATGAAACATTCGGAGTTGGGACTCTCATTGCTACTCCTTCCAATTTTCCTTTGAGAGATGGTATAATCTCACCAATTGCTTTAGATGCGCCAGTTGATGTTGGCACAATAGATTGGCTTGCTGATCTAGCTCTTCTTGGGTCTTTGTGAGAGTTATCTAAGATTCTTTGATCACTTGTGAAGGCATGTATTGTTGTCATAAAGCCTTTTTCAATTTTAAAATTTTTATTAAGAACATGAGCCACAGGGGCAAGGCAATTGGTTGTACATGATGAGGCAGAAATAATATTATCATCTTTTTTAATTTTTGACTCATTTACTCCAAACACTATAGTTTTATCAGCATCTTTGCATGGAGCAGAAACTATTACCTTTTTTGCACCTTTAGTTAAATGGGGTAATAATTTTTTTCTTGAATTAAATTTGCCAGTGCATTCAAAGACATAATCGACTCCATATTTCTTCCAATTAATATTTTTAATATCTGTTTCTTGGCTAAAGGTAATTTTTTTTTTATTAATAATGAGATGGTTTTTGTCATAATCTATTTTAGCATCAAATTTTCCGTGAATAGAATCGTACTTTAAAAGAGTGCTGCAGGTTTCAGAATTAGTTCTATTATTTATATGTTTAATTTCGATATCTTTAATTTTATTTTCAATAATAGATCGAATAATCATTCTACCTATTCTACCCATTCCATTTATCCCTATTTTAATTTTCATAACTTTTTTTTAATTTTGTTAACTATTATTTCTGAGTTTAATTCAAAATGGTTATATATCTCTTTATATGGAGCGCTTTTTCCAAAATCGTTTATTCCAAAATTTAATCCAGATTTACCAGTATATTTTTTCCAATAATCTGTCTCTGAAGCCTCTATGGATGCAATGAGCTCAGCTTCATTTAAAATTTTATTTTTGTAAGTATCGCTTTGTTGATCAAACAATTCGTGACAAGGCATTGACACTATCTTTGAATAAATACCATCTGTGGCTAATTTATGACCTACATCTATTGCTAAGCTTGTTTCTGATCCAGTTGCTAAAATTGTAATACTTATATTGTCTCCAGTTCTCAAAATTTCATAAGCGCCAATGGAGCATTGATTTTTTAAAGAGTTTTTTAACCTCACAGGGTTAATTGCTTGCCTAGTTAAAGCAATTACACTTGGGGTATTTTTACTTTCAAGTGCTAACTGCCAACATTCAAAAGTCTCAATTAAATCTGAGGGTCTAAAAATATTTAAATTTGGAATTGACCTTAAACTGGTGAGTTGTTCAATTGGTTGATGAGTTGGACCATCCTCACCTAACCCAATTGAATCGTGGGAAAAAACATATATTATTTTTTGTTTCATCATCGCTGCTAATCTAATTGATGGTTTACAGTAGTCACTGAATATTAGAAATGTACCACCATAAGGAATCAAGTTACTGTGCAATGCAATACCATTCATAACTCCACACATTGCATGCTCTCTTACTCCATAATGGATATAGTTTCCAGAAAAGTTACCAGGTTTAATAATTCTATGGTGTTTAGTTTTAGTATTATTTGATCCAGCTAAATCAGCTGACCCACCAATCAGATTTGGCAGTTTAGACACAACATTCAAAAACATTTCAGATGACTTTCTTGTGGCAATTGGTTTTGGTTCTTTTAAATAAACATTTTTAATTTTTTCTATTGAGTTTTTCAATGAGCTTAAATTTTGAAAATTTAAAAAAAATCTTTTAATTTTTATTTCTTGTTTTTTAGCTTTTTGTGAGGCGATTTCTCCTATTTTTCTCCATTCACTTAAATATTCACTTGGTATATTGAAAGGTTTATATTTCCATTTGAGTTTTTTTCTAACAAGTTCTATTTCATCCTCTCCCAAAGGACTTCCATGTGATGAAGCTTTACCACCTTTATTAGGAGATCCGTATCCGATTGTTGTTTTACAAGAAATTGCTATAGGTTTTTTTGATTTTTGTGCTTTTTTTAATGCTTTTGATATCTCCTTGTAATTATGTCCATTAATTTTTAAATACTCCCAACCATAACTTTCAAATCTTTTTTGATGATTGTCTGAAACTGCTAAATTAGTAGGACCATCAATTGAAACAGAATTATTATCAAAAAGTAAAATTAAATTTTTAAGCCTAAGGTGACCTGCTAAACTCAAAGTTTCATGACTTATTCCCTCCATAAGACAACCATCTCCAGCCAAAACATAAGTTTTGTGATTAATTCTTTTTTTTCCAAATTTTTTTTTTAAAATTTCCTCTGCGATTGCAAATCCTACTGCGTTTGCTATTCCTTGTCCAAGAGGTCCTGTTGTTGTT
>MDTB01099227.1_pt1 | contig 16039 bp, 17 predicted proteins | sample 811161 | NCBI WGS metagenome assembly MDTB01 (sample SAMN05326650, study PRJNA326480) | marine metagenome | isolation source: seawater | place: Mediterranean Sea | collected 2009 | reverse complement strand
TTTTATGTGTTCCAATTGATTTGATTACTAATGTGCCTCTATTATTGCATTAGCAATTGTTTCAAATGGAAATTTATCATTCGTAAGATCGGATTGAATTTGACGATAATCCAAATCGATCTCCTTTGTTGCATAATCATCTTCTAGCAGGACTTTTAGTGCATCTAAAATATTGGTTGGATTGGCTTTTGATTGTAAAAATTCAGGGCACACTTCTTTTCTAGCCAAAATGTTTGGCAATGCCATAAAACCGTCGCAGTGTTCTTGTAACTTTTTTAACACAATCGATGAGGCAATCAAATAGGACAATTTCGAAAACTGATACATAACAATGCATGGTGTTCCAATGATGGCGTGCTCTAGGGAGACTGTTCCTGAAGCAACCAAAGAAACCGTAGCTGATGCAATTAGTGACCTTGAATCAGTTGTTGTTTTGATTGGACGATGCCTTAAGTATTTCATGACAATTGGCTTCAACTTATCCGATGCAATTGCTAATTCAAATTGAATTGTCGGGTATATTTCTAATAATTGATCCATAACATTTAACATAATTGGAAGGCAATATTTCACTTCTTGTGGCCTTGAGCCAGGAAACAATCCAATGATAGGCTCATGACTACGGCATCGTTTTGGCAACATATGAATTAAAGGATGCCCAACATAGGTTACTTTATTTTGATCAAACTGTTTGTAAAACTCAAATTCTCGCTTAAAAATACAAAAGATTTGGGTACAATAATTAACAAATGTTTTTGCTGACTTGATATTTCCTAACATCCAAAATTGAGGCGCAATAACACTAACCACTGGCACTCCTTTTGATTGACACCATTTTGCTAATGGAATATTAAACCCCTGGTGATCAATAATGATCACCAGTGACATTTGCTCACGTTGAATGCAACGTTTTGTTTGGTTTAACACATATAAAAAATATGGAATTTTAGCAAATGGTTCAATGAAACCAATCGTACTTTTATCAACGACATTAAATAGTAGCTTAGCGCCAACCTCTTTCATGAACTCCCCGCCATTTCCGAAACACGTTATGTTTTTGTTCGTCTTTTGAAGCGCCTTAATAAGCTCGGCCGCGTAACGGTCGCCTGATGTTTCGCCACATGACAAAAAAATATTCATTAAATCCTTAAGGACGTGCCTAATTGAATCATGGTACCGGTCATGTCCACTTTGGGATCCGAGGATGACGTCCCAACGATGTTTGTTATCGTCTCGTTCATACTGGACTGGACTAACGCTTGGATAAATATATCCCACTCTGGATTGAGTTCATAACTAAACCCAACACCAAGATCAACCAATACCCCTGTTACCAAACGTTGTTTGTATTGTGTGATACCACTGCTCTCTGATTCAGTTGAAATAATGTAATTTCCAAAAAACTGTCCGGCTGATCCAAAAATGGCAAAACGACTGGTTCCATCATCGACCAACTTAAGATATCCTCGCCATTTTAGCGCATCTAAGGTTAAGTCTGTTTTAATAAAATCATTCCCTGATGCGGTAACAACTGAACTTCTTAAGATATTGTAGTGGATTCCCCACCCCTCATATGATTTTCCCCATTTTACCCCTATGCCTAACACTTCATGCATTTTTTTTTCATTTCCACCGGCAGCACTTAAGTCCAACGTTTGAAACTTAAGCACACCAAAAATTGGCATGATGCGAATGGTATTTGTAAACGACTTCGGTAATGGATAAAAATTTATCCCCCAGCACATATTTGAAACCATAAAAAATATTACTAAAACCTTGAATTTCATATTCTCAGTGTACCATTGAAGCTGATGATCAACTAATGTAAACTACTAAGATGGATTATGCAATACTAAAATCAATTCATTTGGTGGCTGTTTTAGCATGGAGCGCTGGGCTTTTTTATATTGGCCGAATCTTTGTTTATTACGTTGAAAGTCAAGAACAAGATAGTAAAACTACTCTAGCCACAATGGCGATTCGTTTGAGCCGTTACATTATGTTACCCGCCTCTATTATTACATTATTGGTTGGCTTACACCTTGCAGGTATTGCAGGGGCTTTTTCTCATGGGTGGTTTCAACTTAAATTATTCCTTCTTTTTTTACTATTTGGGTATCAACATTTCTCATCTAAGTTATCCAAACAACTGGTTAATGGCACCTTTAATAAATCATCTCAGTGGTGTCGGAGGTTTAATGAAGTCCCAATTGTTTTACTTACGGGCATTGTATTTTCAGCTATAACAAAGCATGTTACTACTTCAATTATTGCCGCTGGCGCAATATTGATTGCGCTGATTCTTTTCTTCATCTTAAAAAAACCGGTGTCATAAAATGAACAAACCAGCCATTGTTGCCCCAGGTGGGAGTTTGGAAAAAGCGATGATTGCATTTGAGTATGGTGCTGATGCCGTTTATGTGGGTGCGAATGAATTTAGCCTTCGAAAATCTGCACATAATTTACAACTCTCAGAGCTTCAGTATTTATGCAAGCTTGCAAATAAACAACAGAAACGTGTTTATTTAGCGCTTAATATTTTCCCACATGAATCTGATATAAAACAAATTCGTACATTTTTAAAATCCATTCGAACCATAGGCTTACACGCTTTGATTGTATCTGATATTGGGATGTGTGCCTTGGCAAGTGACTTAACTGACATTCCTATTCATGCCTCAACTCAAGCCAGCATCTTAAACACTGCAACGGCATCGTTATGGCAATCACTAGGTGCAAAACGTATCGTATTGGCCCGTGAAGCAAGTTTATTCGAATCCTCTCAAATTAAGTCATCGACCCAACTTGAAACCGAAGTTTTTATTCATGGCGCTATGTGCAGTAGCTTTTCTGGAAAGTGTACCATATCCAACGTTGCATCTGGTCGTGACTCAAACCGTGGTGGTTGTATTCAATCGTGTCGTCATTCATATGAACTGTCAACTGGAGACTCCACCCATGTAATGAATTCAAAAGACCTCATGGGCTTGGATGCTATTCCAGATTATTTTAAGTATCATGTTGATGCTGTAAAAATCGAAGGTCGCATGAAATCTGCTTTGTATGTAGCGAATGCTTGCCAGCAATATCGTCAGGCGATCGATAGTTTTGCCAAGGATCCCCAGATGTTTTATGAGCAAATGAATCAACTTAAACGCAATTTAAATCGAGTATCAAACCGTGGATTTACAACGGCAAGCTTACAGTCAAAAGCGGCTAAATCTTCCATATCATATGATTGGAATGGCTATTCGAACTCAGTACAATTTATTGGCATTGTTCACGAACAACAACCTAAAAAATCGTTGATCACAACAAAGCAACCCCTTCGTAATGGTGATAAGATCCGATATATTTCTCCCACACTTTCTGAACCGATTGATATTGTCGCCGATCTAGAATCTCTTACTGGGCACCCAATTGAACGCGCAATTCCTAATCAACGGATTTGGCTAAAACAGTCCCTTTGCCCGCAAAGTTTATTGATTAAATGAACCATTTATCAACCTACATTGAAACACCTGAGCAATTTGTCTTATTAGAAAAATTTCATTTTGAAACTATTATTGTTGATTTACCTTTTTGCTCGATTCGATCGCATTGTAATTATGACTGGACAAATGAGGAATTGATTCATTTAAAAACACTGCATTTGACACATTTATGCCTTAACTTAGATGGCATTTACTCTGACGACGAACTAACGATAATAGAATCCACAATTAAACACCGTCAACTTGATACAATTTTTTCCGCGTTTCGAATTCAAGATCCCGGACTTCTTTTATGGGTTAAGGAACGATTTAAAGCGATTGATGTACAACTTAATTCAGAAACTGGATTTCAAAATTTTCCCGCCATTGATGCGTTGTTTGATCAAGGGCTATCATCGTTTACGCTCAATCATGAAACCCCCTATCCTGTCATTAAAGACTTTCAATCGCAACAAACACGCGGAGCATTTGAACTCATGGTTCAAGGCCCTATTTTAATTCAATATTCTCGTCGTCGGTTTTTATCTGATCGATATGATAAAGATCCGTCGCAACCCATTCGCGTTGATGCTGAAGATCCGGAACTTCCTAAACGTCAGTTTACATTTTTAAATACAGTATTTGGGCATTTTATGTTTGCTCAATTTCAACGTTGTTTAGCAAATCAAGCGAACAAACTCAAACAATTGCCAAATATTTCATGGCTTATTGATGCTCGAGGTGAGTCAATTCAATACTTTACAACGGCACTTTTCCTCTACCAGCAACTATACCAATATGATGACACTACACTATCAATATATATAAAAACGCTACAAGAAGAGTCAAAAAAACCTCAAAAACCAGGCTTTTTCTTAGCGAATAATACGGATTATGATTGGCGAGATCATAGCAAAAGAAAACCAAGTATTGGAAAAATTGTTTCGGTAAAAAAAGAAGATGCAATTTTAGTGCAGTTTTATCAAAACGTTTTGTTGCCTCGAGAATTCGCTTGTATAAACCCTGATAATACAACGGTAACATTAACAATTTCCGAATTAAAAAATTTAGATTTGTCAGCCACTCATCAGATTAATGAGTTTACCCCATATATAATCTCTCCGCCTGTAAAAGGGATACAAATTAACGGCGAATTATATTTTAAAGATTCTTAATTTTGCGCTTTTTTCACGTGGATTCTTTTTTGCCTCATGATATGACGCTTGAATGGGTTTTTTCGTAATTCTTTCAAGATTATTTGCTTTTACAAACTGTTTTACCAGTCGATCTTCGTTGGGTTGAAAAGTAATGATTGCGATTGTTGTATTTGGTAATGATAACATGTGATGTAATGCCGTATTTAGTTCATTCATTTCACTATTAACCTCAATACGAATGGCCTGAAATACTTTGGTACACATTGCAATAAACTGAGCTCTAGATCGAACAAAAAAGCCAAACTTTATGCATTCCACAAGATCAAAGGTCGTTTCAATTGGCTGGGTTGTTCTTTTTAAAATTAATTGATCAACAAACTTATCCGGCGATTTAATATCGGCTTCAATTTTAAGTAAATTTACCAATACCTCTTTGCTGTATGTATTCACCACCGTATAGGCTGTCAGCGATGATTCAAGATCCATACGCATATCAAGCGGTTCATCTTTTTGAAATGTAAAGCCACGGTATGATTGATCGATCTGGAATGATGACACACCCAAATCGAGTAAAATGTGAGTTGGTTTGATGTGTTTTTTTAAACAATACGATAAAATTTCAGAAAATGGCTGATTAATAATCGATACATTTTTAAATTTATCACAACGTTTTTTTGCAATTTCAATTGCAGCAGTATCTTTATCAAAACCGATGTATTCTACCTTTGGGAATTTTTCTAAAATTGCAGTAGCATGGCCAGCAAAGCCCATAGTACCATCGATAATTGTTGCCTCATCTGTTAGTTTAAAATTTTCAATTAACTGATTTAACAAAACTGGTATGTGATAACTCTTGTAATCCATTATATGTCTATTGTATCATTTACTTAACTCCCAAAAACAAAAATATATTTATTGAGGGTAAAAATGCGTAAATTTACTTTATATCAGGCGTCCAGATTCACAAAAATCTCACGCTACAAGTTAGAGCAAGCAATACAAGATGGTCTTTTAGTATGCACTGAAGGAAAAGGGAATGTAAAATGCTACATTCTTGAGGAAAATTTGAATGCATTTTTAGAAAAACATGGCGAACAATATCGTCGGTTCACATATCCTGAAGAAAACAAATCTCCGTTTGTTTCTGAAGAAATTAACCAATTTATTTCTAAAGATATTCATGAACAATTAATGAATGAAAAAGATCGTGTAATTTCGTTATTAGAATTTCAAAATCAGCAATTAATTCCATTAGCAGATAAATCAAACAAAGAGCATAGTATTAAATTAAGTGAACTCAAATCGATTGCAGAAGCTGCAATAAATGAATTACCAACTGCTAAATCGACATTAATTGAAGATTTAAAAGATCAATTAAGTAATTTATAATTACTGGACTTCAATCATTCTGATTGAGTTTGTTCCACCTGGTCTACCCAATGGGTAACCTGCAGTGATTATTGCTACATCACCTTTTTGAACAAAGTTATGTGATTTTGCATCTTCTAATGAAATTTGAATCATCGCTCCCCAGGACCCAATATCGACAAATTTCTTTGGCATTAACATCGGAATAACACCGCGATAAAGTGCCATTCTTCGAACAACATTCAAATTATCGGTTGGTGCAATTATGGGTATACTTGGGTTTAGTTTTGATGAAATCAACGCTGTATTTCCAGAACTTGTAAAAGCAATCATCACATTGGCATTGATTTCCTCACTGATTTGATCGGCCGCCTTACAAAACGTTGTTGCTGCTGACTTTATTTGAAAAACACGTTTTACCTGACTATATTTTGATTTTTTTAGTTCTGCTAAATGGGAATCTGATGCTTCACATATTCGGCGCATTGATTGAACAACCTCTACTGGAAAATCACCGACGGCTGTTTCAGCTGATAACATGACGCTATCACACCGATCGTAAATTGCATTTGCAATATCTGAAACTTCTGCACGTGTTGCCGTAGGTTTGGACACCATACTTTCTAACATTTGAGTAGCTACAATCACCGGGGTTGTTAATCGATTGCATTCTCTTATGGTTCGTTTTTGAATTTCGGGCACTTTTTCTAAACCAACTTCAACACCCAAGTCACCTCTTGCTACCATAATCACATCAGACGCTTCCGCTATTTCAATGACATTTTCAACAGCCGTTCGACGTTCTATTTTTGAAATAATACCAATATTAGGTGCATTTGAATCTTCAATAAGCTTGCGAAGTTCATTTACATCCTCTACTTTTGAAACAAATGACAATGCAATAAAATCAACCCCATATTCAATCGATGTTGCAATATCTTCTTTATCTTTTTCTGTAATTGCAGAAACAGAAATTTTGGATAGTGGTAGATTAACACCTTTATGGTTACTTACCTTTCCCCCTTGAGTGACACGACAATTTAGGGTGCCATTGCTGATTGATTCAATGAATAAGCGAATGTTTCCATCATCAATAAAGATTGGTTCACCTTCATTTAGATCTTTAATAATCTCAGGTGTCGTCAAACCACAGAAATTCGACGTCCCAATAATATCTTTATCTGATTTTATAGAAAACATTTGACCTGTTTCTAAAATAGCACCATCTTTTTCAAATTTTCCAACTCTTATTTTGGGGCCCTGAAGATCAAAAAATATCGCCGTATGTTTATTTAATTCAGCGGCAGTTTCCCTTACTAAATCGATATCCTTTTTCACGTTTTCTTTAGCACGATAATGGGATCCATTTAAACGAATAACATCAACCCCTTCTTGTAAAATTCGTTTCAAAATGTCTTTATTATTAGTTGATGGACCTAATGTTGCAATTATTTTAGTTCGTTTCATTTTATCAGTGTTTTAATTATGTAGTTAAACTCAGTATCAGTTACTGGTTGAATTGATAATCGTTGCCCTTTCTTCGTTACCATCATGCCATTAAGGTTACTATCATTTTTTAATGTTTCTAATGATATCAGGTTGTTTAATTTTTTTTTAAAAGCTACATCAACCATAAACCATCGCGGGTTATCTTGAGTTGATTTTGGATCATAGTATTTTGATGTATCATCCCAAGCAAAATGATCTGGGTACGGCTTAGACGATACTGTTGCTAAACCAACGATGCCTGGTGGGGTTGCATTTGAATGATAAATTAAAACATCGTCACCAATGGTCATGTCATTCATCATAAAATTACGTGCTTGGTAATTTCGAATGCCTTCCCAATGTGTTGTTCCATCTTGTTTTAAGTCATCAATTGAATATACATTGGGTTCTGTTTTCATTAACCATTTGGTACTTTTCATATTTTATTATGGTATCATAGATTTAATAAATCAACATACTAGTAAAGGGGTTAGCCATGTCAAATGTATCAATAGAAGAAGCAACTAAATATTTTACTCAATTATTAATTGATCAAAATAATCGTATATCAAAAATAAGTTCAAATGATGAATGGATTGATTTTAGCAATAAAAAAGAGATCATCATTGGTATTTGTCCAGGAGATGGGATTGGTGAATCGATTTCTATCCAAGCGAAACGCATCCTAGAAGATTGCTTAAATGACGAAATCTCATCTGGAAAAATCATCATAAAGATGATTCATGGATTAACAATTGAAAATCGAATTAAGCATAAGCAGGCTATTCCTGATAAAATTCTTGCAGAGTTAAAAAATTGTGATGTGATTTTAAAAGGCCCAACCACAACCCCACAAAAAGGTGATGGAAACCCAAATATTGAATCGGCCAATGTTGCTATGCGACGAGAACTTGATCTATTTGCATGTGTGAGACCGGTTAGTGTTCCTGAAAAAAGAATTGACTGGACATTTTTTAGAGAAAATACCGAAGGCGCTTACATGCTTGGATCTAAAGGACTTGATCTAGATGGCTATAGTATTGACTTTAAGGTAATTTCAGATGCTGGATCTGAGCGCATTATCCGCATGGCATTTGAATTTGCTAAAAATAATAATAAAAAGAAAGTGACGGTTGTTACCAAATCAAATATTTTAAAAGCTACGGATGGTCGTTTTTCTGAAGTTGCTTCACGTATTGCTAAAGAATATACGCAATATGGCATCGAATGTGATGAATGGTATATTGATATTATGACGGCAAAGCTCATTGATGAGAAACGTCAATCTGATTTTGAAGTTCTTGTATTACCTAATCTCTATGGCGATATCCTTACTGATGAAGCTGGGCAAATTCAAGGTGGTGTTGGAACAGCAGGAAGTGCAAATATTGGTAAACGCTATGCAATGTTTGAAGCGGTTCACGGGTCAGCGCCACGTATGATTAAAGATGGTCGAGCGCAATATGCTGATCCATCATCTATGATTAAAGCAACATCAATGTTACTTCGTCATATTGGTCATGTTGACAAGGCTGAAAAAATTGACAATGCGCTTGAAACATTAACCTCTGATACAGCAATGAAAATAACTGGACATCCTGATGGTTTAACTGCAGAAGCATTCACTAATAATTTAAAAAAGCATCTTTAGACCTATTTAATATTTGAATTCAAATTACAAAAAAATGTTTAAAAAACATAAAAAGAACCTAAATAGCTTGTAGATAGTAAATTAAATCGTTTGATTTATTTTTTTAGAAAGGGAGGGAAATTATGAAAAATCTATCTGTAAGTAAATTAGCTGGAATATGTTTTATCCTTGGGGGTATTATGGCATTTATTCCATTTCTAATGTCTGTTTTAATTGGGGGGCCACCGGAAGAAGGGGTTCATATCTTTTCATACTTCGCAAAAAACACGGTAGCAGGTGGTGATGCAAGTTTAATTTATGTTGTTTTGAATGCTGTTGGATTATCGCTTGTCGCTTATTCAACGTATATTCTAAATAATATGCTTCAAAAAAATTCCCCACATGCGCTCATGGGGCTTGGTGCATTCTTATTTATTGTTGCCCAAATTGGACTTATTGTTGCGTGGTCAATTGATTTAGCGATTGTTTTTGGTTCTGAAACTGCAAATATTGGTAATCTATTCATGATGGAAATGGGCATGTTTTTTACATGGGGTCCGGTCGGATTTGTAGGTGCAGCACTGTTTTCTCTTGCACTAGCTGATCGAAGTTATATTAATCCTTTATTTTTAAGAGCTGCTGCAGTTGTTTATTTACTAATAGCCATTGTTTTTGTTAATACCTTATTAACAATTGAATATTATAGTGCATCAAGTATTATTATGCTTTTTTCAGCGGTTAGCATTGGCCAAGTTATCAGTATTGTTTGGCAAGTTTTAGTTGGCCGAAAACTTATGGCAAGCTAATATTAGCTAACAAAATCATTCGAAATAATTATCAAGGGGGAGATTTAATCTCCCCTTTATCATCTAATTTGTCGCTTCAGGCAATTTAACTTTTTGCTTTTCAGGTAATGACATATTTTTTTCTTTTTTCAATTGTTCTGCAGTGACACGACGAACTCGCTTAATAAATACAGGCTCTATTGGTACGTTTGCATACCCTTTGAATGTATCCACTTCTACGCCTTTAATTTTTTGAAGAACGCCCACCCCCTCGATTACTCGGCCAAAAACACAGTAGCCTGGGTTTTGAACATTCCTATAATTTAAAAAAACATTGTTGGCTACATTGATGTAGAATTGGCTTTTAGCGCTGTGTGGATCTGACATTCGAGCCATGGCTATGGTTCCAAACGTATTACTTAAGCCATTATTAGATTCATTCATAATGGGCCGATTTGGCAGTTTCTTCTTCATAGTCTCGTCAAAACCGCCACCTTGAATCATAAACCCATCAATCACTCGATGAAAAATTGTGCCATCATAAAAACCAGAATCAACATAGGATAAAAAGTTTTTTACGGTGTTTGGCGCTTTTTTAGAATTAAGCTCAACTACAAGATCACCAAAACTTGTTGATATCTCAACTAAGGGGCTAACTTTTGGATACATTGATGTGGTTAACACCCCAATTATAAGACACATTATTAATTTCATTTTGATACCCTTTCTAATGCATTGGAAATTGATAAGATTTCAGAAAACTCATCAATTTTTAAACTTGCACCACCAATTAATGCGCCATCTATATTCGGCATTTTTAATAATCCTTCTATATTTTTAGAATTCACCGATCCGCCATAAAGAATCGGTGGTTGATTCCCGATTATATTTCGAATGTACGCATGAACGTCTTCTGCAATTTCAGGGGTTGCAGTCTCGCCTGTTCCAATGGCCCAAACTGGTTCATAAGCAATATAATACTCATGTTTAAATGGTGTTAAAACATCCAGTTGGGTTTTAATCACGTGCTCTAATTGGCCAGATTTTCGTTCTTCTAAAGTTTCACCAACACACAAGATTGGTTTTAAATTATACGTTTCACATAGGTTTAACTTATTTTTGATCATATCATTGGTCTCATTAAATTTATGACGTCGTTCTGAATGCCCAAGAATAACTGTATTTACCCCACAGCTTTTAATCATTTCTGCAGATACATCGCCAGTAAATGCGCCAGATTTAAATTCTGATATATTTTGAGCGGCTACCTCACCGTTTAACAATTGATTTGCTACTAGATTAAGATATGGGAAGGCAGGCCCAATAATTAAGTCTATGTTTGTTAATGAGGCCATTATTTGATTGCTTTTATTAATGAATAACTCAACCTCACTTTTGGTTAAATTCATTTTCCAATTTGCAGCGATTATGGGATTCATTCTTCCTCCTAGATTAATGCAGATATAATAGCCATAATACCAACAAACTTCATAATTATCACCCCAGTTGGTGCCAACACCCACTGAAAATAATGAGCGTATAAGAATGCTTGAGATAATTGACTAAAACTTTGTGTATTTGTTCCCCCGAATCGCCCTGATTTCATAACATTATATGAAGCTGCAACTGAATCGCCAAAGATGGACCAAAAGAAACTATGAATGAAAACACTTAAAAACATACCAATTAATGCGCCATAAAACCCTTGAATTGATGTAAAAATAAAAATTAGACTTAAGCTAATTAGCACCCAAACACCTGGCAAGGTTACGGCTCTAAGCCCATTTAAAGAGTGTTGATCAGATAATAAGGCGATGTTTGGATGCGATTTGTTTTCTTCATTGATCTGAGGAATGTCCGCTAATTGTCGCTTTACCTCTTTTGCTGATATGATGAGCATTCGATACGTTCCACTGATTGAGGCACCATAAAATATAGCAATACTAATAATGCCTAACCCAATACCAAATAAAACGTCGATAGAAAAAAGCGACAAATTAAATTCTAATAATGATACGGCTGGTATTAAAACAGCACAACTAGAAAGTAACCCTGATGCAGAAGAAAATGAATTGCCAATTGACACTAATGTGTACGAAACCTTTTTTAAAGCCACTGCTTTTGGAAGCTCAAGTGAATTATTTTGATATTCAATAATATTTATAATTTGATTAGCAATGACGGAAAAAACTTTTATGCTACATGCAACAACTGCAATCGATAAGGCATAAATTATAATCATTATAATCCCTAATATTCCTAACGCATTATATATATTAAACAAAATCACGAGTATCACTAATGTGAAAATTGCATTGCCTATTAGGCCATTAAAAAATGATGATATCAACACATTCGCGCCGCCAAATTGTGCCTGACGACAAATATATTGAATTGGCTGGTGATTGCCTGATGTTAAATAGTTCGTAAAAAAAGCAATTCCAAGCATTCCTATAAGTGCACCAATCATCGCAATGATAAAATATTCTTTTTCAAAAACATTGATCTGGTTTGTAAAAATTACTAGTTGTAAAAAAGATAAGCCAACAATAAAATACCCAATCTCCAAAAATATGTTCGATATATTTTTACGGAAAATAACAAACGGAATTGAGCATAAAATTGAAACTCCGGTAAAGCATATAACACCCAATACCCACTGAATTTCAGGAAATATTAAAATGTCGGACAATGACACCATGCTCAGTTGAGCCTGAAAATAAATAATGAAGGTTGCGATAGCAATCATCCAAGACCCAAATATATCTAAATAATATCCACCAACACTTGCAATAATCGACCCTGATTTAACCAATAATTCTGCGGGATGCGTTAAAACACGCTTCTCTTGATTTAAAATATCTTGGTTATTTTCAGCCGCAGCTTTGTAAGTACCGCCAGCTGATCGATAATAAAAGGACAGTACTAAAATGCCGGCAGATAACGCAATTAATGCATTTGGTGCATTTGAATCAAACGCGATTAGATATAAAAATATTGTACTTATAAAGACCCCAAAAAATAAGCAGGTTTGGAAAAACCCGGCAAAGATTATTTTTGTTGTCAGTTGTTTTAATGATTGATGGGTATCTTCTAATATTGTTATAAATGACAGTGGTAAGACTTTTAGCATTAAGTAAATGGTCGCACCAAAAATTATTAGTGACATATCAAACGCTGCCATTAATTGAAACGACACGGCTTTTTTTTGAATCAAACTAACACTATAAAAAATGGCGTTAGAAATTAGTATAAATTGAATAAATATAAGTAAAATACGACGATTAAATTGATTAATTGCCTGAGATAATAATGTAACAAACGACTCAAGCAAGGTGTTTTTGGCAATCACATTAAACCATTTTTTAAATATTACGCCTGCTGTAATTAGCATTAAACAACCAATACCACCGACTAAACTCAACATCATTATGTTACATCCCTAAACTTAATATTTGTATATGATTCTAACATTTTTTGTAATTCCTTTTCATTTAATTTTACAGACGTTGCCAAAACACCTTCTGCCTGAAGAACCGTTTCATAAAACTTTAGTTTGAATTGATGTAGATCCTGGGCGTTATTTTCGTTTAATTCTTTTAGATAATCTAAAAGAATCATGAACATTTCTTTATTTTCATGATTTATTTGCGTCATTGTTTTAATTATATAAAGAAATTGATAGGCAACATTTATTTTTTCATATTGTTTTTTAATTCCTTCAAAACTAGACACTACATTAATTTGAGAAATCGTAAATGAATCGCCACGTCGATTAAATTGAATATTACACAAGTTAAATGTATTTAACTGCCCCCCAAATCGTGGTTTTTTTGATTGTGAATACTTTGCAAAGGCACGAATTCGTCCGTACTCTAATGTAAATAATTCAACCAGTGTGTCTTTTTCTAAAATCGGCTTTGTATTAATCACTAAAGCTAGCGACGATATCATAGAAATAAATTAAACATCGATATTGCGATCGTGAAATAAATAATTTGTCCAATGATATCTAAAGTTGATGATATAAATGGTGCTGATGCAACTGCAGGATCAATCTTAAGCATTTTTAAAACAATTGGAAGTCCTGCGCCAATCAAAGATGCAATGGTCATATTTATAGCAATTGCTAGCCCAATACAAATCGCAATTAAATAATTATTAGCGGTTAAATAAACATAGCCACAGACGATAAGGCCAATTAATGTTCCAATTACAAGGCCTAAGCCCGCCTCTCTAACAATAATTAACACCTTTTTTGAGTTACTAATCTGACTGACAGCTAATGCTCGAACCAAAATCGTTGCAGATTGGTTCCCAATGTTACCACCCAATCCCATTAATAACGGAACAAAACTTAAAATAAATGATAATGATATCATTTTAAACGTTAAATTTTTTGCATAATGTATCATGATTAGTGATGCAATAATTCCACCAAGAATCGTTACAAAAAGCCACGGCAATCGATGAATGAGGGCATACCAAATGCTGCCACTTATTAACTTATTACTTTGAATGTCATCCCCTGACGTACCTGATAACTTCAACATATCTTCATTTGCTTCTTCAACAACGACATCAACAATATCGTCAATTGTAATGACACCCAAAACAATATCTAAATCATCCACAACAGGTAAAATAATTGAGCGATATTTTTGAAAGAGTTTGGCAACATCTTCTCGATCGGTATTAACATGCACTTTGATTGGAAAATTATTCCTGACATCTTTAACTAATAATTCAGCTGGTGCTAATAATAATTTTCGAATACTAATTACACCTTTTATCTGATCATGTTCATTAACGATAAACAAATAAAATGCTGCGTCACTTTCTTTTGGCGATTTTTGTTTATATAAATTTAACGCTTCTTTCACGGTTAGTTTTTCCGGAATTGAAATAAAATCTGTTGTCATTAGTGTTCCGGCTGAATCTTCAGGATAGGTTAGTAACCGATTAAGTTCGATTTGATCGTCAACATCTAACTTGTTTAAAATCTGCTTTGCTCTAAGTTGATCTTCGTCAAGGAGTGCTTCTAAAAGATCGACGGCATCATCTTTATCCATTTTTTCAATCAACGCTGCGGCATTATCAACTTTAAAGTTTTGAATTATCTCGATTTGAGATGTCATGTCCATTTCTTCAAATACGTCTACCGTTTCAGTTGTTAAAATACGATTAAAAAATAATGTCTTTTTATCTGTGGGTAATAATTCAAGCGCATCCGCAATATCGGCTTCATGGTATTTGTGGAATAATAAATTGAACTGTTGTTGAGATCCTTTGTTTATTAATCGTAACAACAAATCTAATAAGCGATCTTTCGGTGTCATATATAAATTTTAGCTAAGTTAGAAATTGAGATCAATGTCTTTACGTTTTTTATGGCACAATGGCAAATTTTGTTTTTCCAATTAATTTATTTTGGTCATCGAATATGTATAAAAAGTAGATACCTGCTGAAACATTGTAATAATTAAAAACAGCGGCATCAAAAATTAATTGATTGGTACCCATCTTTGCGCCATCCATACCCTCTATAAATGATCGTTTAAAAATCCGATGTCCAAACATATCATAAATTTGTATAACAATATTAGACGGCTGATTTAACACATAAGATAATTGAGCACCTGTTTTTAATCGAAATGGATTTGGATAAAATAATATTTGCCCATAAATAGATGCCATTTGCTCATCCATCAATGTTAACCGGTTTTCTAAACTTAATGTAGATGACGAATTAATATTTGGGTTTGAATATTGGCGAAATCCAACCCGAACTACGGATAATAGCTCCTCATTATTTGAATCTTTAACCCCAAGATAACCTGGTGTTTTATCAACAGCATTTGTGTTCGAATATGTGCTAATAGAAAATCGCTGCAACTTAATTTCTGATATTGCAGGCAAACTTATAATACAGCTAATTAAAAAATACAAAAAAATTCTTGATGTCATCACTTCTGTTATTCCCATTTTTTCAAATGATTAAACAAAAACTCTATTTTCATTTAACTAAATTTTGTGTAGTATTTTTAATTATGGTGAACGTAGCTCAGTTGGTAGAGCTCCGGATTGTGGTTCCGGTTGTCGTGGGTTCGAGCCCCATCGTTCACCCCATCATATTAT
>MDTB01113495.1_pt1 | contig 16040 bp, 16 predicted proteins | sample 811161 | NCBI WGS metagenome assembly MDTB01 (sample SAMN05326650, study PRJNA326480) | marine metagenome | isolation source: seawater | place: Mediterranean Sea | collected 2009 | reverse complement strand
TTCTTTGCAGCTAGTTTTCAAAGGAATAATGAAACTGCAGTAGAGAGTGCTAAACTGGGTACTATTAGTGTTTAGCTTGGTGACCACCTGACTTGGGTTTAGACTCACCAGTGACTCTCTCCGTGGCTGTGAGGGATGTTCTGGAATGAAGTTAGGTAAAGATAGAATAAATGTTTGAACTAGATCTGCGATGTCTGCATGTATTCATTTATAAATAGTCTATGGAACTGGTATGCGTATAATTTGTATTATCACGGTGTTGCTTATCACTACCCACTTAAAGGCAGAAGAAAAGTTTGCGATTAACGGTGAAATTTTAACCTATAGAACTGATCAAAATGAAGATAGCGAGGGTATAGCCCTCGATGATGTCGCAGTATTAAAGTCGCTGCTCAAAGCAAATAACCAAGTAAGAGTTGTAAAGTTATCTAGTAGTGGGGGAGAAGTTGGAGCCGCTTACGAGATTGTGGATGTAGTAATTGAACAACAATTGGATACCCATGTAATCGACTTTTGCGAGAGCGCTTGCACATTAATACTACTGGCTGGAGTAAACCGCACTGCGGAAAAAAATGCCAAGATAGGTTTTCATCAGACTTCTATTTCTCCTGCTGATGCGAAACTTGAATACAAAGAGCTTAAAGGAGAATTAGGATTTGAAACACCCTATGATTATGCTTCTTGGCTGCTGGAGGATACTCAAGATTTGATACTGAATGACTTATATTATTATCAAAGTCTTGGTCTTTCATTGGACTTTGTAATTAAGACCATGGAGGCATACAGCGATGAAATGTGGTATCCAGATCATGCATATATGGTAGAGGAAGGCGTTCTTACACAGTAGCCAAACACCTTATCCCTCTTAGTTTGCGCCTCTTTAAACGTATCATAACTCTACTTTTTAAGCCGCCCAACTCTACGCTTCTGTACCCGCCAATTCCTACCGTGCTGCTGTATACCCTTCATGTTTAACTTGTGTACTGTGCCTTTAAAGAGAGGTTTGGCATACGATTGCCCTTTGTGCTTGTAGTGCAGCACAGGTATTGAGCCATCGTCATGCTCGTCAGACTCAGCACGTAGCTTTTTTAGGTCAGCTTAGGTGGCATTATCGAGCCTAGCGTAGGCTTGTTTGTATAGGTTACTGTCGCGTCGGTACGGACATTTGAGCCGGAACCAAGCCAAGTGGGAGTTGGTAATAGACATAGGAAATAACTGTGGAGGTCACACTTTGTGTGAGCATTGTTTTATACGTGATGGGATATATTAAAAGCGGCTTTAGTTAGCTGGTTGTCTTACACCATTTTGCACCATTTTTGCACGACGAGATTAATTGAAATTGATATTAAATTAGAAGTCATCAGTAGCTCGTACAATTTTTGTTAATGTTGAATTTTTAAAGTTTAGATGAGGAATGTGAAAAATTATTTTTGGTAAAACAGGTTCAAGTGATTTCCAAAAATATTAAGCTTAAGTCAATGTACCTGTACTGTCCTAAGGTGAAACTAGCATTTGTCGACTTTGCAAACTAGAAATGACTTGTTCAAATGCGCATTGTTCAAAAGTATCAAGGCCGGCTAATTTAAATCTAGTCAGCAGCAATACTTATATCCGTTGCTTCATTTTCGTAACTAAAGACGCACACACCCGAATACTTAACTTCGGTAAAGTTAAAGCTCGCATTTAAGTCTTTACGAAGATCACGCGAGTGTTTGTCATACGCCCTCAATTCCTCAATGCCTTCAAACTTCACAATTATTGAAAGTTCTCCATCTTTGCCGAGAAAGATATTCAAACCCGCCATATTTAAGTCATCGATTTGTTTTCCTAAAATATCGCCACAATAGCTTGCCGCTATCTTAGCAGAATTAAAGTCGTGAAATTTAAACTGTTGACATTTTGCGTACATCAGAGATCACTTAGATTTTCAAACATTTCTTCAATCAAATTGTTGGCTTCAGTCCCAACAACTTTCTGGCGTTTCATCGGAGTAGTTGAAAGACCCATTTTTTGCTTAAGATTAATCCCTTCTTGGCTGAGTTGATAAGGTTGCGAAGACGCGTCTGGGTTAAGTAAGTTGGCCTTGATCAGTGCATGCTTTTGTTTATCTCGAAGGGGACGATCACAAATAAGGGCCAGAAAAGATTGGAGGTCATCAAGCTTAAGATTGCCTTCCAAGTTGTTGAACGTTGTCACACAATTAAACACCTTTTCAGCGGTCAATTCGCTTTGATCAATATAAGTGTCTAACTGGAAAGCCAATCTATCTACAAGAGCCTTTAAGTTCTCTATAGCTGCCGAAGAAAGTTCTGTCGGTTTTTCATTGACCAGGCAAAAAGTTCCTAAAGCGTAATTATTTTTATTGATAATCGGAAAGGCGCAAAAGCTTCCAACTAATTCACCAGAAACCACCATGCGTTGCTCTTTAAAAATTGGATGATCTCTCAGTTCATATACAATCGTTGGTTCTTTTTCTAAAATTGCATATTGGCAGAGCGACGCTTCGCGCTCGCCTTCGAGCCTCTTTCCATCCGATGTCGACAGAGAGCACTGCCTATCTGATGTCATGACAGTTACTGCAGCGCCCTCAAAACCACTGAGTACTTTTCCAAGTTCACAGTAAGAATAGAATAAATCATCATGGTGCTTGTCTATAAGGTCTATCTTGGCAACAGTTTCAGCACGCCTTTTTTCATTGCTTGGGAATAGCGCTGGCTTGTATGTCATTTTGGTTAGTTACTCTAAAATTAAGTTTAAGAACAATCATGAAATAATTTTCTATACTAGACAAAAGTCATAATTAAGAAATAGATTTTTTTCATGCGTCAAAAAAAAAATGAAATTTATCCTTATGCGAAATTTTCAGTTGTTTCAATATTAAAAGACCCGCTATGGCGGGCAGCATTTTATTTGATAATGATCAAATTCGTAATGCGGTAGCCTCAAAGAGACTAGAAAAAATTTATGTGTCTCTGAGTTAAACGGTACAATTTTAGGGAAGGGCAGGCACATGACTGAACTGGCGAAGTGCATACCCCAACCAGGAAGGTGGAGCGTGAAAAACTGGTCGAGTCGTAAAAGCAGTTGTAAAGCTAGGATTAGTACAACTATGGGTAGAAGCTTCCCGCGCACTTCCCAAATGAAGCTTAAGACATTGAAAATAAATCAAAAAATTTGAACTGGTAGGCCCGGAGGGACTCGAACCCCCAACCAAAGCGTTATGAGCGCTCTGCTCTAACCAATTGAGCTACAGGCCCGACCTGAGTAATCAGCTATCATATGCACGCTTAAGGTCAAGGGTTTGAAGTTGAAGTCCAAGATTCATTCCTTTATTTTGCAAATAAAACAATAGAGGGTGTTAGCTTATGGCTGAGGCAAAGCAAGGTTTGTCGTATGCAGCAGCAGGGGTAGATATCAATGCGGGAAATGCATTGGTGGAGCGTATAAAACCTGCAGCTAGGAGTACAAACAGGGCTGGTGTTATCGCTGGGCTGGGAGGTTTTGGCGGACTTTTTGATTTAAAAGCGGCTGGCTTTAATGACCCGATCCTAGTTGCTGCAACCGATGGCGTTGGTACAAAGCTTCGCATTGCAATCGATACAGGCAAAGTCGACACCATAGGAATTGATCTGGTCGCTATGTGCGTCAATGATCTTGTTTGTCAGGGCGCAGAGCCACTTTTCTTTCTTGATTACTTTGCGACAGGTTCACTTGACGTAGATCAAGGAGCGCGAATTATTGAAGGTATTGCTGAAGGTTGTAAAAAAGTAGGTTGTGCGCTTATTGGCGGTGAAACTGCCGAGATGCCTGGTATGTATGAAAAGGGTGATTTTGATTTGGCAGGCTTTTCTGTTGGCGCCTTAGAGCGTGGCCAGGGACTTCCAAAAGACGTTTCTGAAGGTGATGTTTTGTTCGGTTTAAGGTCAAACGGCATTCATTCCAACGGTTACTCCTTAGCACGTAAAATTGTTGAATATTCTGGCTTTAGTTGGATATCTTCATGTCCTTTTAGTGCTGGTACGCTGGGCGAGGCTTTCATTACCCCTACACGGCTTTATGTTAGGCCCTGTCTCGCGGCACTGAAAACGAACGCTGTGCGTGCTTTCGCGCACATTACCGGTGGTGGTTTACACGAAAATATTCGTCGAGTTCTGCAGGAGGGGCAGGGTGTGGAGATTGATCTAAATTCTTGGGAAAGTCCTGCGATTTTCCGCTGGCTTGCTGAAAAAGGTAGTATAACTGAAAGGGAAATGCTGAAAACTTTCAATTGTGGTATTGGCATGGTTATCGTAGCGGCCTCTAATAACAAAGAAAATGTTCGCCAAGCGCTTTTTGCAGCAGGTGAAGATGTCATCGAGATGGGTTATGTGACTGGCTCGGATGGTGTTCGGTATCTAGGTAAGCATTTGTGAAAAAAAGAGTTGCAATTCTTATCTCAGGCAATGGCTCAAATATGATTGAGCTGGTCCAAAGTATGGGGAGTGCTCACCCTGGAATTGCAGCTCTTGTCCTGTCAAATAATCCTGATGCACTTGGCTTGTCTCGGGCTGAGAAACTTGGAGTGCCAATAGCTAGTTTAGATCATCGTCCGTTTGATGAAGACCGTGCCGCTTATGATGTAGCGCTACATGAATTTCTATCAGGTCATGATATTGACTTCATTTGCCTCGCAGGTTTCATGCGTATTTTGACAGGTAAATTTGTCTCTTTATGGGAGCAAAAGATAATTAATGTACACCCATCTTTGTTACCTAAATATAAGGGTCTCAAAACGCACCAGCGTGCAATAGACGCAGGCGATCGTGAGGCTGGGTGCTCCGTCCATTTAGTTGCTTCAGAACTCGATTCTGGTCCGTTGCTGGGACAAGCGAGGGTGAAAATATTTGAAAATGATACAGCTAGCTTACTTGGACAACGTGTTTTGATTCAGGAGCACAGGTTATATCCTTTGGTCTTGAAACGGTTTCTATCGGGCGAAAGAAACTTGCTTTTTCTTGCAGACTAAAAGGAGCCTTTTATTTGGCTCAAAACTAGCGTAACGTTAATTTTTAGGGGTGGAAATATTGCTACAAAATAATGTTAAAAAGATTTACCCTGAATGAAAACAATTACTGACACAAACTCTCTTGATACTTTTTGTAAATCTGCCGCAGCTTGTGAATACATCACTGTGGATACCGAGTTTTTGAGAGAGCGAAGTTATTACTCCAAGCTCTGTCTCATCCAACTAGCCCTTCCCGGTAAGACAAATGATGGTGCGGTTTTGGTCGATCCATTGGCTGAAGGACTGTCACTTAAACCTCTTTACGAATTATTCGGCAATGCCGGTGTCGTAAAGGTTTTTCATGCCGCACGACAGGATTTGGAAATTTTCTATATTGGCGCGGATGTGATACCTAGACCAATATTTGATACTCAAGTCGCGGCTATGGTGTGCGGCTTTGGAGATCAAGTAGGTTACGAGACCCTAGTAAATAAAATCACAAGTAAAGCATTGGATAAATCGTCGCGTTTTACAGATTGGTCACGCCGGCCACTAAGTGATGCTCAAAAAAATTATGCATTGGCCGATGTAACGCACTTGCGACAAATTTACGAGTTTCTGCGCAACAAGCTTTACGAAAATGGTCGCTCAAACTGGCTTGATGAAGAGCTCGAAATTCTCACAACACCCGAAACTTATATCATGAAACCGGAAGAAGCTTGGCAACGTGTAAAAACACGATCTACTTCTCCAAAGTTCTTGGCAGCCGTTAAGGAATTGGCATATTTCCGCGAATTACACGCCCAAACTACTGATGTGCCAAGAAGTCGCATATTCAAGGACGATGCGCTGATCGAGGTCGCGTCCACCTTGCCGTCCTCTATTCAGGATTTACAAAAAAGCCGGCTACTTCAGAGAGAGGCCCGGAAGGGTATTATTTCGCAGGGAATTCTCAAAGCTGTGAAAACTGCAGGTGAAATTCCTCAAAGCCAACTTCCCAAAGCACCAGAACCCCCTGATCGGCAGAACTTAAACCCGGCCCTCGCGGATCTTCTGCGCGTACTGTTAAAAGCCAACACTGAAAAAGCTGGAGTTGCGGCTAAACTTATCGCATCTGCAGCTGATTTAGATTCAATGGCATCTGGATGTTTTGATATTCCGGCGATGCGAGGATGGCGATACGAAGTATTTGGCGAAGACGCTGCAAAGCTCTGCAAAGGCGAAATTGGTTTGTCAACTAAAGGTAAAAAGGTTGTTTCCATCCCAATTGAAACTGGCGCACGTTAACATATATCTTAAATAATTTGCAAAGATTAGAAAGAATAGCTAATGGCATGTCCAGATTTTGAGGACACGGTTAAGGATTTTGAATTCCTTGACGATTGGGAAGACAGGTACCGTTATATTATTGAGCAGGCCAAAGCAATGTCACCGTTAGATGAAGCATTGAAAGTACCGGCGACCAAAGTAGAAGGATGTGCCAGCCAGGTCTGGTTGCATTCCGAAGTGAATGATGGAATTTTCTTTTTTGATGGCGATAGTGATGCAATAATCGTAAAAGGTTTGATTGCTGTTTTAAGGAAGCTTTTTAATGGATTAAATGTAGCGGATGTAATAGAAGTCGATGCGCAAAAGGAATTAGCCCGCCTTGGATTGAACGATCATTTATCATCGCAACGTTCAAATGGCTTGCGTGCTATGATTGAGCGAATCCGACATGTTGCGCAGGCCCATAACTAATTTTTCGATGGTGCTGGTGGATCTCTGTTCGTAGTCTATTGATAGCTAAGGATTTAGCTTAAACGAAAAGCATCGATAATTTTTATGGGTTTATGTTAAGTTTATGTTTAAAAATAAGCTCTTCGTTAAGGCGTACGTCTTGCGAATTTACGTTTATAGTGTCTAATCCAATTGTGCGGCAGGCTAGTACCAAAGTCTTTCCCGTTTCAATTTCTGGTGCAAAGCATCTCCAGTTTATCCAGCATCAAATTCTATTTTTATGGTGGGCTAAACCTACCGATTATTCACCAGTGTAACCAGGAATTTAAGCGTTCATTTGATTATGTTTTCGCGACATCATTTCTTTGGCAGTTTCTACTGCCACGGCGGCATCTCGGCAATATGCATCAGCTCCAATGGCTTTCCCGAACTCTTCGTTAAGTGGGGCGCCACCCACAAGAACAACGTAATTCTCTCTCAACCCTTGCTCAACCATCGTGTCAATAACTACTTTCATATAGGGCATTGTTGTTGTAAGGAGCGCAGACATGCCAAGAATATCTGGTTGCTCTTTTTCTAAAGCGTCCAAATAATTTTCTACCGGATTGTTGATACCCAAATCTACTACTTCAAATCCAGCACCTTCCATCATCATCGATACCAGATTTTTACCTATGTCGTGAATGTCACCTTTGACGGTGCCAATCACCATTTTTCCGACCCTAGGAGCACCAGTTTCAGCAAGTAGTGGCTTAAGAATCGCCATTCCACCCTTCATAGCGTTTGCAGCTAACAATACTTCAGGCACAAAAAGAATTCCGTCTCGGAAATCTTGGCCTACGATGGTCATCCCGCCTACGAGCGCTTTAGTCAAAATATTATATGGTTCCCAGTTGCGTTCCAGAAGAATATTTACGCTTTCCTCAATTTCTTCTTTTAGACCATCGTAAAGATCATCAAACATTTGTTGAACGAGCTCATCATCATCAAGTTCTGAGAGTATAATATCGTCTTCTTCATCAGACATTATGGTTGATCCTTTATCGTAGGCAAAATCGCATTAATTCACTGTCTTACAGAGGATTGAAATTTTTTTACTAACAAACTTTTCAAATTGCGACATGCAGCGTTTTAAAGCCGACTTCCAAGCATAAAACGAACTCTAAATAACGCCCTTTTTTTCCTGGATTAATAAAAAATGCCATATTCCGTTTTTTCAAACTTGGTACTATTCCTTTCAGCAGGATATATGCAAACTTTAGGATAATAAAAGTGAGTTTTGTGTGGAGAATTGTTTTGATCAGGCAATTGTATGGGCTTGTTTTTCGTGCTAACTACATTCGTCTACGCCGGCTGGTGCGTTTTGGCCTATTCATCGCTGGCGCGGTTCCATCTTCAATTGAAGAAAATGTACCTAGCATTGCTTGAATTTCATCAAATGTTGGCATTGGAGCAGGTAAACGATTTTCCAGCGCCTTACGCATCTTTTTAATATGTTGAGGCATCGTCCCGCAGCAACCCCCAATAATACGGGCACCACTATCTCTGGCCATGACTGCGTAAGTTGCCATGAGATCTGGTGTCCCATCATAGTAAATACATCCATTGACATATTTCGGGATCCCCGCGTTTCCTTTAGAAATCAATGGAATCAATGGATTTTGGGCGGTAAAACTTTGTAGCGTTCTTAAAATATCAGAAGCCCCAGTGCCACAATTGGCGCCAAAAGCAAGTGGTGGATTATTCAGGTTTCTAACAAGAGAAACCAGTTTTTTTGAAGTAATACCCATCATAGTTCGACCGGCCGTATCAAAGCTCATGGTACCACACCATGGTAGGTCAACCTTACTAAAAGCATCGACAGCTGCCATAAATTCTTCACTGGAAGACATTGTCTCAAGCCATAAAACATCTGCACCACCTGCCTTAAGGCCTTCAGCTTGCTCGTGAATCACCTCAGTAGCTTCTGACCGTGAAAATGTTCCAACGGGTTGAAGGATTTCACCAGTTGGACCAACGGACCCTGCCACAACGACTGGTCTTTTAAAGCTGTCTGCTACGCTTCGTCCTATTTCGGCTGCAAGCTTTGAAAGCTCAAAGGCACGATGGCCAGCATTATGAAGATTTAATCGCGTTGTGTTCGATCCGAAGCTATTGGTTAGGAACAAATCACTTCCAGCTTCAACCGACTGTCGGTACAGATTTTTAATATTTTCTGGTTTCGTTTCATTTCAAAGTTCTGGAGCATCGCCGGCTTCTAACCCCATTTCGAAGAGGTTGGTACCAGTCGCGCCGTCTGCTAAAATCCAAGGCTGGTCTTTTAGCATAGTTTGTAAAATTTCTGACATATCAGCTTGAGGTCTGAATTAATTCCCCATTCCATGTCATACGCTAGGATGCAAAGCAAATTAAAAATTTTTTAAAAAAAATATGAGTAATTTTAAACTTTTCTTTTAAGCTAGAAATTATTTATAACGTTAATTTTTTTAACAAATTTTAATTAAACTGCCCTTGTCTTGGTGCCCACGTCTTCACAAGTATAGAAACAGAACTTGATTTGTGACCCTAGGTGCGTGAAGCCAGCTGAATTCTTTGAGTGCACTATCTTTATTAGCAATAAAGCACACCACTCAAATTATCGTTGAATACATTCCTAATAACTTGGCTGGGCCCAAAATTTGTTTTAGCAATTGGAATTATTTTAAGGGTGTTTTAAACTTCAGTAGACCTAAACCTTTTCCGTATGTTTTTTCTAGCCATTTATCGGTGGGCAACGATTGGTGCGAGCATAGCTCTTAGACTGCTTGCAGGGACCTTCTGCTTCATTTATGCCTAACGGAAAATTTTAAGTTCAACTGACACTTGAAAGCATGCATATGGCGCGGAGAATAAAGATTTATGAAGGTAAGGCAAAAATCCTTTACGAAGGCCCTGAACCAGGTACACTGGTTCAATATTTTAAGGATGATGCAACTGCTTTTAATGCCGAGAAAAAGGCGATCATCGAAGGAAAGGGTGTACTTAACAACCGACTATCAGAGTTTTTCATGAGTGGATTGAACGAGATTGGTGTTCCTACCCATTTTATTAAGCGTCTAAATATGCGCGAGCAGCTCATTCGGAATTGTGAGATAGTGCCGCTAGAGGTAATTGTCAGGAACTTGTCCGCAGGATCTTTTGAAAAGCGGTTAGGAATAAAAGAAGGTACACGCCTTCCAAGGCCAATTGTCGAATATTGTTACAAAGATGATAACCTAGGTGATCCACTAGTTACCGAAGAACATATAGCTGCTTTTGGTTGGGCTAGTCATCAAGATATGGATGATATTCTGGCACTAGCCTTGCGGGTAAACGACTTTCTTAGTGGACTGATGCTCGGTGTTGGTATTCGTTTGGTCGATTTTAAAATCGAAGTTGGGCGAATTTATGAAGAGGATTTTCATAGGCTAGTCGTTGCGGATGAGATCAGTCCGGATAGCTGTCGTTTGTGGGATATCGATACAGGCGAAAAACTGGATAAAGACGTATTCCGGCAAGATTTAGGAAGTTTGGCAAACGCATATACTGAAGTGGCCCACCGATTTGGAGTAATGCCAAAATCTGCAGCCAAAATGCAAAAGCCAAAGCTGATAAACTAGCAAAACGAGGAAATATTTATGAAAGCCCAAGTTATTGTTCGTCTTAAAGACGGTGTGCTTGATCCACAGGGAGAAGCCGTGAACCGTGCTTTAATTGGGTTAGGGTACGACACAATTAGTTCTGTCCGACAAGGAAAATTGATCGAATTGGAACTTGATGAAACGGATCCGGTGCAAGCAGAAACAAAGGTAAAAAACATGTGTGAAAAATTACTCGCAAACACCGTAATTGAAAACTACGTAATTGATATATTAAAATGAAAGCTGGCGTACTTGTGTTTCCCGGTTCAAACTGTGATCGAGATCTTGCAGATTCTTTCCAAAGCTTCGGTGCATCGGTTCAACTGATATGGCACAAAGAGTCATCACTTCCCAGCGGTTTAGATATCATAGGTGTACCGGGAGGTTTTTCCTTTGGCGATTATTTGCGTTGTGGCGCTATCGCTGCTAATTCACCGATTTGCCGATCGCTTATAACCTTTGGAGAAAGTGGAGGCTATATTCTAGGCATTTGTAATGGATTCCAGATTTTGACAGAGACAGGACTGCTGCCGGGGGCACTGATACAAAATAATGGGCTCAAATTTCTTGGCAAAACAGTAGATTTGAAGGTTGAGACTCCTGATAGTGTGTTTACCTATCGATATAAGAAAAACCAATTGATTGCCGTACCAATTGCGCATCATGAAGGGAACTATACAGTTGCCGAAGACGATTTGGCGGCCTTACGCGACCAAGATCGAGTGGCTTTTTCCTATTGCAAAAACCCCAACGGTTCAGTGGATGATATTGCCGGTATACTGTCTTCAAATCGCCGCATATTGGGTATGATGCCCCATCCAGAGCGCGCCGTAGATGCATTGACCGGCGTACCAGACTGTCAGCCGTTTTTTGCTGGTTTGGCTGCTGGGTTGCTCTCAGACTGACACTTCATTTTTTTTACTTTATAATCAGAAATTATGACGGAAACGCCCGCTAGGTCACTGCTATATCATTTGAATTTTCTGCGCAGCCTGCCTTGGCGTTCGCGTGTAGTTCTAGTTCTTTGGTTGATAGTTGCTGGCATTACGCTTTGGGTGACCAATAATTTGTTGACGGATCGTTTTACCCAGGCAATCCGGAATAAATCTGAACTGCGACTGGCTCTCTATAGTGGTAATCTCCAAAGTGAATTACAAAGAACCTCAATTGTACCGAAGCTTCTTGCTCGCGATCCGGAATTGATTGGAGCGTTGCATTCACAGGATTTTTCAACTTCTACACAGCGCTTAATTGATTTTGTAGAAGAGATAGGTGCCGCATCTTTGATGCTCTTGGATAAAGATGGGCGCACCATGGCTTCTACAGATCGCAATAATTTAGGTAGCCTTCATCGCGAAAAACCTTTTTTCGTGGAAGCTACACGGTCAAATGATACGGTATTTACTGTTTTGCCACTGGATACAGGTGGAGTAGATTTTTTTTATTCTAGGCGGGTTGAATTTCAGAGCCGTCTCGTTGGTGTTGTATCGGTTGAAGTTGATTTACACAAATTCGAACGGGCTTGGGCGGGTATATCAGATGCGATCATGGTCTTTGACAGCAGTGGAAAAATTATTCTTGCAACCGATCCGCATTGGCGAGGTTTAACTGAAGATTTTGCACTCGCTCAACGATCAGCGGAAACAGCACTTGAACAGGCGATGCAGTTCACAGCTGACTGGACTGGTTTTCGCAAAAGTATCTATGTGCGGGGTGAGGCAGTGATCCGCATTGCAGGCCGTATTCCGTTTCAAGGATGGCAGATTGCATCTTTTACCGCTTATTCTAGTGTGCGGGAAAAAGTAAATGGGATTCTTGCGCTTCAGTTAATGGGTTTTGCCTTGATGATCGCAGTGATACTTTACCGCGCAAATCGGCGCACTAACGTTCGGCTTAAGATATTTGAAGACGAATCTGCTGATCTGCGCCGATTGAATGAACGCTTGCAAAGGGAAATTGCAGAACGTGAGAAAGTCCAGAAAAACTTGGAAGTGGCCGAGCAATCATTAGCCCAAAGTTCAAAGCTTGCTGCACTTGGGGAAATGGCAGCTGCCGTTAGTCATGAACTGAATCAACCGCTGGCGGCAATGAAGACTTATTTGGCTGGCGCAGGACTACTTTTAAGTCGAAATCGTCCTGACGAAGCGCTAGCTGCGTTCAGGCGGATCGATGGTTTGATCGAGCGTATGGGTGCTATTACGCGTCAGTTAAAATCATATGCACGCAAAGGTCGGGAGAAATTTGAACCTGTAGATATGAACGCCGCGCTTGCCTCTTCTCTTTCAATGATGGAACCGCAGCTCAAGCATTCACACATAAGGCTAGAACAGGTTATAACCGAACAAAGCGTTATTGTAATTGGTGATCGGGTGCGTATCGAGCAAGTACTTATCAATCTGCTTAGAAATGCCATTGACAGTCTGAAAACTGTTGAGAGGCCAGTTATAGAAGTAATTTTAAGTCGCGGAGAGACGGTGACTCTTAGTGTTCGGGATAATGGACTGGGTATTGAAAATCTTGATCTTTTATTTGAACCTTTTCATACAACGAAAAAGGACGGCGATGGGGTGGGCTTAGGTCTGGCGATTTCTAGTGGAATAGTCAAGGATCTTGGTGGGCGGCTAACAGCTCGTAACTCGGAGGAAGGTGGGGCAGTTTTTGAAATGCAACTTCCTGTTTTTAGAGAAAATAGAATTGACCATTCCCATATGGAGGTAGCCGATAAAGTATGACCCAAGCGATGAAGATAGCCATTGTAGATGACGAACGTGACATGCGCCAATCTATCAGCCAATGGCTCGCACTTTCTGGTTATGACACTCAAAGCTTTTCGAGCGCCAAGGATGCGCTGGCAACAATTGATACCGACTATCCCGGAATTGTAATTAGTGATATTAAGATGCCTGGGATGGATGGTATTCAGTTTCTTCGCAAATTAATGGCTCAGGACAGGACTTTACCAGTAATTTTAATCACAGGGCATGGCGATGTGCCAATGGCAGTGGAGGCTATGCGAATCGGCGCATTTGATTTTCTCGAGAAACCTTTTGATCCGGACCGAATGAGTAGTTTAGCCAAAAAAGCAAGTAACGCACGCCGCCTGACTCTTGATAACAGAGCACTGCGCCGTGAGCTATCGGATGCCAGCCTTCTTATGAAAAAGCTTATGGGTAAATCACCTGTAATGGTCCGACTACGTGAGGAAATACTAGATATAGCGCAAGCAGATGGCCATGTTTTAATTAGTGGAGAGACAGGCACTGGTAAAACATTGGTGGCCCATGCGCTTCATGCCGCTAGCACGCGAGCTGGTAAGAAGTTTGTTTTGTTGTCATGTGGTGTACTCGAAGAGCAAAATTTGATGCGTCGTCTTTTTGGCCCAGTCTTGCCGGAAGAGCCATTTCTTTCAGCTTTGGAAGAAGCGCGTGGTGGAACGCTTGTTTTGGAGGACATAGAAACTTTGCCCGAGGCCGTTCAAGCTAAACTCGTGAGCGCTATAAATGAGGAAGGAACACCGCCTGAGACAAGGATAATTGCAATTAGCAATCTGAAAGAAGCAGGACGAACGCTCAAGGATAGCCTTAGACAGGATTTATTCTACAGGCTGGAGGCTCTCGGGATCACTCTCCCGCCATTAAGACAAAGAGGAGACGATATCCTTGATATGTTTAATCGCCTCTGCGACACATTTGCGGAAGAGTATGGGTGCGATCCACCAGGAGTATCTGCACAGGAGGCAGCGCAACTTTTGCAGGCCCCTTGGCCCGGTAACGTACGTCAGTTGACTAATCTGGCAGAACGCGCAGTTCTTCAAGCGCGCAGAGGGCAGGGCAAAATAGCGTCTCTTTTAATGAGTGATGCAAATGAGGTGACGTCTGTTGTAACTACGGAAGGAAAGCCGCTTAAGGAATACGTGGAGGCGTTTGAAAAAATGCTTATAGACAATACGATGCGAAGGCACAAAGGCTCAATTGCGAAAGTGATGGACGAGCTATTACTGCCGCGCCGCACTCTTAATGAGAAAATGGCAAAGTACGGGTTACAACGGTCGGAGTATCTCTCTTAGGGTACAACACATTAAACTGAACGCCGCTATATGTCGAAAAGTTTTCTGAACTAATGTATCAGTCCAGAGCCTTTTACCTCGGTAAATAACTTTTGAATAATATTACATGCTCAATAAATAGATGTTTTTTCGCAGTCACTAAGGAAAGGGAAAAGTCATTGCTGAACGTTTGAAAATCAAGCTAGTTTCTTTCTCACTGCAAGTGCCCAAACCAAAGAAAGCCCAATGGAAAAGAGCGTATTCCAGCCTGCCATAGAGAGTCCAAACATTTGCCAGGGTATTTCATCGCATCTGATTAGGGGCGTTGACATTATCTGGTTCAAAAGTTGATCGATGTTCAGACTATTAATTGAGCCACTAGTGCAACTTTTAGGGCCTTTCCACCACCCTTGTTCTACACCCGCATGAAAGGCACCAATGCTTGCAGTTGAGAGAGTGGCAAATATACCAAGCAAAGCTAGCCAGTAGAATTTTGTTATTAAAATGATTATAGCTAACATGACTGCGACTAAGTGCGGGTACCGTTGCCAGTAACACATTTTACATGGAAAAAAACCACCTAGGTGTTGAAATAGAAAAGCACCGATCAATAAAGTCAGGGAACCAACACCCGCGAACAATGTTAGCTTTTGTACGCTCATAAAAACCTCACAAATAAAAAGCTACTAAAAACAAGTAAAATTACTGCAAGAAAAACCCAATTAAGATAGCGCTCAATAAAACGTTTGGTGCTTTTGCCATACAAGTTTAAAAGAACTGCTACTGCAAAGAAACGAAGGCCTCGCGCAATGATAGCCGTGGACAAAAAAAGTCCTAGTGGCATGTTCGTTGCGCCGGACATAATTGTAATTACCTTAAAAGGAAAAGGTGTTATCCCGGCCGTAAGAATTGTCCAGAATCCGAAGTCGTTAAAGTGCTTTGAATATTCATCCACAGCCTCCGTCTTGCCCAAAGTTTCGAGAAGGGGTCGTCCAATTTGCTCAAAAGCAATTGCGCCAATAACATAGCCTAAAAGACCTCCAAGGACTGAAAATGCTGTTGCAATGCTTGCAAATAGCCACGCTTTGCGAGGATTGGCAATTATCATCGGAACAAGAAGAGCATCGGGTGGTATGGGAAAAAAGGAGCTTTCGATAAATGCCACGCAAGCTAAAGCAAGAACAGCTCGCGGGTGGTCTGCCAAGTGGATTGTCCAGTTATAAAGGCCACGGATCATAATTATCCAATCCTCCTCTGACGCGCATTGAACATGCAAGTACTGACAGGTCAAGGTGGCAAGAAAAAACTGTTATAGGCACAATGTTGAATAACTACACCAAAGCTTATAAAAAGAGGTGTTTGCGGTATCTTTCCAAATCAATGATTTAGACACTTAGCAATTCAATTTCTAATTTAGTTACTTTAAGGGAGTTGTAGATTACTGGCAGTGGAACATTGTTTATCACAAATAGTAAAATATCGTCTTTACCTTTTTCCGAAATTTCTTTAGCCCTGAAATGGGTGGGTTGGGCGCAAGATTCAATCGCAGGCCCATTACAAAAGTAGCCCAAGTGGCGGAATGGTAGACGCAGGGGATTCAAAATCCCCCGATGGTAACATCGTGAGAGTTCGA
>MDTB01137951.1_pt1 | contig 16042 bp, 12 predicted proteins | sample 811161 | NCBI WGS metagenome assembly MDTB01 (sample SAMN05326650, study PRJNA326480) | marine metagenome | isolation source: seawater | place: Mediterranean Sea | collected 2009 | reverse complement strand
TTTTGCAAAGTTCCAGGAATCTCTGCATATATCTTCTAAAGTTTTTACTGGTTGCCAATTCAATAATGATAGTGCCAATTCATTATTTGCAACGGCATAGTAATGATCTCCCTTACGCCTTTCTTGAAAAACATATGGTACTGAAACATTATTAACCCTCATAAAGGTTTCTAAAACTTGAAGTACACTATGACCTTTGCCAGTTCCTATGTTTAGTGCAATGATCTGTGGTTTGTTAGATATTAGTAAATTTAGTGTCGCTACATGTGCGTTAGCTAAATCAGTTATATGAATATAATCTCGGATACATGTACCATCTTTAGTAGGCCAATTATTTCCAAAAATTGATAATTTAGTATTTTGACTTAATGCTGTTTTTACAATTAAAGGAAAAAGATTTTTAGGTTTATAATTTGGATTCTCGCCGATCAAACCTGAAGCATGAGATCCTGCAGGGTTGAAATATCTCAATAAAGCTATTCTCCATTTATTTGATGAACTTTTATATAAATCTGATAAGAGAATTTCGATAGTGAGTTTTGTATTCCCATATGGATTCAAAGGTGATTTCTGAGAGTTTTCTGTGAGATTTATTTCATCTTTACATCCATAAACTGTTGCACTACTACTGAAAACTAAATTAAAGCATTTTTGTCTTTCCATAACTAATAGAAGGTTTAAAGTAGTAGTGATATTCCAATCCCAATATTTTAATGGGTTTTCTAGTGATTCATCTACCGCTTTTAAGCCGGCACAATGAATAACAGAATATATAGGATCCCCAGCCTTTTTAAATTCAACAAAAATATCTTCCAGCCAATTTTTATCTCTTATGTCGCCTTTCCTTAAATAAACTTTACCAGGTTGTTTTTTGATTTTCAATTTAAGGATTTTTAATATTTGGCTGTAAATATGTTCTTGGCTATTGGATAGTGAATCTATAACTAAAACATTGTAACCATCTTCTATTAACTCAATACAGGTGTGACTCCCAATAAATCCAAGTCCCCCTGTCACTAATATTGTTTTCAATTAATTTAACTTAAATATAATTACTATAACCTATAGTAATTTTCTGATTTTTAATGAATCTAAGAAATATTTACAAATTATTTTAATTAAATCAATTGTTATTGTTTACTATCTTCTTGGCATAATAGAATTTTTCGATATGGGGTTTAAATTTTAAATATTTAGATATGGTGGTAGATAAAAAAAAAGTTGCTTTAATTACGGGAGTCACTGGACAAGATGGCAGCTACTTGGCAGAATTTCTGTTAAGTAAAAATTATTTAGTACATGGAATAAAAAGAAGATCTTCAAGTTTTAATACTGGTAGAATAGACCACATTTATGAGGATCCTCATCAATTAGAGGCAAATAGAGGTTTTATTCTTCATTATGGAGATCTTACAGATAGTACTAATTTAATTAGGATAATAAAAAGTGTAAAACCAGACGAAATTTATAATTTAGCAGCTCAAAGTCATGTTGCAGTAAGCTTTGAGACTCCAGAATATACTGCTAATAGTGACGCACTTGGAACATTAAGAATACTTGAGGCTTTAAGAATCCTTGATATGGCTAAGAAAACTAAGTTTTATCAAGCAAGTACTAGTGAACTTTATGGTCTTATCAAAGAAAGTCCGCAGAATGAATTAACTCCTTTTTATCCTAGAAGTCCCTATGCAGTAGCTAAATTATATGCTTATTGGATTACCGTAAACTATAGAGAAGCTTATGGCATGTTTGCATGTAATGGAATTTTATTCAATCACGAAAGTCCAAGAAGAGGAGAAACATTTGTTACTCGTAAAATCACTAGAGGTCTCAGTAGAATTAATCAAGGTTTAGATAAATGTATTTATCTAGGTAATTTGGATGCGAAAAGAGATTGGGGGCATGCAAAAGATTATGTAGAGATGATGTGGAAAATGCTTCAAATTGAATATCCTGAAGATTTTGTTATTGCATCAGGGAGAATGGAAACCGTAAGAAGATTTTGTGAAATTGCAGCTTTAACACTAGGTTGGAGTGAAGGTGATAATAAAAAGGCTATTTGCTGGGAGGGTGAAGGAATAAATGAAATTGGACGAAGATCTGATACTGGAGATATAGTTATAAGAGTTGACCCAATTTATTTTAGACCAGTGGAGGTAAATCAATTACTTGGGGATTCAAAAAAGGCTAAAAATAAATTAGGTTGGGAGGCAAAAATAACTTTAGAGCAAATGATCGTTGAGATGATAGAGGAAGATCAACAAATGATAAGAAAATTAAAAAAATGAGTATTTATTAAATTTAGAATATGAAAAAACTCATAAATAAAGAGGAAAAAATTTTTATTGCCGGTTCCTCTGGAATGGTTGGGAGGGCTATAAAGAAATCTCTTATTGATAGGGGATATGGAGACAAAAAAAAAGGTGGCAGAATACTTTGTCCAACAAGAGAAATACTGGATTTAGAGGATTCTTTAGAAGTTAAAAATTGGTTTAAAATTAACAAACCAACAGTTGTCATTATCGCAGCTGCAAAAGTAGGCGGGATTCATGCTAACAATTCCATGCCTTATGAATTTCTTATTAATAATTTGAAAATACAAACTAATTTAATAGAGCAATCATATTTAAATAATGTTAAAAGATTATTGTTTCTTGGAAGTAGTTGTATATATCCAAAACTATCAAAACAACCTATTTTGGAGGAATATTTGTTATCAGATTATTTGGAGAAGACTAATGAGTCTTATGCTTTAGCAAAGATTACTGGTATAAAATTATGTCAATCATTAGGCAAACAATATGGATTTGACGCTATCTCCTTAATGCCATCCAATCTGTATGGTCCAGGAGATAATTATCATCATTTAGATAGCCATGTTTTACCTGCTTTAATTAAGAAAATATTTGATGCAAAGTTAATTAAAGAAAATGAAATAGTTTGTTGGGGAACTGGTAAACCTCTTAGAGAATTTTTATATGTGGAGGATCTTGCAGATGCATGTATTTTTGCTTTAGAAAATTGGGATCCATATAGTGAAGATGCCCCAAAGGATATTTGTGGAGATAGACTTTATTGGTTAAATGTAGGATCAGAATTTGAAATATCTATTAAGGAGTTGGTTGAAATGATTTCTAATCAGTTTGATTATCAAGGAAATATAATATGGGACAATTTAAAACCCGATGGAACGTATAGGAAAAAACTTGACACTTCAAGAATGTCAAAACTTGGTTGGAGTGCTTATACAAATTTGGAAGTAGGAATTAAAAAAACTATAGATTCCTTTTTACAAGAAAAAAAAATTAATACAATCCGTCTATAGTTTTGAAAATTTAAATAATTTCTATAATGCTTTTAGTAAGAAAATTGTTGAAAAATAGATCATTTTTAATTAAGCAAATTACACTTGATTTGGTTATTTATTTTTTAATTATCTTTTTTATAAATCAAATTTTTAATTTAGTTTTTTTTAATTATTTCTATATTTCAGTATGGATTTTTAGTAGTTATCTTTTTGATAGATATCATCTTAGAGGTATTAATCATAATTTATTATTAAAATATTTTTTTAAAACCTCATTAATTTATTTTTTGCTCTCCTTAATAAATTATTTTTTCATTAATAATTTTTTATTACATACAATTTTTTGTGTTACTAGTTTATTTTCACAGATATTACTCGTAAAAATAAATCTAAAATATTTAAATAGTAAACAAAAGTGGTTAACAAATGATACTAAAATTTTCAAGCTTTATAATTCCTCAAAAACACTATTTAGAAACAATATTTTATATTTGTATGATAAAAAATATAAATTTGATTTTGATAATTATGAGGGCTTCTTGATTGATTGTAAATCGCCAGACTATCTTTCATTTATGACTTTTTTAAAAAAGAAAAAAAAAGTAAAAAAATACTTAAGCTTGGATTGGTGTGAAGAGTTCATAGAATTAATACCATTAGATTTACTTCATAAAAGTGATTTTTATGAGAAAATTTTAACCTGCGAAGTAGGAAACTTTTTTGGCCTTTTAAAAAGATTATTTGAATTTATTTTGAGTCTATTTATATTAATATTATGTTTGCCAACGATTGCTATTTTCTCAATTTTGGTTTTTCTTCAAGATGGCCTACCTATTCTTTACTCTCAGCTCAGAACGGGTATAAATAATAAAAATATAAGAATATATAAAATCCGAAGTATGAAAAAAGACTCTGAAAAGAATGGTCCTCAATGGAGTACAAAATATGATACGAGAGTAACTCTTATTGGTCGATTAATTCGTAAATATAGAATTGATGAGCTACCTCAGTTATTATCTGTCTTTAATGGAGATTTAAGTTTAATTGGACCAAGACCTGAACGTCCTGAGATAGATAAGATTTTGAAAAAAGATATAATTTTCTATGAAAAAAGGTATGTAGTCAATCCTGGTATTACTGGTTGGGCTCAAGTAAATTATCCTTATACTGCTTCATTAAGAGATGCCAGAATAAAACAAAGTTATGACTTGTATTATGTGAAAAATGTTTCAATTATATTGGATTTGATAATTGTTTTTAAAACAATAAGACTAATATTAAATAGAAGAGGTGCTGCTCCTCTAACCAATAAATGATTCAAGTTGATTATTAAAATAAAATCATTATTTTTTTAACACTTTGATAATTTAAATTTGAAAATTATGCAATTTATAAGGGTACATGATGTTAATTAGAAATTTAATAACTGGAGGTGCTGGTTTTTTAGGATCTAATCTTGTTAGCAAACTTTTAAAGAGAGGTGAAAAAGTTATTTGTTTAGATAATTGCTTCACTGGTAGAGAAAAAAATATTGAAAAATGGTTGACTTATAAAAACTTTCAGTTTATTAAACATGATGTGATTAATCCGATTAATTTAGAGGTGGATAAGATTTGGCATCTGGCTTGTCCAGCTTCACCTAGATCTTATCAAAAAGATCCAATTAAAACTCTAAAAACAAGTTTTTTGGGTACATATAATATGTTAGAACTAGCAAGAAAGAATGGATCAAAAATATTACTAACTAGTACAAGTGAAGTTTATGGTGATCCAAAAGTTCATCCCCAATCTGAAACTTATCACGGAAATGTAAATCCTACTGGTAAAAGAAGTTGTTATGACGAAGGTAAGAGAGTAGCTGAGACGTTATGTTCAGATTATGAAAGAATGCATAATATTGAAAAACGAATAGTGAGGATTTTTAATACTTATGGTCCAAATATGCAAAGAGATGATGGTAGAGTTGTTAGTAACTTTATTGTTCAAGCTCTAGAAAAAAAAGATCTTACGATTTATGGTGATGGAAATCAAACAAGAAGTTTTTGTTATGTAGATGATCTAATTAATGGAATTATTGCTGCTATGGATAAAAATTATACAGCCCCAATAAATATTGGAAATCCAAAGGAGGTATCAATTTTTGAACTTGCAAGGCTAATACAAAAAAAATTAAATTTGGGTACAAAAATTATTTATAAACCTTTACCAGAAGATGATCCGATGCAAAGATGTCCCGATATTTCGATTGCAAAAAAACATTTAGGTTGGCAGGCAAAGATAAGCCTTGATGATGGTTTAGATAAAACGATTGAATATTTCAAAAATAATTATGGACAATAAAAATAGAGCCATATGTTGCATAGGTGCAGGATATGTTGGGGGACCCACAATGTCGATGATTGCTTTAAAGTGTCCAAATACCAAAATTACAGTAGTAGATATAAATAAAAAAAGAATAGGTTTATGGAATTCAAAAGATTTAACCAAGCTTCCAATTTACGAGCCTGGCTTAGCTGAAATAATATCAAATGTTAGAGGTAAAAATCTTTTCTTTAGTACTGAAGTAAAAGAGGCAATTGCTTCAGCTGACATAATTTTTCTATCAGTTAATACTCCCACAAAAATCAAAGGTGTTGGAACAGGCAAAGCTAGTAACCTTGGTTATCTTGAAAAATCTATTAGAGAAATAGCTCAATACTCCAAAGGTCATACAATTATTGTTGAAAAAAGTACAGTCCCAGTCAAAACAGCTGATATTATTAAATCAATTTTGTCAGCAATTAACTTAACTAATACTAACTCATCAGAAAAAACATATTCTATTATTTCAAATCCTGAATTTCTTGCTGAAGGTTCTGCAATAAAAGATTTGGAAAATCCGGATAGGGTCCTCATAGGTGGAGAAGATCAAAATGCAATTAATGAAATTGCAAGTTTATACAGTTTATGGATTTCTGAAGAGAAAATCATAAAAACAAATTTGTGGAGTAGTGAATTATCTAAATTAGCAGCAAATGCTTTTTTGGCTCAGAAAGTTAGTTCAATAAACACAATAGGTGCAATTTGTGAAAAGACAGGTGCCGATATTAATGAAGTTGCTAAAGCAATTGGAACTGATAATAGGATAGGTCAAAAATTTATTGATGTCGGTCCAGGTTTTGGTGGGAGTTGTTTCAAGAAAGATATTTTGAGTTTAGTTTATCTTTGCAACTTTTATAGATTGGATGAAGTTGCAAAGTATTGGGAAAATGTACTTTTATTAAATGATTGGCAACAAGAAAGGATATCTAAATTAATAATTCAGAAATTATTTGGAACAATTGAGGAAAAAAAGATAGCATTATTTGGATTCGCATTTAAAGCTAATACTAATGATACGAGGGAATCGCCTGCAATTAATATTGCAAAGAATTTAATTTTTGAAGGAGCAAAATTAAGCATTTATGATCCCAAAGTTAATGAAGATAGTATTAAAAGGGAATTTAATTTTTCATCAAATGAGGAATATGATACTTCTTGGTTCAAAACATATTCAATAGAGGATGCAGTTAAAGATGCAGATGCAATTATAATACTTACAGAATGGCCAGAATTTAAGAATCTGAATTGGGAAAAGCTCATAAATCAAATGCGTAAACCAAGATGGATTTTTGATTCTAGAAATATTTTGAATTATGATGATTTAAAAAACTTGGATGTGAATATTTGGATCAATGGTCAGGATATTCGAAATTAGTTTTTAATTTTTATATATGAGGGTAAAGAGATTTTATTATGAAAGATTAAGGCAAAAAAGAGATCTTATTAGAGATTTGAAATGGCAAATTTTAGAAAAGGCCTTTAGATTTTTAACCACAATATTTGTAAGTTTATTAATTTCTAAATATCTTAGCCCTGAGGACTTTGGTAAATATACTTATGTTATTTCTATATTTACTATATGGATTAATGCTTCCGGTCTTGGTATAAGTAATTTAATTGTTGCGCAGATATCAAAATTTAAAATAAATCAAAAAAAAATAATAAGTACATTTTTAAGGATAAGAATAATCTCAACTATTATAGTTTTCGTTGTTTTTTTAATTTATAGCCTTTTTAGTTTAAAACTAGGATTATTTCTTTTGTTTAGTATTTTCTTTTCTTTTTTAGATGTATTTGAATACTATAATCAGGGAACGTTAAGGTTATCAAATAATGCAAAAGCCAAAATAGTAGCTTATTTTTTTGGTTTTATTTTAAAGGTTATTGCAATTTTATACTTTAAAAGCTTTGCATTAGCTTTGGTTTTCTATGGGGTTGAATTTTCTTTCGCCTATTTTCTTATTTATAAGTATTCGAGGCTCGATTTTTTTGAAATAATCTTAAAGAAAGTTGATTCAAAACTTCAAAAGGCAACTTTTAAAAAGATGTTACCATTGTCAATAACGCCTATCCTTACGATATTAACAACTAAATTAGACGTATTAATAATAAAGAGCAAGTTTGGATTTTCTCTGCTTGGTGAATATCATATTTTTTCTCAAGTAATAATGTTATGGACTATTTTTCCTGTAATGCTATCTAACTACTATTTGCCAAGATTAGCACAAATATATTGTAGTTCTAAACTAAAATATCAAGAAGAATTAAGGAAATATATGAGAATATATTTTTTTATAGGTTTGTTTTTGACTTTGTTTGCACTAATAGTTTTTCACTTACAATATAAATTTCTAAATTATCAAAACAACTCTATATATATTGCTGGAATCATATTATGTTTTACGAACATTACAACAAGTACCGCTATATTGCAAAATCAAATAATAGCTATTAATAATCTGCATATTTATTCTTTAATAAAGGTTTTTGTTTTATTCCTAATAATGATAAGTTCATCATTATTTTTTGTGGATTATATTGGAATAATAGCGCTGCCAATATCTATGAATTTGGCTTTAATATTTGTAGAATTCATTTTACCGAAATTTTTTAATAATACTATTAGGTCTGTTATTTAAATACTTAAAATAATAATTTTCTAATTTATCAAATTAATAACAAAAGACTTTAAATAGTTAAATAATTTTCTTAATTTCGATTTATAAATAAAACAATTTGTTGAAAGATATTCTCTATATTTACTCGAATTTATATCAACTTGATATGGTTTAGATATTTTGCCAGTTTTTAATTCAGCGCATTCATCAAAAGGATTTTTTGTATGAGTTGCGTCGAGTGTAAATCCTAAATTTGAAATTAAATTTGTGTGAGGACATATAAATTTTTGTTCTCTTTGCATTACCAAGTAACTAAACTGAAAATCCCAAGTGTGAGGAATCTTTTCAGAAATAATTTTTTCAAAATTCTTAATCCAAAAATTTTTTTGATTCTTTGGCATATTTCTTATAAATTTTGGAATTTCCCCATTTTTAAATTCTTCTAGATTTAAAGAATATCCTTCCCATGATCTTTTCCAACTAGCCCATCCCCAAATTAGAGAAAAAGGGATAAATCCGTAATTATTAGTATTTGATGAACTTAATTTATAGTCTGCGGTAATACCGGCAATATTAGAATCATTTCTGTATAAACTTAGCATTTCCTCTGCGAAAGGGAAGAAAGATTTATCAATCATACAATCGTCTTCAATTATTATGCCTTCTTCTACTTCTGAAAAAAACCATGATATTGCTTGGCTAACTCCCAGTCCACATCCCTTATTTTTCTTTTCAAACTTAAATTTTGTGTTGCAATCCCATGATATTTTTTCATTAAATAATTTCCTGCACTCATTGACTTTGGCAAGGTCAGATGAAATATTTTTTCTTGGACCATCAGAAAAGATATATAATTCCTTAGGATTTAATTCTTCCAGTAACTTTAATTGTTTTTTTATAAGTAACGGTCTATTAAAACTTAATATTAATATAGGTACACTAAAACTCATCGCTTTTTTGTATTTCCAATACAGTTAATTTAAAGTATAAAAAGCACTTTGAAAATATTCGAAAAAAAATATTTAATATTTAATTTTATGAGAAATACTTTAATTTCATATTTTGCAAAAATTCTTCAAGACTCACATAGTAAATTAACTTCTAATGCATAAAAATTTTATAAAATTATTTTTTATATTTTCATTACTTTGGGGAATTGGATATCCAGAGACCTTTAGATATCCTCTATATATTTCTATAGCACCTTTAGTTTTAATCACATCTAATAAATTTAAGGATTTTAGATTAATTGAATTTAAAAAATATTTTTTAAATTTAAAAAATGATTTTAAAATTCCTCACCTTTTTATCTTTTATATCTTAGTTGTTTTATACTTTTTTTCTTGGGCAAAATATAGCTTAATTTACTCTTCTTGCTTACTAACTTTTATATTTTTATTTAGAACTATCGTAAATTTTGAAGATATTGAAGAAAATGATTGGATTTATGAAGCATCATTAATAACAATATTTATTGCAGGATTAAGTTTGCCTTTTGTTGGTTCTTTTAGCGAAATAGTTCGGGCATCTAATGGTCTTTACCCTGAACCATCTCACTTAGGATTTTCTTTGGGACCAGTTCTTGGTTTATTAACTAAAAGAAAGCAATACAGGATTTATGGTATTTTTGGGATTCTATATTTTTCCCTTTTTTCTTTTTCAAGATCTTTAATTGTAAGTTACTTTTTTACATTATTATTACCTAAAAAAATTAGCAACAAATTTAAATCTCACCATTTTGCAATATTTTTAATACTTGTATTTACCTTTATATATCTGACAAAAGCACTTTTATTATTGGGGTTAGAAAATCTTGATACTAATCAAATTGATCCTATTTGGGGTTCTTCCATAGTTTGGTTTTATAGGTTAAAGCAATCATTAAATATCTTTTTAACAAATCCTATAGGTTTGGGTCCATTTGGTTGGTTAACAAATGAAGTTGAGTTGACAACACGTTTTTTACCAGAGTGTGATTATGAAGTAATTTGCAAGTATTCAGGTGAATTCTTAACTTCTTTGAATCAGAGAGATTTAGCTAGTTTAAATTCTTTTGGAATTGCTTCATTTGGTATTTTTTACCCTTATTTTTTATTTCTAATTTTAAATAATATCTGTATAAAGACAATCAAAATTTCTGAAAAATATTATGAGTTAGATCCTATTAGTATCCTTCTTATTTCATATATATTTATATATATGCTGCGATGGACTGGTTTTACAGCAGGACCATTCTTGGGCTTATTTTGTTTATTGCCTAAGAAGGAAAAGGAAAAGTATAAAAAATAATTTAAAAATAAAATTTAAATTTTTTAAAAGGTTAGATAATTATATTTATTATTTTTTGTAATTATTTCAATGGCCGGGGCTAGCATCTTTTTATATTTTTTCCATCCATTTATAGATTTTGTATTTATTGGTGAACGTACTTGAACACTACTTGCAGTTGATACCGAGCGATTATTTAGATGAGGTGCTAGATATAAATTATCCCATTCCCAACCTAACCAAGAGATCAAATTTTTAATTTCTTGATAAGAATTTTTTACTAATAAGTCATAGTTTAAATTATATATTTTTCTTTCAAATGTTTTTTTATACTCTTCCATTATTTTTTCTTGATCTAAATAAACTTTTGCACAATCAACTAATGAAGATGAATATGAATTTCCCTTTGCAAAGTTTGCTCTAAAAATTGAAAGAATATTATCTAATGGGTTTCGGTAGCAATGAATAATTTTTGAATTTTTGATTTCGTTGGATATTATCCCTGCATAATTGATAGTTATATAACCATTTATTAGTTGTAATTTTTATTTTTTTATTATTACCAATTGCTCTCTTCAAATATATATCTGAGAGATTGTATTTGCGATTAACTTTATTCCATTCTAAAAATGATTCCTCTAAGACATTCGTTTCACCTAAATCTTTAACATTATTATTTGCACTAAGTATAGACTCTAAAAGAGTGGATCCACTTCTTGGCATCCCTACAATGAAAATGTTTAAGTTATCATTTTTATTGATTATGTTATTCGATTTTTTTTATTAGAGACAGAGAATAATAATTGAGATCTTTTGATTATTAAATCATAATTTGAGGGGTGGATATCAATTTTTAACTTATTGGCTAAGAGCAAATTCTCTTCACTTTTTTGGAAATTCTTCTCCTTATGAAATACATTTGCTCTCGCAAAAAAAGTATCAACATTACCTTTCTTATTGTTGTTATTTAAAATGTTTTCTGAAAAAAGGATATTTTTCAAATCTTTTTTTTCGTCAAAGGAATAGTTTAAAAGAGTAAGATCAAAATATGCAGAAGAATTATAGGGGTTAAGTTCGATTGCTTTTAAAGTAGATAATTTGGATTCCTCTAATCGCCCTAGATCTCTTAAAATTATTCCTAAGTTTGCCCTTGCATCGGAAAAATTGGGGTTAAGCTCAATTGCTTTTCTTGTAGTAAGTTCTGCTTCTTTTAGCTTTTTAAGGTCTTTTAAAATGTTACCAAGGTTATAATGGTCATTTGGGAAATTAGGTTCGAGATTTATTGCTTTTCTTGTAGTAAGTTCTGCTTCCTTAAATTGACCAAGATCTCTCAATATTACTCCCAGGTTTGAGTACGCATCAGCAAAGTTGGGATTTAATGCTATTGCTTGACGAGTGATATATTCCGCTTCTTTTAAACGACCAAGATCTCTTAAAATTAATCCGTAATTAGAAAAAACATTATGGTCTTTAAAACCTTGATCAATAAATTTTTTATAGCCTTTTATTGCTTCTGGGATATTACCTTCGATGTGAAATTTTATAGATTTATTTATTAATTCCGTTTTTGAAGAATTTCCTTTGGGACTTTTTTTTGATTTATCTTGTTCTCCAAAACCTTTCATGAATTTACGTTAATTTAAATATCCTTCTTTTGATAGTTATTTATCAAAAAAAATTTAAAATACCTTCTTAATAAGGTTACTGTTAATTTTCAAATTTTAATTTTCTTAAAATAAATCATTAAAAATTAATTGTTTTTTTTGATTACATTTTTTGATTTTGATTGATTATAAAAAACTAAAAATTCATAGTAAAGGATAGGTTTGTTTATTTCTATTCAAATTTCTTGAAAGTTTCAATTATTACCGTTTGCTTTAATAGTTCCAAAACGATTTTGGATACTATTAAATCTGTAAACGATCAAACTTATAAAAGTATAGAACATATATTTATTGACTCTAATTCAATTGATGACACGTTAGAAATAATTCAAAATAATTCGACTAGAGATTTAAAGATAATATCAGAACCTGACAAGGGTATTTATGAAGCAATGAATAAAGGAGTTAGAATTGCTACTGGAGATTTCATCTGTTTCCTAAATTCTGATGACTTCTATGCAAATAAATATGTGATCGAAACAGTAGCAAAATATTTTTCACTACAAGATATTGATACTGTTTATGGAAATATAGATTACGTTAGTGAGGAAAATATTTATAAAAGGACTTTCAAAGCTCCAAATAACTTTAAAAAGGTTCTAAGTGGTTATCAAATTCCTCATCCTGCTTTCTTTTTAAAAACATCTATTCTTAAAAATATGGATTATCCATTTGATCCTTGTCTGAAAATAGCTTCGGATATTGGACAACAAATTTATTTAGCTTCTAACTATGAAATCAAAGCAAGAAAGATTAATGGATCATTAGTCATGATGCGAACGGGTGGAATTAGTGGGAATTTCTTTAATAGAATTATTGGATGGTTAGAAACAGCGAAAGTATTCAATCAAATTACAAAAAGAAATGGAATGATTTTTCTCGTAAGAAAAATTTTGAACAATGTGCTTAGTGCTTTTATCTAAAACACTAAATTCTTTAAAAAGAAAATACTATGACTTCCTAATTTATAAGTTTTTTAGGTTTAAAAGAGGACAACATAGTAATTTATAACTAATTATTAAGAACAGATACATTCTTACTGTATGTATTTAGATTGTCCCCCCCCCCACTCAAGATTCGAAAACCTCAGTATTGTCAAGGTTCTTAGGGCTTTTTAAAAAAATAAATAACTTTATATAGTTCCAAAACCCTCACATTTTGGTCTAAATATTGAGAAAAAATATTATATTTATATTAGTTCGAACAATTTTTTTAGTAAATAAATGACTACAAAGTTAGTTGTATCTATAGATGGTCTCCTATTAACAAACCAAAATACTGTTGTAAGCTCACGAAGCATCGATGAAGTTGTTTTAGTAAGTGATGTGCAAGGTTTCAATAATCTAACCCCGACACAAAGATCCAACATAATTAGTAGAAAAAATAACAATATAGGTTCTGCAACACTTTCCGTTGCATTTGCCGCAGAGAGTACAGGCCAGTTATCTGATGATTTTTATAGTTTTTTAAGTTCCAATAATATTTCTTTTGTTAATGACCCTACATTACAAAGTTTTAGTTCTAGTGAAATACTAACTTCTAACGGTTCAGAAACATTTTCGGAAATTTCTGCAACTAATATAACTAGTTTTAATACTTCAACTGTTACGGATAATTCTTTATACGTAGCAGGAGGATCGCTTGCTCTAGGTAGCAGCTTTGCTAGTAAGCCAACCATCACACTTGATAATCCAACTTTCCTTGATGATCTTTCTGGATCTATTGCAGTTACCATAACAGCAACTCAGTTCGACAATATACTAAGTTCTTCTTACACAGGTACAAAAATTGATATCAGTAGTGTACCCGATACCTACGATGCACAATTTAGGACTCTTTCAAAATCTGATATAAGTGCTGGTTTTAACGGCTCTAACAGATTAGGCAACACAAATACCGTTACGGCTAGCCATTCAACAACCGGTGCCACATTAGGAAACTATTTTTGGGAAAACGTTGATGTAGATATTTCTGTTTCTCAAGCCTTAATGCTGCCTTTGATGGGAGCAGCGCCTCATCTTTCTACAATAACCCTCAAAGATACTGCAAGTAATTTAGCAGTCGGTTTAAAGACTTTCACTACTGGTCAGCTTTCCTCTTTTAACAACATTTTCATCTCAGACGATGGTGTTTTAACACTCGATGCAGCTACTTTTAAAAGTTTGGATATTGCAGACCAATCTGGAAGTACACAAAGTAATAACAATGGAGTAAGTGTATTTAATTCTGATGGAACAACAGAAGCGACTATAAAAACTACTGGTTCATATCAAGATTATATTGATGCTGGCTTATATATTGCATCAACAGGTTTTACTAGCTCACTTGAAACTGATGCTTCAAATTTAATTGATCAGCTAACCCAAATATCATTTACTGACACCATCTCTTCAGCAACTGATGTCTCAAATTTCAAATCTTTTTTAAGTGCTATACCAACAGGTAAAACTTTAACGACTGACATTACCATTTCATCGTCGTTTGGAGCCTCCTCTCTTTCTACACAAGAATTTCTTGATTTAGTTGCTATTGATGGATTGACAACTCAAAATGTTCTAGCATCCTATACTTCTGGATTCAATATTGTTGATACAACAGACAATATTAAATCTCTACTAACCAATACTACTGATACTATTGTGGCTGTTAAGTCCACAATTGCTAGTATTTCTAGTACTTCTGATGCAAATGAAAAAATACAGCTTTCCTGGGAAGAATATATGGGGGCTGTTACAGGAACTAATTTTGTCAGTACTAACACCTCAACTTGGACTACTTCTTCATTAGCTTTCAGTAACTTAGGTAACATCGAGCTTATAGTTACTGGTACTGCTAGTGAATTACAAAATATTATTAATACATACGGAGATTCTCTTACAAACTTCCCTGCTGGATTAACTTTAAATGTTCTTGATGGAGCACCTCTAGTATTAAAACAAACACAACTTGATAAGTTAGATGCAAGAATTGATGGAGTCGTAACTATAAGTGACACTAGTTCCGGCATAGCCACTTTACTAGACAATGCGATCCCAACTTCTGTACAACAAATTAGTTCATCAGATACTTTAGCAATTACATTTGATCAGTTTAGAAATCTTCCAAACTATTATTCTGGTGATGTAGTACTAGAAGATGATGAAGTTAATATTGTTGCTGCACTCAATGAAGATTTACTTGATGATAGAGTTACAACCTTAGTAATTAAAACAGGTTCAGATTCCTCTTCGCTTGGTAAAGGGACAGATGACTCATTAACTGTCACGGCAGCAGCAGCAGCAAATATTTTAAGTAAAAAGGTATATTCTGAACTAAATTATGATGCTGGTAATACCACATCCTATATGGATATAAGTATTGTTGATAGAGGTTCAGCTATTGCTGATTTTATAGGATCTGCAACATTCCCTGGAACCGATACTGCTTCTGATGTTACCGGATCCATTGATTTTGTAGAAAAAGATGGGGGAAGCATCCTACTAACTTATAATCAAAAGTTGGCTTACGATGCTATACCTACAGGGATACTTAAATCTTCACTAACTGATACGCCAACATTAGCAGCTATAAACTTAGGTACAATATCTTCATCTATATCTGCTCTTTCAACTGCTTTATCAACGGCAGAAGCAACGATTGTTGCCAATACAGATGATGAAGTCTCTGGTCAGACAACTGCTCTTTCAACTGCTTTATCAACGACAGAAGCAACGATTGTTGCCAATACAGATACAGCAGAAACGAATCTATCTACATCGATCTCAACAGCACAATCAACGATTGTTGCCAATACAGATACAGCAGAAACAAATCTATCTACATCG
>MDTB01108768.1_pt1 | contig 16042 bp, 14 predicted proteins | sample 811161 | NCBI WGS metagenome assembly MDTB01 (sample SAMN05326650, study PRJNA326480) | marine metagenome | isolation source: seawater | place: Mediterranean Sea | collected 2009 | reverse complement strand
TCAAACTCTCAAGTTTAATAACGGCGCACACTAGCTTTAATAACTTTAGAATAAACTAAAGTTACTTTCGTTAAAGTGTGTACGACAAATTTCTTACATTAACCTAACCGTCCACACTTCTCTTCTTAATCATTTACAATTTAAAAAAGCTAAAATCTCCTTGTTAAACTTGAAGATTTATTCGCAGAAATTGGTCCTGTGAGCTAAAAGCTCTGTTTTTTATCCAATTAAGGCGAGACGCAGTTATATAAAAAAACAGGAATTAATCAAGGCGTTTATTATCTATTTTGCTACAGAAAACCTCAGAAAATAAGGGTTTTTATACTACTTAGCATTGTATCATAGGAGTTTTTTTAATATAGAAAGTAAAAATGAAAATTCATACTATTTTTAAAAAAATTGAAGGATTAATTAACAGTTTGTCTAAAGATGATAAAAGCAAACTTTTAATAATTTTTGGACCAATATTTTTCGTTTTAATAATTTACGTATCTATCACTTATAATTCAAAGTTAAAAAAAGAAAGGGTTGAGGTTATTAATTCTTTTTTATCAAGCAATGAAACAGTTTTATTGAAAAATTATCTACTTAACCAAATAAAATCACCTTATTTAGAATATGACTACCTTATAAAAGAAGGGGACACGATAGACTCTATATTGAAAAAATTCAGTATTAAGAAAGATCAAGTAGATTTTATTGTCAAAGAAATTAAAAAAATGAATTTGACTGATATTAAAATAGGACAAAAAATAACTTTTCTTCTCAAAAAAAATATTAATAGTAGAGAAATTGAAATTATTAGTGTTAAATATCCGTTATCGAAAGAAACCTTTGTTCAAATTGATAAAAAGAAGAACAAAATTGAAGTAACTAAAAATGTTACCAGACTTTTTAAAAAAGAAATTGTTCTAAGTGGAAAAATAAAATCTAGTCTTTATAAAGCTGCTACTGATCAAGGGATTGAGCCTAACATAATTATTGAGTTTGCAAGAATATTTGGATTTGAGGTAGACTTTCAAAGAGATATGCGAAAAGGAGATGTATTTGAAATTTTATATGAAAGATTTACTGACGACAGAGGTAAAATAATAAAAACAGGCAAAATATTATATGCATTTCTGGATGTAAATAATCAAAAAATAAAATTATATAGATTTGGAAGTAAAAATAATATTGATTATTTTGACGTAGATGGAAAAAGTATTTCCAAGGCATTAATGAAGACCCCAATTAATGGTGCTAGGCTTTCATCTCCATTTGGTAATCGTAAACATCCAATTTTAGGTTTTACAAAACATCATAATGGAACTGACTTTGCTGCGCCAACTGGTACTCCTATTATGGCATCTGGTAATGGAACCATTATAAAAGCTGGATGGTGCGGTAATGGTGGTAACTGTGTGAGGGTAAGACACAACTCTTCTTACACGACAGGTTATGGTCACCTTTCAAAATTTGCAACAAAGACTGGTAGGCGTGTTAAACAAGGGCAAATTATTGGATACGTTGGTAACACCGGAATGTCAACTGGTCCACACTTACATTACACTGTCAAATACAATGGAAAATTTATTAATTCCCAAAAATTAAAACTTCCGTCAGGTAAAATTTTAAAAGGTGAAGAAAGAAAAAAATTTGAAATTTCAAGAATTAAGCTTGATGTTAAATTAGCCGAGTTGCAGTAATAAAGTATTTATTTTTTTTCCTCAATTGAAGAAACAATATTTTCCTGTGGGGTATCAACTTTTCTTTCTTCAGAAGGTTCTGTGCTGTTGTTTTTGACTCTTGAATTATTTACTTCGACTAAAATTCTTGAAAAATGATCTGAGTGTTGTAGATAATTTTGATTTAAAACCTCATCTCCTGAGCTTAGAGCTTCTTTTGCAAGATTATTATACTTATCTACAAGTCTCTCTAAATTATGGGGGTTCTTCGGTGTTCCATTTCTAAATCCATTACCATGAAAACTTACCTGGTGTAGACCATTTGATTTATTTGAGTGACCTGATCTTCTAGAGCTGTATCTATTGTTAGATCTCGGCCTAAATCTTCTTATTTTTCCATTTCTCATATTTAAATTTTAATTATAATGTTATTAATTGGTAAAGTTTTTAATTTATTTTTCAATTTTTTATAACAAAGTGCTAAATATACAACGAATATTATTTTTATAATCTTTCACAGTTCTGTTTAATCTAAAATTATTATTTTTCAATATACTTAAAACTTTTTTGTGTTGACCATTGCCTATTTCTAAAGCCAAAATACCATTTTTTTTGAGAATGTATTTAGATTTGTAAATAACTTTTCTTATGACGTCAAGACCATCGTTTCCACCGTCTAGAGCAGATCTTGGCTCATATCTACTGATATCTTCCGATAAATGTTTTATTTCCCTTTTAATTATATAAGGAGGGTTCGAAACAATAAGATCAAATTTGTAATTAAAAATCTTGCTTATAGATCTATGTAATAATTTTGCACGATTTTGGAGATCAAAATTAATCAAGTTTTTTTTCGCATTAAATATAGTTTTTTTACACTTATCGATACCTATCCCACTGCTATCTTTTAATTCTCTCAAAATTGAAAAAATTATACATCCCGTACCAATACCAACATCTAAGAATAAGCACTTTTTACCTTTAAAAATTGATAAGATTGGATCAATTAAAAGCTCTGTTTCTGGTCGAGGTATTAATGAGTTTTTATCTACAAAAAAATCTGAACTTCTAAATTCTTTGGTCTTTGTAATATAAGCAATCGGTTCATTTTTTGATCTTCTTAGAATTAAAGATTTAAATTTTTTAACTTTATCTGGTTGTATTTCGCTTTCGTCTATCAAAACTCTCTCCCTGGTAATACCTAATATGTGGGAGAGGATTATTTCGGAATCTATTTTGTTACTCAATATTTTTTTATTCTTAAGAAGTTTTGATCCTTCGTTTATAAGCTCGTGAGTTTTCATTTTAGTTTAATGCTTTTAACTTTAGATCCTGATCTTTCAATCTAAGGTTTTCATTCATTTCTTCGTGTATTTCTCCGTTTAAAAATTCATTTAGCTTATGAAGAGTAAAATTAATTCTGTGATCTGTTACTCTCCCTTGGGGAAAGTTGTATGTTCTTATTCTTTCTGATCTATCTCCAGTTCCTATCTGATTTTTCCTCTCACTCGATCTTTCCTTGTCTTTCTTTAATTTTTCAGATTCATAAAGTCTTGCTCTTAAGATTTTAAGAGCCTTTGCTTTATTTTTGTGTTGAGACTTTTCATCTTGCTGAGTAACAACAATACCAGAAGGCGTATGTGTTATTCTTACAGCACTATCAGTTGTATTAACTGATTGGCCACCAGGTCCGCTAGATCTAAAGACATCAATTCTAAGATCGCTTTCATTAATTTTTATATCCACTTCCTCCGCTTCTGGAAGTATAGCAACTGTAGCTGCAGATGTATGGACTCTTCCTTGAGCTTCTGTGGAAGGAACTCTCTGAACTCGATGAACACCTGACTCGTATTTGAGATATGAATAGATACTTTCTCCTGTAACAGAAAATATCACTTCCTTAAAACCACCTGCTTCACTTTTTGAAATACTTATTATCTCAATTTTCCATTTTTTTTTGGAACAAACTTTTTCATACATTCTGAATAAATCAGATACAAACAGCGTTGCTTCTAGTCCTCCAGTTCCTGCTCTAATTTCCACAATAGTATTTTTTTCATCATCTTTATCTTTAGGCAATAAAAATATTTTAAGTTTTTTTTCATTTTCTTCTCTATTCGTTTCGGCTTCTCTCAACTCTTTTTCGGCTAAAGAAATCATCTCACTATCATTTTTTTTATCTTGAATAATATTGCTAAGATCTTTTTTATTTTTTTCAAATTCAACATATTCTTTGGCTTGACGTAATATATTTTTTAGATCAGAATATTCTTTTGATTTTTTTGCTAATTCTTTTGGCTGAACCTTTCCAGTAGACAATTCTTTTTCTAATGAAATATATCTTTCTATAATTTTTTTAACTTTATCGATAGGTATCATGAAATTTAGTTTTTGGTTTCTTTTGCCTTAGATTCTACTAGGTTCACAATTTGATTGATAATATCTTGGCTTGCGACTTTATTGTGTGGGATTCCAGATAAGTAAAGTAAATTATTTCCGTCACCACCTCCTGTTAAACCTATATCTGTTTGTGAAGCTTCGCCTGGACCATTCACTACACAACCTATTACAGATAGAGTCATTGGTTTTTTAATATGGGAAAGTCTTTTTTCTAATATTTTTACTGTGTCAATTACGGGAAAAGCTTGTCTGGCACATGATGGACATGAGATTATTTGAACGCCTCTAGATCTAAGACCTAATGCTTTTAGTATTTCAAAACCTGCTTTAATTTCATCTACTGGATCTGCAGATAAAGAAACTCTAATTGTATCTCCAATACCCTGCATTAAAAGTCGCCCTATTCCTATAGATGACTTTATGCTTCCGGTTAATAATCCACCGGCTTCGGTTATTCCAAGATGTAGAGGATAATCGTATAGTTTAGATAATCCCTCGTAAGCTTTGACGGCTAAAAAAACATCTGATGATTTAACGCTAATCTTAAAATTAAAAAAATCATTATCTTCTAATATTTTTATATGGTGAGTTGCGCTTTCAATCAAGGCTTCAGGACATGGTTCCTTATATTTTTCTAATATTGTTTTCTCTAATGAACCAGCATTAACACCTATTCTAATTGCGCAGTCATAATCTTTTGCGGCTTTAATTACTTCTTTTACTCTATCCTTTGATCCAATATTTCCCGGATTGATTCTTAAACACTTTGCTCCTGATTTGGCTGACTCTATTGCTCTTTTATAGTGAAAGTGTATGTCCGCAACTATAGGAACTTTGATTTCTTTTGTAATTTTTTTTAAAGCTTCTGTCGACTCCTCATCAGGACATGAAACTCTAACAATATCAGCTCCAGCTTCCTCTAAAGATTTAATTTGTTTAATAGTACTTACATGATCAGTAGTTAAAGTGTTAGTCATAGATTGAACTGAAATAGGCGCATCCCCTCCAACGTATACTTTTCCTAATTTAATTTTTCTTGTTTTATTTCTCTTAATAATTCTATGTGGTCTTATTTCCATTTTATAAATTAGTCTAAATTAAAAGTTTTATGTAATTTTTTTACTGCATCAATAGTTGATTTTTCATCAATAATTACTGAAATTTTAATTTCAGAAGTTGAGATTGCAAGAATATTTATTTTTTCATCTGCTAACGATCTAAACATTTTGTAAGTTATCCCAGGAGTTGCCACCATTCCAGCTCCAACTATAGATATTTTTGATACATTATCATTCATATGCATTTTTTCATACTTAATTTTTTTATTAGACTCGATTAACAAAGTGGCATTTTTGCTATCCTGTCTTTTTGTAGTAAAAGTAATGTCAGTTTTTTTTCCGTCAGTTGAAATATTTTGAATAACCATATCAACGTTTATTTGATTTTTTGATAAAGGTTCAAATATATCTGCTGCAACACCAGGTTTGTCTTCTACGCCTAAAAGAGTAATTTTTGCATCATCTTTTGAATAAGCTACGCCGGTTACAGCTTTGCTATAATCTATTTCTTCTTGATTGCTTATCTCAGTTCCTTTTCTTTCGGTAAAAGTAGATTTAACTTGGATGTGAATATCATTCATCATGGCTGCCTGAACGGCAGAAGATTGCATAACTTTTGCGCCGAGAGATGAAAGCTCTAGCATCTCTTCATAAGAAATTTTATCGATTTTTTTTGCAAGAGGTATTTTGTTTGGATCGGATGAGTATACGCCGTCAACGTCTGTATAAATTTCACAACTATCTGTATTGAATATTTTTGCTATTGCAACTGCAGTTGCGTCGGACCCTCCTCGTCCGATTGATGTAATTTCTCCAGATTTTGAAATTCCTTGAAACCCTGGAATAATAGCCACTCCTCCTTTGGATAAATAATCGTTAATATCTTTTGTATTAATATTAACGATTCTCGCATTTGTATGTTCGCCCTCTGTAACAATTGGTATTTGCCAGTTTAGCCAAGACTTTGATTTAACACCTAAATCATTTAATGCTCCAGCCATTAAGGCGCAAGTAACTTGTTCTCCAGAAGTTAAGAGAACGTCTAATTCTCTTTTGATAAATTTTTTTGATATAGACTGAGAGAAAGATATTAAATTGTTCGTTGTTCCTGCCATTGCAGAAACTACAACTATAAGTCTACTTCCATTGTCATGTTCTTTTTTGATAATTTTTGCCGCATGTAAAATTCTTTTAATTGAACCAACGGATGTTCCACCAAATTTTAATACTTTTTTTGTCATAGCTAGATATTATTATAGAATAAAATAAGTTAAAATTAAGTTAATAAATATAATAAAAAGATTTTATGACTACAATAAATCAAGAAGAAATACAAAAGTTTTCAAAATTAGCTGATCAATGGTGGGATGTTAACGGTAAGTTTAAACCGCTACACGCGTTTAATCCTATAAGGGTTAAATATATAATTGAAAAATGTCGTTCACATTTTAAGCTAAAGCAAAAGAGTTCGAAATCTCTTTCTACTCTTAAAATTTTAGATATTGGTTGTGGAGGTGGTCTTGTATGTGAGCCTTTAAGTAGATTGGGTGCAGATGTTACAGGCATTGATGCATCTTATAAAAATATAGAGGTGGCTAAAATTCATGCTAAGAGAAGTAATTTAAAGATTAATTACCAAAATACATCCCCTGAAAAAAAAATGATTAAAGAAAAGTTTGATGTAATATTAAATTTAGAAATTGTTGAACATGTTGAAAACTTAGATTTATTCTTCAAATCCTCAAGTGAACTTTTAAAGAAGAATGGAATTATGTTTGTTGCAACAATTAATAGAACTTTTGAATCATATATTAAAGCAATTGTTGGGGCTGAATATATATTGAGATGGCTGCCAATTGGAACTCATGATTGGAACAAATTTTTAAAACCGAATGAGATAGAGGAAAAATTTAAAAATACAAGTTTGAATAAGCTCCATCTTAGTGGAGTGAAATTTAATATTTTATCAAATAGCTGGAGTCTAAGTTCAGACTGTTCAGTTAACTATATAATGGTTGGCAAAAAAAATTAATTTCCTTTTTCAACCCAAGGTATACTTACTGTATCAATTCCTTCTTCTCTTAATTCTTCGGTCTCTTCTTGAGTTGCATTTCCATATATATTCTTATTCTTTCTATTATCATAATAAACATTTCTTGCCTCTTTAGAAAAATTCTTGCCAACATTTTCAAAATTTTTTTCCACAAATTTTCTTATTTTTAATAATTCTCCATAAAACTTTTTTGTTTCATTGGCATGTTTATTTTTTTTAATGTTTTTTTCTTTATTCAGAACTAATGGAGACATAATTGATTTTTCAACCTCTGTTGAATTACAATATATGCATTCTATCATTTTTTTAATTTTTAAATTCTCAAATTCTTTTGAGCTTGAAAACCAACTTTCAAATTCATGTTTTTTATCACATTTTAAATTATATTTTATCATGTTTGGGAAGTAATTATGAAAAATTTTTTTTCAAGTTTAGCTTCTGTAATCTGCATTAATATTAATATATTCATTTGTAAAGTCACAAGTATAACATTCATAATTTGCCTGACCAATCTTCAAATTAATCTCAATATCGATTGAGTCCCACTGCATATATTCTTTAATTTTCTGTTCATCAATATTTTCAGCCATTCTTCCTTTTTCTGCAACTTTAAATTCACCTATTTTTATTTCTACTTTTTCAGGAGAAATATTTTCTCCAGATTTACCAATTCCCATAACAATTCTTCCCCAATTTGGATCTGCTGCTGCCATAGCAGTTTTAAAAAGAGGGGAATTTGCAACTGAAAAGGCAATATTTTTTGCCATGTTGACCGATCTTGCATTTAAAACTTTTATAGTAACAAATTTTTTTGCACCTTCTCCGTCACTTACAATTTGTTTTGCCAAATTTAAAAGCACTTTTTGAAGGGCATTTTCAAAATCTTTTAATTTTGGATCTAAAACATTATAAAATTTTCCTGTTTTAACTTTTCCTGTTGCAAATATAGCAACCATATCATTTGTTGAAGTGTCACTATCTACTGTTATTGCATTAAAGGTATTAGAAACACTTTTTTTTAATAAACTTTTTAAATAAACTGAAGGAATATCTGCATCTGTGAAAACAAAAGAAAGCATAGTTCCCATATTGGGCGCTATCATACCTGAGCCTTTTGCTATAGCTGAAATTCTAATATCTTTATTCCATACCCTGCATGTTTCAAATGCTAATTTTGGTCTGGTATCTGTAGTCATGATAGATGAAGCAGCTTTAAACCATACAAATTTATTTTGTTTCTCTCTTAATTTTTCTACCAAGTCTTGCATTTGGCCTTTTATTTGCTGCGTAGGAAATTTTTCTCCAATTACACCGGTTGATGCAAAAATTATTTCATTGGGTTTAATTACTTGTGTTGTGCCATCTTTTTTTTGAGATTCTCTTAAGGTTAAATTTTTTGCAAGAGATTTTGATATTACATCTAATCCATCCTGGCCTTGTTGACCAGTAAATGTATTTGCATTTTTTGTGTTTACTAATAATGCTTTTATTAAGCTTTTTCTAATTTTTCTATTCCAGGTAATTGACTCAGAGCATATAGTATTATTTGTATATACTGCCGCAAAATTAGTTCCATCTTTAAAATAAAATAAGCAGATATCATCTCTTCCAGTGCCATACAAATCAGCTGAAACTGCGGAAATTTCTAGCCCTTCTATAGGCTCGAGCTCCTGAAATTCCCCCATTTTTGATAATTTAGGTTTATCTTTTAAAAAATTTTTAAGGTTTATTGTCATGTAAATATTCTAATTTATAACTATATATATATATGAAACTAATAATTATATAAAATTAACTAATGAATTTTTTAGCTAAAGCATTAAATAAATTATTTAAAAGTGGCAATCAACAAGAATTAAATAAAATTAAGCCAATTTTGAGCAAAATTAACGATTTGGAGAAAAATTTTATTAATTTTTCATCAGAAGATTTTATCAAAAAAACAGCGGAATTAAAAAAAAATGTTGCTGATGGCAGAAGTTTGGAGGAAGTCCTACCTGAAAGTTTTGCCTTAGTTAGGGAGGCGGCTAAACAAGTATTGGGTGAAAGACACTTTGATGTTCAGATTCTCGGGGGGGTAGTTTTGCATAAAGGAAATATCGCTGAGATGAAAACGGGCGAGGGAAAGACTTTGGTGTCTACATTGCCAGCATATTTGAATGCATTAAATGGTAACGGTGTACATATTGTTACTGTAAATGATTATTTGGCAAAAAGAGACTCTGAGTGGATGGGAAGAGTTTATAACCACTTAGGATTAAAAACTGGATGCATTACTAATGACCTTGATGATTTTGAAAGAAAAAAAAATTATAATTTGGATATAACTTACGCAACAAATAATGAACTTGGATTTGATTATCTTCGAGACAATATGAAATATAGTGTAGGAGAGATTGTTCAAAAAAAAAGAGATTTTTGTATAATAGATGAGGTGGACAGTATATTGATTGATGAGGCAAGAACTCCACTTATCATATCTGGGGGTGTAGAAGATAAATCCAATCAATACTTATTTGCAACAAAATTTGTAAACAGTCTAGACAAAAAAGATTTTGAGTTAGACGAAAAAAATAAAAATGCAGTGCTTACTGACGCTGGAATCGACAAAGCAGAACAGATGTCAAAAAGCTCAGGTCTCTTAAAAAATGATAATTTTTATGATCCACAAAATTTGAATCTTGTTCATTTAGTAAATCAAGCTCTAAAGGCAAATCTACTTTTTACAAAAGATAAAGATTATATTGTTCGAGATAAAAAAATCCAAATTATAGATGAATTTACGGGCAGAGTTTTAGATGGAAGAAGATTTTCCGATGGTCTTCACCAAGCAATTGAAGCAAAAGAGAATGTAGATATTCAAAATGAAAATCAGACTTTGGCGTCTATTACTTATCAAAACTATTTTAGATTGTATAAAAAATTATCAGGGATGACAGGAACTGCTTTAACCGAGGCCGAAGAATTTTTCGATATTTATAAATTAAATGTTTTGAGCATACCAACAAATAAAGAAATGATACGAAGAGACAACAATGATCAAATTTTTAGAACAGATGAGGAAAAAAATTATGCAATTTTAAACAAAGTCAAGGAATGTCAGTCAAAAGGTCAACCAGTTTTAGTTGGAACAACAAGTATTGAAAAATCTGAGAAAATTTCAAAAGTTTTTACTAAAAATCATGTAGAGCATAATGTGCTTAATGCAAAGCACCACGAGAGGGAGGCAAAAATCATCGCTGAAGCTGGTAAGGTAGGAATGGTAACCATAGCTACCAATATGGCTGGGAGAGGAACGGATATTCAGTTGGGAGGTAATAAAAATTTTGCAGTAGATAATATAATGCCAGGCGAAAAAGAAATAAAAAAAATAGATGTTGATAAGGAAAAAATAAAAAACTGTGGAGGACTTTATATTGTTGGTACAGAAAGGCACGAAAGTAGAAGAATAGATAATCAACTCAGAGGTAGAGCTGGTAGGCAAGGAGACCCCGGTTCGTCAATTTTTTATATAAGTCTCGAGGATGATTTAATGAGAATATTTGGAGCAGGATCAATAGATAACGTACTTAAAAAACTAGGATTAAAGAAAAATGAGTCTATTAATCACCCCTGGATTAATAAGGCAATGGAAAGAGCGCAGCAAAAAGTTGAGTCTAGAAATTTTGAAATAAGAAAAACACTTCTAAAGTTTGATGATGTGATGAATGATCAAAGACAAGTCGTATTTGGACAAAGAATTAAGATTTTGGAGTCCGGCAAAACTTCTGAATTAATTTTTTCCTTTTTGGATGAAATATCTGAAGAGCTGGGAAAATCATTAGATAATTATAAAAAGAATCAGAATCTTAAAAACTTTACATCTGAAATAAAAGAGAAATTTGGGAATATATTTGACACAAAACAAATTGAAAGTTTTTCACTAATGGATAAGAAATCCATGTCTCAAAGAATTACTGAGACCTTTAAAAAAAAAAGAATTGAGCGAATTAATACTTTGGGGGAGGATCAAAATGGTGAGATTGAAAAGCGTATTTTCTTACAAATTTTAGATTTTCTTTGGAGATCTCATTTGCAATATCTTGAACAATTAAGACAAGTTATAGGATTACGAAGTTATGGGCAAAAAGATCCCTTGTCTGAATTCAGAAAAGAAGCTTTTGAATTATTTGAGAGTCTGCTACTTAAGATAAAAACAGAAACAGTAAAGTTTCTTTTTAACGTAAATATAGTTGTTGAAAAAAATGTTGATGAAAAAAAATCAATTCCTGAAAAAAGAAAAAAAATACCAAGAAATTCTCCATGCACATGTGGTTCAGGGAAAAAATATAAGCATTGTTGTGGTAGGGCGGCCTAAATCCTAAGGTATATTTATGACTGAAAAATTTCCAGATAAAATTCCAGTTTTTCCATTAAGAAGCGCTATTTTTTTTCCAGAAACAAATCTTCCTTTGAACATCTTTGAGCCAAGATATTTAAAAATGGTCGAGAAAACGATTAAGGGTAATGGTGTTTTAGGAATGATTCAATCTAAAGAGATTGATGGAACAGTATTCGATGTAGGTTGTCTAGGAAAAATTGATAGTCACAAAAAAACTGAGGATGGAAGGATTCTTATAAATCTTTATGGACTAACACGTTTTAAAATTGATAAGGAAATTAATAATGACGAACCTTATAGAGAGTTTTTGGTAAATTATGACTCTTTTAAAAATGATTTAAATCACAACTATTCTATCAACGATATTTTGTTTGATAAAATAAAAGAAAATTCAAAAAAATTATTTGAAAAACAAGGTATGGCATTAAACTGGGGTCAGCTTTCAAAGTTAAAAAGGTCCCAACAAATTTATACTTTGGTTATGATTTCGCCATTTTCTGTAAGTGAAAAACAAAAATTATTAGAAATTCCTAAAATAGAAGATATTGGAAAAACATTTGTCGATATAACAAATTTTGCCTTTTTTGAAGACTTCAATAAAGAAGATACTATACAATAATTAATTTTCTCTTGTATTCTTATTAACTGACTGTGTGAAGGGGATGGGTACTATAATGGCCTGGACGGGCTTACTCGAGTATTTTTTTGGTAAATGAATTTTATATTTCTTTCCAAAATTACCAGTTGGGAAACCATTGCTGTTTAAATTTCCTTCAAAAGGAACGTAACCCATTGCTATATTTTTTTTCTTTTCTGGATGGTACCAAGGAGAGGTTACGTATCCAACTGGTTTACCCCCGCCAGAATTTGAAATTAACCAAAAATCATTTGCATAATCTTCGATTGGTTTCCCTCCTGTTAGCTCTAATCCAACAAGCTGGAGTTTGTAAGGTTTCTCACCATTTTTAATTTGGCTTTTCATTTTTTCTAAAGCCTCTTTGCCTATGTAATCAGACTGCTTGCTCCACTGACCTTTTCCTGACAAAGAAACTTGATATCCTAAATTACATTGAAACGGGTTGTGCTGGTGGTCCATATCTTGCCCCCATGACAATATCCCTGCTTGAATTCTTCTGTGGTGAGCCGGAGCTATTACCATTAATTTATGTTTTTTTCCTGCTTTAAGTACTGCATTCCACATGTCTTCTGCATATAAAGTTGCATTTCTAAGATAGATTTCATACCCAGCCTCTCCAGAAAATCCTGATTGTGATATAACACAGCTTCTGCCACCAACTTTAGCTTCTGCCAATCCATAAAAAGGCATATTATCTAAATCAATTTGATCTCCAATTAGATCATTCATAAGTGCCTTTGATTTCGGACCTTGTATTTGAACTGGACAAGCATCGATTTCGTCAATTTCTACATTAAATCTTCTGTCTGCATTAACTCCCTGTAAATAAATACCAATATCAGAGTCAGATAGACTAAACCAAAACTCATCATCTGCAACTCTCATTAAAACAGGATCATTTAGAACGCCCCCTTTATAGTTGCACAAAACAACATAGCGTCCTCTCATAACTGAAATCTTTGTAGCGTCTCTCGTAATTACGTAGTCAGTAAATTTTTCTGCGTCAGGACCCTTTACCCGAATTTGTCTTTCAACAGCAACATTCCACATTGTTACATGTTTTTTTATTGCTTGATATTCAACCATTGCACCGCCTTTTTCTGGTCTCACATATCCTCTTGGATGGTAAATACGATTATAAACAGTAGCTCTCCAGCATCCTGCTTTCATTGATAAATGCCAATAAGGAGACTTTCTTACACGTGTTGAAATTAACATATCAACCTTGGTTGGTCCGCTTTGCCTTAGATTATAAGGAACCTCTCTGTCTGATTGATCAACTGAAGTTTCGTGTCTTAATTTATCATAATTTACTTTTTCAACTTTATAAGAATTAGGAATTTTTTTAGGCATAATTATTTTTATCTAACCATGTATTTGTTTCTTTGAGTCCTCCAAATGTATAGATATGAAAATTATTTGTTGAGTCTTTAACTTTATCAATAAGTTCGTTTGGATCTGATGGTCTCAATAAACCTAATGCTTTTGATGCATTTGATTTAATAAAATTTATAGAATTTTTTGCTCCTACTATGTTTGCGAATTTAATAAGACTGCTTAATTTAAGAGGTCCTGTAATTCCTACGTGAACTGGTAAACTCTGTTTAGAAATAAATTTATTAATGGGGTCTGGGTTTAAAAGCCATTGCGTTACAATATAGTCTGCGAATGGTTCTTTATCTTTCATGGCTTTCTCCAAATCTGATTCCGATATATCAGGGGAACCCTCGGGGTGTCCAGCAATTCCTATCTTAAATCCCTTAAACAATCCTGTCTCTAACAACTGAAGTGAGCAGTGATAATCTCCTATTGGTTCTGCGCTTCCCCCAATTACAAGAGCTTGTTTTACGCCAAAATCTTTACACATTGATGTGTATTCTCTTAATTCATTAAGGTTCTTAATTGATCTTGCTGGAAAGTGAGGTACGGGGTTAAACCCGGAATGGACTAGTTCTTTTGCTTTTTTTGCAACCTGCCTAAAGTCATTGCCAGGTAACATCGTAATATAAACATCTTTAACCTTTGGTAAAACTGAAAGGTCTGTCTTCATTGTTATCTCTAAAGAAAAATACATATTTCCCGGGATATACCAGGGGACCCTGGAGTCTGTCCAGAAAAATCAATACAAGAACTGTTTGACTTTATGTCTCTATAATAGTCAAATAACTTGAGAAAAATATGAAGGTACTTTGCATTTTATACGATGATCCAAGAGGGGGTATGCCAAAAAGCTACCCAATATCAAGTTTGCCAAAATTAGACAAATATCCAGATGGTATGGCATTACCAACACCGAAGGGCATAGATTTTAAACCTGGTCAATTACTAGGGTGTGTTTCAGGAGAGTTGGGTTTAAGAAAATTTTTAGAGTCTAATGGTCATCAATTGGTTGTGACTTCAGATAAAGATGCAAAAGGCTGTAAAGCTGATAAAGAATTAGTTGATGCGGATGTTGTTATATCTCAACCTTTTTGGCCTTATTATTTGACTAAAGAGAGAATTCAATCTGCAAAAAAATTAAAAATGGCAATTACTGCTGGTATTGGATCAGATCATGTGGATTTACAGGCAGCAATGGATAATAAAATTGATGTGGTAGAAGTTACTTACTGTAATTCAAGGTCCGTAGCAGAACATATTGTTATGATGATTTTGTCTCTAGTGAGAGATTATCATAATCAACACAATATAGTTAATCAAGGCGGATGGAATATTGCTGATGCCGTTCATAGATCTTACGATGTCGAGGGTATGCATGTTGGTACGGTAGCTGCAGGACGTATTGGTTTAGATGCATTAAGAAAAATGAAACCTTTTGATGTTCACCTCCATTACTTTGATAGGCACAAATTACCCGACTCAGTTGAAAAAGAACTTAATTTAACATTCCACGACTCTGTAGAATCTTTAGTTAAGGTTTGTGATGTAGTTACAATTAACTGCCCTCTACACCCAGAAACTGAAAATTTATTTGATGATAAATTAATAAGCAAAATGAAGAAAGGTGCTTACATTGTTAATACGGCTAGAGGAAAGATTTGTAATAGAGAGGCGATAGCTAAAGCTCTTAAATCTGGTCAATTAAGTGGATATGCAGGGGATGTGTGGTTTCCCCAACCAGCTCCGAATGATCATATTTGGAGGTCAATGCCAAACCATGGCATGACACCTCATACTTCAGGAACTTCTTTATCTGCACAATCTAGATATGCAGCTGGTGTTAGAGAAATCCTAGAATGTTTCTTTGACAAAAAACCAATAAGAGATCCTTATTTAATTATAAAAGATGGTCAATTAGCTGGCATGGGTGCCCACTCTTATAGCAAGGGGAGTGCGACTGGCGGTTCTGAGGAAGCGGCTAAATACAAAAAGAAATAAATCTTAAAAAAGACCTTCGATTTCTCCTTTTTTATTTAATTTAATGGAGCAAGTAAAAAATCTACCTGCTCCATATGACTATATGATTTAGGTAAGTTTATATTCTATTAATACCATAGTTCTCCAGCCATTTTTTTCTTTCAAGATTTTTTTATGAAGAACTCGGTACCCAGCAATTGTGACATCGATTAATTGGTTGTCCGCATTCATCTCATAACTTTTAACAAGACCTTTCTTGTTTTCCCTGTGCATTACTTTCTCTGAACGCACCATTGTATGAGATGTAACATCAGCGATTTTAAGTTTTGCACTCATTACCGCTTTAGATTCGGAAATACCTAAATCTTTGCTCCATGCTGATCCGCACATTAATATCTTTTTGTCTGTAGTTTTGTTTTTTTCACACCAAATATTTGTAAATTTTTGCAAATCATTTGGGGAATTAATAATTTTCTTATTTTTTACATA
>MDTB01107951.1_pt1 | contig 16043 bp, 22 predicted proteins | sample 811161 | NCBI WGS metagenome assembly MDTB01 (sample SAMN05326650, study PRJNA326480) | marine metagenome | isolation source: seawater | place: Mediterranean Sea | collected 2009 | reverse complement strand
CTTTCTTGAGTGAAAGGTTTACAATGGTGGAAAAATCTAATAAGATTTAAACAGAAAGAAAGGCAATTACATGTATAAATACTTAGTATTTGGAAAAGTGAGCTCTGAATATCAAGATCACATTTCTAAAAAAGAAAAATCTGATGCGATGGTGGAGTTGCAAAAGATAACAAAATCATTTAACGGTAAATATATTTTGCGACACGGTATTGTTGGATCAGATGCGTACGATGCATTTGCTATTATTCAATTTGAAACTAAATTTGATGCAGAAGCTAATAAAAAAGCTGTATTGCAATCAGGTTTAATGGTTAATTTTAAATCCTATGAATTAGCTGACATTAAAGAAGTTGAAGAAACAATAATGGAAGTTTCAAAACGAATAAAAATAACTAATAACAGAGAGAAAGGATATGGTTGTTAATATGAAAGGTTTTGTCAAAACTTTAGGTTTTGTTTATAAATTCAGAAATCTTAAATTTTGGTGTTACGCTATTGATATTTACTTTGTAAATTTTAAAGCAATGACTCAAAAATCTAATAATATGCCCATGCGCGCTGAAACGATTTAATTTTTAAATTTACAAATTTTTAAATTAATTTATTAATCAGAAGGAGGGCAAATGATAAAAAGTATATTACATAAAATACCGGGCAAAGCTATGTTCGATTTTATGTCAGAGTTTAGAAAGCTAGATAACGAAATACAAGCTCAAACTGTTCAAACTTTTTTAGCTGTTGCAATGCACAAGAAGGATAAAGTGCCAATGTCTGATCTGTCAGAAATACTTGGGGTATCTCAAGCAAGCTGCAGCCGTAATGTAGCATTTTATACTGATTGGACTAGGAAAAAACAAAAAGGTCCAGCATTGTTGCAATCAAAAGAAGATCCAATGGAACGTAGAAGAAAAATTGTTTACTTAACACCTAAAGGAAAACAATATTACAATTCGTTGGAAAACATTTGGGTTAAATAATAGATGCATTATGCTGATATTGGTGGCCTCACCCAGACTCGAACTGGGACGGATAAAATCCACACGATTTTAAGTCGTGACTGTCTACCAATTTCAGCATGAGGCCAAATATAGAAAGGTAATTATATGGGATATAGACCAAGAAATAAAGGATTTCAATTAGATATTAATTATCAAGGTCAAAGACACAGAACACAATTAGACTGTGATGAGACAGAAATTAAAATTGCTGAAGTTAGAGCTTTGCAAGGTTTAAAAGATGGCAAGACTTGGAATACCGTATGTAAAGAATTAAATTTAGCACGTCGTGATCTATCCATTAACGCAATATTTACACGCATCATGCATAAATGGAAAGATCCACATGGACTTAGAACAGCTAAAAATGTTGTTGAACAAGTTGGTCCACACAAAAAGATAACTACTGTAGATGAAGAAACTATTGAAGATTTAATAATGAAATGGAAAGAATCTGGTAATGCTGATAGTACGTGTAATAGAAAATTGGCAGCTATATCTAAAATATTATCTTGGGCTAAAAAAAGAAATTATATAAAATCAAAACCCGAAATCGAATGGTTTATTGAAGGACCAGGACGTATTCGTTATTTTAAACACGATGAAGAAAATAGATTTTTAGGTTTTTTGTATTCTGAAAGATACCATAATGTAGCTGATATGGTTGCTTTTGCTAATGATTGTGGAGGTCGAAAATCAGAAATTAAAAGAATAAATACTGAAAGAGATATTGATGGTCGTATGCTTACAATAGCAGCATCAAAAAATAATACTGTCAGAACTATTGAATTGACTGATAGAGCTCTTAAAATACTTAAAAGAAGACCAAAAGATCCATTTGCAATGATCTCTGATGAAGAGCTTAGAAAAGCTTGGAATTTTGGTAAAATAAAAATGGGTTTACAAGGCGATAAACAATTTGTATTTCATATAACTAGACATACATTTGCATCAAGACTTGTACAATCTGGTATTGGTATTCAAATTGTTCAAGAATTATTAGGACACAAAACTATTAAAATGACTTTACGATATGCACATTTAGCACCACATAATAAAACTGAAGCTCGAATGGCTTTAGAACGAAGTGACAAAAGCGGTGTCAAATTGGCTAAGGTTGTGGGAATTTGAATAAAAGTCTATTATACCACAATGCTTTTTGTAATAACAATAGACTTAAAATCTACTTAAAGGATATTTACACTAGTGTATAGCAGTATATTTCTTTTTAGAATTACTCTCATTAGTTAAGTATTCATTAGTGTAATTAATGCATACGGAGGCAATAAATGGTGACACATTACGGTGACATAAAGAAAAGAATTGAACAACAAATAGAACTTGAAGCCGAAATGAGGCAGCGAGGAGGTAAAAGATTCAAAGATAGAGAAACTAAAGCAATAACAAAAGAACGTGAAAGTATGAGTACTCACGGTAAAAAGTTATTAAAAGCTGGAATTGATAGATTTGAATTAGCAATAATAGATTTTTTAAACGAAATAAATCGTGGTCCAAAGTTTGTTGCTTATAAATTTATAAGTCAATTGGATCCTAAAATCACAGCTGTTATAGCAGCTAAAAGAATAATTGATGGAGTATCAAGTGTTCGTAAATTAACTAATCAAGCAATAGGTGTTGGTGGTAAAATTGAAGATGAATTATATTTTCAAGAATTTAGTAAAGAAAATAAAACATTGTTTGATAGTATTAATGCAGACTTAGATAAACGATCAAATCATTATGAATACAGAAGATGGAAACATTTATTAAGCTCTAAGCGTAAAGGTTTTGAGTGGGTTAAATGGAATACTAGAGAAAAATTATTAGTTGGTGAAAAACTTATTAGTTTATTTATTGAAGCTACTAATTTTGTAAAAAAGGGTCAGATATATAGAAGAAAAAGAGCTTATAATATACTTGAAGCTACTAAAGAAACTTTAGAATGGATTAAAAAGACTCAGGACTTTAATGAATTTTTAACTCCAGAATTTTTACCTTTAGTTTGTAGACCTCGTAGATGGAAACGAAGTGTTGGTGGTGGTTATATTAGTCAACATATTGAGCCATTATTTTTAGTAACTGGAAATAATATAACTAGTCACAGAACGTATATACAAGAGCTTAATAACTATGAAATGGAAGGTGTTTATAATGGCTTAAATGCTGTGCAAGATACACCTTGGAAAGTAAATCAACAAATTTTAAATGTAGCTAATACTATTTATAATGATGATAGTAGAAATCGTGGTGGTTTAGTTACTTCACAATTAAAAGATTTACCAAATAAACCACACGATATTGGTACAAATAAAGAAGCTTTAAAAAAATGGAAAGCAGCAGCTACAATTATTTATACTTTAAATCAAACTCAGAAATCAAAACGAGTAGCTGAAGCTAAAACAATTTGGGTTGCAAAGAAAATGTCTGATTGGAATTATTTTTATCATGCCGCAAGACTTTGTTTCAGAGATAGATTGTATTATATGACTGGTTATTTCAACCCACAAGGAACTGATTTAGCTAAAAGTTTACATTTGTTTGCTAACAAAAAACCTTTAGGTAAAGTTGGTGAAAGATATTTGTGTTTACAATTAGCAAATACTTATGGTGTAGATAAAATACCTTTAAATGAACGTATTGATTGGGTTTGGAAAAATAAAGATAATATTTTAGCATCAAGTAGAGATCCATTTAATAATTCATTTTGGGAAAAAGCAGATAAACCTTGGCAATTTTTAGCAGCAACATTTGAATTTGATAATATGTTACGTTATGGATTAGGATATGAAAGTGGTTTACCATGTAATATTGATGGATCTTGTAATGGACTTCAAAACTTTTCAGCTTTATTAAGAGATGAAGTTGGAGGTAAAGCAGTTAATTTAACAGATAATGATAAACCAGAAGATATTTATCAAGTAGTTGCAGATAAAGTTATTGAAATATTAAAAACAAGAACTGATCCTATAGCTGCAGCTTGGTTAGAATTTGGTATTAACCGTAAAGCTACTAAACGAAGTGTAATGGTTTTACCTTATGGTGGAACTCGTTATTCTTGCGTAGACTTTGTAGACGAATGGGTTGATGATCGAGAAGAACGTGGTGAAAAAATACCTTTTGTTGGAAGAGAAAGACAAAAAGCTAATTTATATTTAGCTCAAATAATTTGGGATAGTATTGGTGATGTTGTTATTAAAGCTCGTGAAGCTATGGATTGGTTACAACAAGTTGCAAGGTTATGTGCGACAACTAAAACACCAGTACACTGGACCACACCATTAGGTTTTCCTGTTAAGCAAGCTTATTACGATCAAAAAGATATGATTGTAAAAACTAAAATGATGGGTCGAATAAGAATAAGATCAAACACAGATAAAATAAATAAACGTAAACAAGCTAACGGTATCTCTCCAAATTTTGTGCATGCGCTTGATGCTACTCACATGTATTTAACAATAGATCATTGTTTACAAAAAGGTATTAAAGATTTTGGTATGGTCCATGATAGTTATGCAACATTAGCTTGCGACATGGATAAACTAAACGAATGTACAAGATCAGCTTTTATACAAATGTATACTGAATTAGATCCTTTAGAAAATTTTAAAGATCAAATTACAGCATTGATACCTGAAAAGCTTAGACACAAAATTCCACCTTTACCTAAAAAAGGTAATTTGGATATAGAGGAAATCACTAAAGCCGAGTACTTTTTTAGTTAAATATATACACTCGTGAATTAGTTACACCTATAGATACACACTCAACATTAAGGAGATATATGCAAAAGCGTAAATATACAAGAGTTACAACTCCAATCGGCGTCAGCTCTTACCCGTGGTTAAAAGATCCGGATAAGCAGTTTGATAAAGAAAATGGAATATACAGTTGTAATATATTTGTGGACAAAGCTGATGCTAAAGAACTTGTTGATGTTATCGAAAAACATTACAACGAAAATTTAGCAGCACAGAAAAAGCTAAATCCTCAAAAGAAAATAAAACTCGGACCTAAAGGTTACGATGTTGAAAAAGATGGCAAAGTCAAATTTAAAATTAAGATGAAAGGTAAAATTGGCGATGTCGAAGTTAGACCTGTTGTTGTGGACAGTAAAGGTAATCCATTAATTGATGCTCAAGGTGAAAGAGTATTAGTTTATGGTGGCAGTAAAGTTAAAGTATCTGCAGACCTAGTGCCATATTATGTAGCGACAACAGGAGCTGGTATTTCACTTAGATTAATTGGAGTACAAGTATTAGAGCTACAAACAAAACCTTTACCTAGTATGCAATCATTAGGTTTTAAAGAAGAAGAAGGTTACGAACAAATCAGTGAAGAGAAAGACACTGATACTTCAAATGAAACTTCGAGTAATACCTCCGACAAAGAAGACTTCATATAGAAGTGGCCTTGAGGAACGCATAGCGAAACAATTAGAATCGCTAGGCGTTTCTTATGGTTATGAAACTTTTACAATAAATTATATCAGGCCAAGTAAACCAACAAGGTATACTCCAGATTTTACATTGCCAAACGGTATAGTCATTGAAGCGAAAGGCAGATTTTTAACTAAAGATAGACAAAAGCATCTTCAGGTTAAAGCACAATACCCAAAAATAGATATTAGGTTTGTGTTTTCAAATCCTAATCAAAGGATAAGTAAAATATCTAAAACAACTTACGCTAAATGGTGTGAAACAAATGGATTCAAATACGCAAAAGAAAAAATACCAAAAGAGTGGATTGCTGAAAAAGCAAAGTGGCCTCAAAAAAAGGGAATTGACTAAATTTCTTTTTATAGCTTCGTCACAGACACCAACAAATCTTGATGTAACTAAAGAACAGATAGATGCAATGCACCGTAAAAATGGATTACTCGGTATTGGTTTTCATTATGTAATTACAATTGATGGTGATGTTAAAAAAGGAAGAGACACAGATCAAATTGGTTTTGATTTAAAACACAATGACGAAACAATAGGAATTTTATTAATAGGTAATACAAAATTTAATGAGCTGCAATTAAAAGCTTTAAAAATTTTAAAAACAGAACTCACATCAAAGTACGGACATTTAAAAATTATGACAACATTGGAAAATATTTTATGAGAATTATATTAGAAGGACCAGATTGTGCAGGTAAAACTACACTATCAAAAGTAATTAAAGATAAATTAACAGACTATATTTATGTTCATCACGGACAATATGCTCATGCTTATAAACCTCATTTTGAAAGTTTAAAATTAGATAATGTAATTATTGATAGACATTGGCCAAGTGAATTAATTTATGGAACTGTTTTTAGAAGTGGTCCAACATATAACATTAATGAAATGGAACAAAAAGTAAGATCAAATGTTAACACACTAAACATTTTATGTCTTCCACCAAAAGGTTTGGTGATGGCAAGGTTTGAAGAAAGAAAATCTAAAGGAGGCGAAGACTTTGAAAACGTTAGTAAGATATATGATTCATATATGTTACTTAAAAATATGTTTCCATACTTTGTAGTATATAATTATGATGCAGAAACCGCAGAAGAATTTATCAAAAGAGAAATCTATAAACAAAAATAATATTAATAGTGCAAGCAAAACTTGGCTACAATTAATTAATTATTTATTATCTGGTGAAACAATATCACCAAGAGGTTTAGAAACTAAAGAACAAATTTGTGTTGGTACTAAAATTAATATGTACGAACCAATGGTAAATATTAAATCAAGAAATATTGGAGAAAGATTTAGATATGCAGAAGCTGCTTGGATATTAAGTGGCGATAATAGAGTTTCAACAATTGCACCATTTTCAAAAATAATAAGTAAATTTAGTGATGATGGTGTAAGATTTTTTGGAGCTTATGGAGTAAAAGTAGTAGATCAATTACCATATATTATTCAAACTTTAAAAGACGATCCGTACACTAGACAAGCAGTATTAAATATTTGGAGAGAAAATCCTAGAAAAAGTAATGATGTTCCTTGTACTTTATCTTTACAATTTGTAATTAGAAACGATACATTAAATTGTTTAGCTACAATGAGATCAAGTGATGCTTGGTTAGGTTGGGTTTATGATGTTTTTAATTTTTCAATGATAAGTTTATATGTATTGTTACAATTAAAATCTCAACACAATTTAAAATACAAATTAGGTAGTTTGTTTTTAACTGCTGGTTCTCAACATTTGTATAAAGAACAATGGGATAAAGCAAAAAATTGTATAAAACAATCTGATTATTTTGAAGATACAAAATCTCCAGTTTCATTAAAAAATGGAGAAGAACTAATAGATTATCTCTGGGCTAAAGCAAAAGAAATTTCAGAGAAAGATAAAGATCAACTGATTTTAAGTGGTGTGTAGTAATAGGAGTTTAAGTAACTCCATTTCATATTGCCTTTCGATATTACTTTCACACTAATTTTAAAATGCGCGCCATAAAGGGTAATACTTAGTACCGCCTTTTAAACCTAGCGGTTTATTTTGGAGAAAGAGTGATCCACGGCGAGGACGCGTAATCAACTAAACCACAGACCCAGTTAACTTGACTGCTGTATCTCATAGATGTTTAGAAGATAAAAATATCCTCGCGCGTGTTTCAGAAACAGAAAGGTATAATGAAAACTTCCGCAAAATTTTTAACACATGAACCTTGCCCAAGTTGTGGCAGCAAAGACAATCTTGCTCGTTACGACGATGGACATGCGTTTTGTTTTGGTTGCCAACATTACGAACATGCAACAGAAAATAATACACAACAAAATTCAAATATGAACAACTTTACAGATGTACAATACAAACCAATAATTTCTAGAAAAATTAATTTAGATACTTGCAAAAAATTTAATTACAGATTTGGAAAATATTTAGATGAATTAGTACATATAGCAGATTATGGAAACAATACTTATAAATTAAGATTTAAAGATAAAAGATTTGTATGGATTGGTGAGCCAAGATCCGTTGGTTTATTTGGCGAAGAGCTTTGGAGAGATCACGGAAAAAGAATTACACTGGTTGAAGGTGAGTTAGATGCACTTAGTGTTAGTCAGGTATATGGTAACAAATGGCCTGTTGTATCTTTAAAAAATGGAGCTCACTCAGCAGTAAAAGATGTAAGTAAGTCTTTAGAGTGGTTAAGTAATTTTGAAGAAATTGTAATTTGTTTTGACCAAGATGAACCAGGTTTATTAGCAGCTAAACAAGTTGCAGAATTATTCCAACCAGGACAAGCAAAGATAACTCGTTTACCAATGAAAGATGCAAACGAAATGTTAGTAGCTGGTAAAACAAAAGAGTTATTAGATTGTTTATGGGACGCAAAAGTATTTAGACCAGATGGTATTATTGATGCGTCAGATTTATTAGATAAAGTTATTAACCAACCTAAAATAGAATCAATAGAATATCCTTTTAAATCTTTAAATATTAAAACTAAAGGTTTAAGAAAAGGAGAATTGTTAACTGTAACTGCTGGAACAGGTATTGGTAAATCACAATTTTGTCGTGAGCTAGCACATCACCTAATTAAACTTAATAAAAAAATTGGATATATAGCATTAGAAGAAAGTGTACACAAATCAGCAGAAAGTTTATTAAGTATAGAATTAAATACTCCATTACATTTAAGTACAGAAAAAATAGATAAAGAAAAATTATCTAAAACATTTAAAGAATTATTTAAAGACAACAACGTTTTATTTTACAATCACTTTGGTTCATTAGAACACGGTCATTTAATTTCTAAAATTAGATATTTAGCTAAAGCTTTAAAGTGTGAATATATATTTTTAGATCATTTAAGTATTGTCATATCTGGTAATGAAGATGGTGGTAATGAACGTAAACAACTAGATTATATAATGACAGCTTTGCGTTCTTTAGTTTCTGAAACTGGTATTGGTTTAATTGTTGTTTCACATTTAAGACGTATGTTTAATGACAAAGGCCATGAAGAAGGAGCAGCAACATCATTAGGTCAATTACGTGGAAGTCATGGTATAGCTCAACTTTCAGATATAGTAATTGGTTTAGAAAGAAATCAACAATCACCAAAAAATGGAAACATAACATCAGTAAGAGTATTAAAAAACCGTTGGAGTGGTGAGACAGGTTTGTGTGCCAGATTAAATTTTGATCCAACAACTGGACGTTTATCTGAACATGACGAACTATGATTATTCTTGTAAAGAATATTCAAGCTACATATTTGATTTGTTAAGTGATGCTTTAGAAGAAGCTAATCTTACAGACACTACACAAATAATACACGTACATAGAAAAGAAGATGCTGAGCAGCTTATGAAAATGTTAGAAATTATTTCTTTCATAAGTCTTACAGCTTACTTAGTTGAAGTAATTTATATGGAGATAAACTAATGCATTATATATTAGACTTAGAATGTGATAATCTTTTAGATAAGGTTACAAAAATTCATTGTATTGTAATGAAAGATATTAATACAAATGAAATATTTAACGACATTGATACTTGTTTAAAGAAAATTAAAGACGCAAAATTATTAATAGGTCATAACTTAATAGCTTTTGATATTCCAGTTTTAAAGAAAATTTTAAATGTAGATATTAATTGTGAAGTGTATGACACACTAGTTGCGTGTCGTTTAATCTACGCACATATAAGAGAGGTAGATTTTAAAATGATGCACAGTGGTTTTCCAAAAAATTTAATTTCATCACAAAGTTTAAAAGCTTGGGGTTATAGACTTAAAATGCACAAAGGCGAAAAGCCAGTTGATTGGGCTGTTTATACACCTGAGATGTTAAAGTATTGTGAACAAGACGTACATGTAACCCATACATTATATAATAAATTAATGACTAAAGAATATTCTGAAGAGTCATTAAGATTAGAACACGATGTACAAAAGATATGTACACAAATGATGCTTAACGGTATTCAATTTGATACTGATAAAGCAAAAGAATTGTATTCAAAATTATCAGCTGAAAGAGAAACACTATCAAAACAACTTCAAGAATTTTTCCCACCGTGGATTGAAGAGTCTACATTTATTCCTAAAAGAGATAATAAAAAAATGGGTTACATAGCTGGTATGCCTTTTATTAAAAAGAAAAAAATAGAATTTAATCCTAACTCAAGAGATCACATAGCTTTTAGATTAAAAGAAATACGTAATTGGCAGCCAAAAGAATTTACACCAGATGGTAAACCAAAAGTAGATGATGAAATATTAAAAAAATTAGATTTTCCAGAAGCAAAAATATTATCAAGATATTTTATGATTCAAAAGCGTATAGCTCAAATAGCAGAAGGTAATAATGCTTGGTTAAAATTAGAAAGAAACAATAGAATATATGGATCAATAAATACTAATGGTGCAATAACTGGAAGAGCTACACATAGCAACCCAAACTTAGCTCAAGTACCAGCTATTATTTTAGAGTTTGGTCCTGAGTGTAGATCATTATTTAAAGCTGCAGATGGTTATGTTTTAGTTGGAGCTGATATGAGCCAAATAGAATTAAGAGTGTTAGGTCATTATATATCTGCTTATGATAATGGTGATTATGCTGATGATGTAATTAATGGAGATATACATACACGAACATTAGAAGCACTTGGTTTAAGACAAGAAGAAAGATGGCTTGCAAAAAGATTTATGTACACATTTCTCTATGGCGGAGGTGGAAAAAAACTAGCTGAAGTAATGAACACAACACCACAAGAAGGTTTTAGATTAAAAGATCAATTTTTAAAAAAGATTCCTGCATTAAAAACTTTAGTAAACAAAGTTCAAGAAGTAGGATTAAAAGGAGATATTGGTGGACTTGATGGTAGACGAGTATTTTGTAGATCACAACACAGCGCATTAAATAGTTTATTACAAAGTGGAGCTGCAATAGCTAGCAAACATTGGATTGCAGAGTGTAAAGAATTTTTAAATGATGATTGTAGGTTAGTTGCATGGATCCATGATGAATTAATATTAGAAGTCAAAAAAGAAAAGGCAGAAACAATTAAAGATGAAGTAATAAAAGCAATCGAAAGGGCTGGAGTTAAATCGCATCTAAGAGTTCCATTAACAGGGGAATCGCGAATTGGGCCGAATTGGAAAGAAATACATTAGCAAAAAGCTAAGTGGTAGAATTTTAAAAAGAGGTTACTGTGAAAACGGTTGGGTCTACTTAGATATTAGACAACGAAAATACAGATATACAGAACGTTGGGTTAAATTTGAAGACTACATAGATATATGTATTACTCAAGCTTGGCAAGCATCACAACGCAGAGCTAAAAAGAAAAATTTAAAACACACAATCACTTTAAAAGAATTAAAAAATTTATATCCAAAAGATAATAAGTGTCCAATATTTAGAACTCCATTTATTTTTGGTGGTGGATTAAATGAATTTTCACCATCACTAGATAGAATTAATAACAAAAAAGGTTACGTTAAAAATAATGTGCAATGGATTTCAGCTAAAGCAAACACAATAAAACGTAACGCAACAATCACAGAATTATACACACTTGCAAACTATTTAAAAAATCTATGAAACACTATGGATCTAATATTGTTAAATGATGGACTTTACAGTCTTGTAAAAGTTACAAAAGAAATGATGGAAGGTATTGAGATTATGAGCAAAGTTAATTGCTTTGATCTTTGTGACATACTCAGATTACATTTAACTACATATTACGAAGCACCTTTTAATGTGCATGTTATGAAAGATGGTAGTGGTGATTTTTATGGGTGCATTTGTAAATAAATAATAAGGAAAAAATGAAAAATATACTTTTAGTAGACGGTGATATATTAGCTTACACAATAGCTAGTAATTCAGAGCAGCCAATACATTGGGGCGATGACTTGTGGACTCTTTCAACAGACTTTAAAGAGTGCAAAGATAAAGTAAATCAATATATAAATAATATATCTAAAACTTTTAATGCAAAAAAGATTTATATATTTTTATCTGATACAAATAATTTTAGAAAACAAATATATCCTGAATACAAATTAAATAGAATTAATCGTAGAAAACCTACAGTTTTGTATGAATTAAAAAGATATTTATTTGAGGAACACGAAGCTATTAGTGAACCAAGATTAGAAGCAGATGATCTTATGGGTATCTTTGCTACTGATCCTAAAATTACTGGTAATAAAATTATTATATCTATTGATAAAGATTTAAAAACTATACCAAGTCAAATAAGTAGAGATTTAGAAACTGTAGAAAAAATTACTAAAAAGAAAGCTCAATACAATCATGCATTTCAAACTTTATGTGGTGATGCAAGTGATAACTTTCCGGGTTGTCCTGGCATTGGACCAATTAAAGCTGAAAAAGTTTTAGATACAAAAAATCTTTGGAAATCAGTATTGGCAGCTTTTAGTAAAGCTAAACTTAATTCTGATGATGCACTATTACAAGCAAGACTAGCTTATATATTACAACATGGGGATTATAATTTTAAAACTAAAAAAATAAAAATGTGGAGGCCAAATGGCAGATAAAAATCCAGCAGATCCAAAGCACTATAATCAATTAGAAATCCAACCTAGGGATTATATAACTAAAAATAAGCTAGATTATAATGAGGGAAATGTTGTCAAATACGTAACTCGTTGGCGTAATAAAAATGGTTTAGAGGATTTGTTAAAAGCAAAAAACTATTTAGATTATTTAATTAAAGCAGAAAAAGAAAAGCTAAGTAAATAGTAGCATGTTTAGATAAAATTAAGGAATTTATGGCAGATAATGAAGATTATACATTACCTTTAAAAACAGATGATTTAATAAAAGATTTGGATAAATTATTTCCAAATCAATGCGCTGATATAAAAGAAAGCGAAAGAGAAATCTTTTTTAAAAGTGGACAACGTTCTGTTGTTGAGTTTCTTAAATCAAAACAAACTAATAATATATTAAAAAGGAAATAATATGTGTGCACCTAAAAGACCTAGAATGCCCGATCCACCAGCTCCAGCTCCAGCTCCGGTACCAACACCGGTTGCAGATACTAAAATACCTGAAGTTGATATAGCTGTAGAGCAAGATAACATCAAGAAAAAAGCTAGAAAGAAATTAGCTAAAAAATCTTTACGTACTGATGTTATGTTAGCAGGTGATTCTGGTTTAAATATACCTACTTAATTTACAATAAAATATGGAATATCAAGAAAATAATTTAAGTAAATTATACGAAAAATTATCTGCTAAAAGAGATAACTTTGTAGATCGTGCTGAAGAGTGCGCTGAGTTAACTTTACCAGCAATAATGCCGTATGATGGATTTGGTGATAGCAATACACTTTATACACCTTTTCAATCTGTAGGAGCTAGAGGAGTAAATAATCTAGCATCAAAATTATTACTATTATTACTTCCACCAAATGCACCATTTTTTAGATTAAGTTTATCTGGCAAAATTAGAGATGAATTAGAACAACAACCTGAATTAAAAACTTCTGTAGAAAAATCTTTAAGTAAAGTTGAAAAAGAAGTTATGAATTTTATAGAACAAAGTGCAATACGTGTACCAACTTTTAGTGCACTTAAACATTTAATTATAACTGGTAATGTTTTAGTTTACTTAAATAAAGAAGGTAGAATGAAAATTTATGCCTTAAATCAATATTGTGTTGATAGAGATAGTGATGACAATTTAACTGAAATAGTTATTAAAGAAAGTGTTTCACCTTTAAGTTTATCAGAAGAAGTGATTACAGCTTGCGCTGTTACAGAAAAAGATGAAGATGTAGATATTTATACTTGTATAAAAAGAGTAGATGATAATAATTTTATAGGTTATCAAGAGTGTAATAAAGTAGAAGTACCTGGAAGTTACGGTAAATGGAAAGAAGATGATTTACCATACATACCATTGCGTATGATTAGAGTTGATTCAGAATCGTATGGAAGATCTTACGTTGAGGAATTTCTTGGAGATTTAAAAAGTTTAGAAGGTTTATCAAAAGCTTTATTAGAATCTGCAGCAGCATCTTCAAAAGTAGTATTTTTAGTAAGACCAAATGCAGTAACTAAAAAAAGAGATTTAGTAGAATCTTCAAATGGAGATATTATTACTGGATCAAAAGAAGATGTAGCAACTTTACAAACTGAAAAACAATATGATTTACAAATAGTAGAAAGAAGTATTAATTCTTTACAAGAAAGATTAAGTTATGATTTCTTATTACAAAGTGCTGTAACAAGAGATGCAGAACGAGTAACAGCAGAAGAAATTAGAAAATTAGCAAATGAATTAGAAAGTGCATTAGGAGGAATATACTCTTTATTGTCACAAGAATTACAATTACCTTTAGTTAATTTGTTAATGAAAAAGTTATCATTAAAACAAAGAATACCAAAATTACCTAAAGGAAGTATTCAACCAACAATTATAACTGGAGTTGAAGCTTTAGGTAGAGGTAATGATTTATTAAAATTAAGAGCTTTTGTTCAAGATATTGGTGCAGTAGCTCAAATGAATCCTGAAGCAGTAGGTTTAGTTAATATTATGGATTTAATAAATAGACTTGCAACATCACATGGTATTGATACTGAGGGATTAATTAAAGATCAAGAAACACTAGAAGCAGAAAAACAACAAGCACAAGCAGATCAAGCAGGTCAAGCTGCCGTTGAACAAGGCATGGGTCCTGCAATTCAAGGTGCTGTTGATGGTGTTAAAGATGGGACTATCACACCCGAGCAAATTCAACAAACTGTACAAAACTATCAAGGAGATAATTAATGGTAGATCAAGTTGAAATAAAAAGTGCTGAAACTACTTCAGATAAACCTGTTGTAGAAGAAAGTACAAAAACGGAAGCTCCAAAAGAAGAAGCTCCTAAAGTTGAGACTAAAGAAGAACCTAAAGAAAAAATTTTAGGTAAATTTGATACTCAAGAAGATTTAATAAAATCTTATCAAGAGCTAGAAAAGAAAATTGGAGAAAAACAAGAAACTAAATCTGAAGATAAAGGTTTAGAAATAGATCAAGCAGCAGAAAAAGCTGTAGCATCTGCTGGTTTAGATATGACAGCTTTACAAAATGAATACGATACTACTGGAGAAGTTTCAAAAGAAAGTATGGAAAAATTAAGTGCAGCTGGAATAAGTGAAGATGTTGTTAATAGATATATTCAAGGACAACAAGCATTAGCAACTAATATTGAAACAGATATTAAAAGTGTTGTTGGTGGAAATGAATCTTATAAACAAATGATGGATTGGGCTAAAGAAAATTTAAGTGCTGAAGAAATAAGTGCTTACAATAATACAGTAAATACTCAAGATGTTGCTACTGTAAAATTAGCTGTATCAGGATTAAAAGCTCGTATGGGTAATAATCAAGAACCAACGTTTGTTCAAGGTAAAGCTGGAACTGGACCAGCGTCATTTGAATCTTGGGCTCAAGTAACACAAGCAATGTCTGATCCAAGATACAATAAAGATCCAGCGTATCAAAAAGAAGTCTCAGATAAATTAAGAAGATCTGAACTAAAATAAGGAGAACTAATGGCTTACGGAAAGAAAAAACCAAAAGTAAAATCTAAAAAGAAACCATACAAAAAGAAGAAAAAGTAATCATGGCTAAAAAAGGACTATACGCAAATATCAATGCTAGAAAAAGAAAAGGTACTTCAAGATCAAAATCTAAAAGTACAATTTCAGCTAAAGCTTATAGAAATATGAAAGCTGGTTTTCCTAAAAAGAAAAAATAGTTGTGCAACCTTTCTAGGTGGCAACTGAACAAACAAATTAAGATAATAAAACTTGGCCGTCTGCGGACGACAACCCTGCAATAAAACTATAATTGTTTGGACTTTATAAATAACAATCAACCATATAATCAAAGGAGATAATTATGGCAGTAGCACAACCGGCTAGCATAGGACGAGTAAATGCAGCTGGATCAGAAGATGCGTTATTTCTCAAGGTCTTCGCAGGCGAAGTTTTAACAGCTTTCGAAAGATCAAGTGTAACGCAAGGAGCAGAAATGGTGAGAGCTATTTCTAGTGGGAAGTCTGCGAGTTTTCCTGT
>MDTB01046489.1_pt1 | contig 16043 bp, 15 predicted proteins | sample 811161 | NCBI WGS metagenome assembly MDTB01 (sample SAMN05326650, study PRJNA326480) | marine metagenome | isolation source: seawater | place: Mediterranean Sea | collected 2009 | reverse complement strand
GGATACCTTCTTCGAGATGAATCTCGGTTAATTGGTGACAGGATGCGAAGGCGCGATCGCCGATGGTTGTGATGGGGGTTCCATTGTATTCGGCTGGTACGCTAATACTGCCCGTGGCTTCTGGGTTGCAGTTGGTAACTGCATAGCGGGGACCAAGACCATCATCCCATTCAATCTCTCCAAATTGCAGGTCTGAGAGGTCCGCAGCATATGCACTGATCAGTCCCAAAAGGAAAAAAGATAGAATGATCGTTTTCATGTGTTTTTTATAAGATATTAATTACTGAATAATATATAATTTTTTACCTTAATTTGCATGTGTCGTATGCCTGACTCTCTCGCTTTTAGATTTATTTTTTGTGTCGCGACTGGTATCGTGAGTTTTTGTGAATTAGGGAGTCTGTAATGAGTTTTAATGATGAGCGCGCGCATCCGGAGGGATGGAATAAAGAGAAGCTGGTGAGTCGGTACGTGACGGAGGGCGTGGAGAGTGCGCCGCATCGATCGTATTATTATGCGATGGGGATGACGGAGGAGCAGATTCATCAGCCTTTGGTTGGGGTGGCGACATGCTGGAACGAGGCGGCTCCGTGTAATATTGCGCTCTCGCGTCAGGCGCAAGCGGTGAAGAAGGGGGTGGATGGATCAAAAGCGACACCGCGCGAGTTTACGACGATTACGGTGACCGATGGGATTGCGATGGGGCATGAGGGGATGCGTTCTTCTTTGGTTTCGCGGGAAGTGATTGCGGATTCGGTTGAGCTGACGATGCGGGGGCATTGTTATGATGCGTTGGTAGGATTGGCGGGGTGTGATAAATCGTTGCCGGCGATGATGATGGTGATGTTGCGGTTGAATGTGCCTTCGGTTTTTATGTATGGTGGAACCATTTTACCGGGGAGTTTTCGTGGAAAAGATGTGGATGTGGTGAATGTCTTTGAAGCGGTTGGTAAACATGCAAGTGGGGAGTTCTCCGATTCAGATTTGAAGGAGCTTGAGTGTGTGGCGTGTCCTTCGGCGGGCGCGTGTGGGGGTCAATTTACGGCGAATACGATGGCGTGTGTTTCGGAGGCGATCGGATTGGCGTTGCCTAATTCTGCGGGGGCACCTGCGCCGTATGAGAGCCGGGACGCCTATGCGGAGGCATCGGGTGCCGCGGTGGTTGAGTTGATCAAAAATGGGGGTCCGTATCCGCGGGATATTGTGACGCGGAAGTCGATGGAGAATGCGGCGGCGATTGTGGCGGCAACAGGGGGGTCGACCAATGCGGCACTTCATTTACCGGCGATGGCGCATGAGGCAGGAATTAAATTTAATTTATTTGATGTGGCGGAGATTTTCAAGAAGACGCCGTATATTGCGAATTTACGGCCCGGAGGAAAGTATGTTGCGAAGGATCTGTTTGATGTTGGTGGCGTGGGCGTGGTGATTAAAGAGTTGTTGGATCATGGCTATATGCATGGCGATTGCATCACGGTTACAGGCAAGACGTTGGCGGAGAATTATGCGAATGTGACGTTGCCTGAAAATCAGGATGTGGTATTCCCAATTTCGAATCCGATTCATCCAACGGGTGGAGTTGTGGGGTTGAAGGGTAATTTGGCACCGGAGGGTGGCATTGTGAAAATTGCGGGCTTGAAGGAGTTGATTTTTGAGGGGCCCGCGCGTGTTTTTGATGGCGAGCAGGCGGCGTTTGAGGCGGTGCAAAATCGTGATTATGAGGATGGTGAGGTGTTGGTGGTTCGTTATGAGGGTGCGAAGGGGGGACCGGGGATGCGTGAAATGCTGTCAACCACGGCGGCACTCTATGGACAGGGTGCGGGTGATAAAGTGGCGTTGATTACGGATGGACGTTTTTCTGGCGGTACGCGTGGATTTTGTATTGGGCATATTGGACCGGAAGCGGCTGTTGGGGGGCCGATTGGGCTTTTGAAGAATGGCGATTTGATTCGGATTGATGCGGAAGCGGGCACGTTGGATGTGAAGTTAAGCGATGAAGAGCTGGCGGAGCGGCGGGCGCTATGGCAGCCGCGTGAGACGCTTTATACCTCGGGAGCTCTGCATAAATTTGCGCAGCTGGTGGGACCGGCGTGCGATGGAGCGGTTACGCATCCGGGTGCGCAGGCGGAGCGGCATACGTTCGTGGATCTTTAATCGGCGCGTTCTTTGGGCCGATCGAGCCAATCGCTGAATAGTTTGAGCAGATGGGTGTGATGTTGGTCTAGCTCGTTTTCGAGATGAGCTTCGGCAGTGAGCCGAATTTCAACACGTCCTTGCGCGGGATAGAAGCCGGGGTCGATTCCTTCAGGCATCGAGATGTTTTGGAGTTGGATTTGTTCTACGATATCGGATTCGCCGATTCCGCGGGTGTGAATGGATCGGACGAGTTTGGGGGTGAGGTGAGCATATTGGCTCTTTAGCTCGGGGAGGATGGATTTTTCTATGATGGCATTAAATTCATTCGGGGGTCCGGGAAGTAGATAGCAACGTTTGTTTTGGGGGAGATCAATGCGTTGGGCGGGTGCGGCGCCGATGGGGTTGGGCAGTACGGTGGCTTCTTCGAGGACGAGCGCTTGGCGTAGCCCGATGGAGTTGAGTTTGCGACCGCGTTTTTGATACCACTCTTTGAGATAGTCGGCGGTGGGGGGATGTGGGTGAATGGCGCGATTGAATAGGGCGGCGAGAGCATCCCGTGTGATATCGTCGACGGTGGGACCGAGCCCGCCACTGATGAACAAGATGGGGGTGCGTTGGAGTGCTTCTTGTGCAACGGATTTTATGAGATCGATATGATCTCCGATGGAGGTATCGCGTACGAGATCAATGCCTATCGAGAAGAGCGCGGCTCCAAGATCACGTCCGTGCGTGTTGAGGGTGCGTCCAGATAATAGTTCGTTTCCAATGGAGATGAGTTCAGCGTTTGGTTTCATATGGCTTCTTTCGGTTTGCGTCCTCTTTTTTCTTATTGTGAGTTGGTATGTTGATACAGGAGCTGAAGATCAATGCGAGGTTTCTTTACGTGAAGGGGTAGATTTTCTAGGTTGAGTGAGGTGAAGAGTTCTATACAGGTAGATGAATCGATGGCGTCGTTGCGGCTGGATCAGGCGGTGGCGAGTGGCACGGAGATGAGTCGGTCGCAGGTGAAGCGGTTGATTGATGGCGGTCGGGTTACTTTGAATGGGGTTGTGGTGAAGGCGCATGCTTCGTTGTCGGTGGGCGATTGCATTGCTTGGGAGTGCGAGGTGGCTATTGAGGAGACTCCACAGCCTGAGGCAATGGCGTTGGATATACTGTTTGAGGATGAATTTGTTTTGGTATTGAACAAGCCGGCGGGATTGCTGGTGCATCCGGGTGCGGGGCATGGGGATGGAACGTTGTTGAATGGGTTGCTTGCGTATGATGCTGTTTTTTCTTCGGTCGATCGGGCGGGGATTGTGCATCGGTTAGATAAGGATTCGAGTGGCGTGCTTGTGGTGGCGAAAAGTGAGGCGGCGCAGAAGCATTTGCAGGCACAGTTTAAATCGCGTACGACGGAGAAGCGGTATACGGCGTTGGTGCAGGGGGTTCCTCCACAGGTGGCGCGGTTGGAGCATGCGTTGGGACGGCATCCGGTGCATCGAAAGAAACAGGCGGTGGTGAAGAAGGCAGGTCGGATTGCGATTTCGCAGGTGTATTTGGAGGCGGCGTTTGGAACGGCTGCGCAAGTGGGTGTTGAGATTGAGACGGGGCGAACGCACCAGATTCGGGTACAGCTGGCGTATATCGGCCATGCGGTTATTGGGGATGCGTTGTATAGCCCTCGAAAGCGTATTTCAGGAGTGGAAGTGGAGCGGCAGATGTTGCATGCGAGTCGCCTTACTTTTACGCATCCGGAGAGTGAAAAGCGCTTTTGCTTTGAGGCACCCTTGCCAGATGATATGTTAGCGTGCATTAAAAATCTACGGGAGTGTATGTAATGGCGGAGCCATCATTATCATCGGTTCTTGAGGGGCTTGAAGCGTATTTAGGCTATAAAAAACTGCAGGGGATCACGCGGGTTGAGGTGGAGCAAGCGGTGCATGATTCGTTGCTTGAAGAGGCGGATATGCCGGCGGCTGTGGTGTCAGAAGTGACGACCCAAGAGGCACGGGTTTTACCTGATTCTTCAAAAGAGCTGTTTGCTGTGGAGGGGTTGGCGAAAGAGCCAGCGATTCTTTTTTTATGTGATGGGGGTGCGGCGGAGTCGGTGTACACGGACGAGCGGGGTGCTATGCTGAGTCGTATGATTCAGGCGATGGAACAGACGAAGGATCAGGTGGGGGTTGTGCGGATGCCTTCGAAGTTGAAAAATGGAGTGCATGAGATGCATTCTCTCTTTGAGGAAGTTGTGCCGCGTTCGTGTGTGGTTTTTGGGGGTGCGGTTTTGGAGCGAGTATTGGGCAAACGAGTGGCTTTTGAATCGATGCGGGGGCGTTGGATCGAGCTGAATGGGGTGCGGTTGATGCCGACGCATGCGTTGAGTCATATGTTGCGTAGCCTATCGGCGAAGAAGGAAACCTGGAAGGATTTGCAGCTCGTAATGAAATATCTGAAGTAGACTTGAACGAGTTGAGAGATTCGAGGTCATAAGGCGGGGAGAGACGAGCAACAGGGTATGACGGAGGAAAGTCCAGATTCAAAGCAGGATGATAGCCAGTGGGTCGAGTTGGCTCAACAAGGCGATACAGCTGCATTTGATAAGCTCGTTGAGATGTATCATTCACGGATTTATACGCTGACGTATCAAATGACGTCGAACCGCGAGGATGCAGAGGATTTAACGCAAGAGGTTTTTGTGAAGGCGTTTGAGGCGTTGCCCCGGTTTAAGGGGCGTTCTTCTTTTTATACGTGGCTCTATCGGATCGGGATTAATAAGACGATTAATTACAGGAAGAAGCGGAATCGGAATCGGCCGTTGAGCTTGGATGCGATGGAGCAAGAGGTCAAACAGGATGAGATTTATCACGATTTAAGTAGTAAGGGATCCCCGTTGCGCAACCTGAGTTTAAGTGAGTTGCAATTAAAATTGAACGAAGCGATGCAGGGTCTGTCGGATAAGCACAGAACCGTTGTGGTTATGCATGATATGCAGGGTATACCGCATGATGAAATCGCTAAAGTTGTTGGGGTTTCGGTGGGAACGGTTCGGTCGCGGTTGTTTTATGCCCGTCGACAATTGCAGGCGGATTTAGGGGAGTATGTGAAATGAGCCAACAGAGAGAGCACGGATTGAGCGAGGATCAGCTTTTGCAGGTGTTGCATTTGAAGCGATATGAATCCGCAGATGAAGGGCGGTTGCTTCGGAATCGGCAGAACATTATGCGCGAGGTACGTTCGATTCAGGTTAACCGGAGGCCGTCGTTACTTGAGCGGTTGGAAACTCATTTGGGGTGGTTCTATGCGGAGCCTAAGTATGGTTTAGCGTTAATTTTTCTGCTCTTCGCATTGCTGCAATTTGTTGGAGTAGATCGAACGAACTCGGAGGCGAGTGTGGGGGTTTATGCTGATTTGAGTGGGATTCCTGCAGAGGTAATGTTGGAGGAGGAGTTGGAGGTCTATCCCGATTTGCCCGCCCATATCCGGTTGTTTGCGTCCCCGACGGGTGGGGATGGAACGGTTTTGCCTGCTACTTTTGAATTTGAGTAAGAATTTCTCTACTTCATATCTCCTGAAGAGGGGCACGTAGTGCTGTGTGCCCCTCTGTTTTATTTCTTTAAGGAATGGGGAACTGCGCAGTGAGTTGGAGCACTTCTTTTCGGACTTCTTGAATAGAAGCTTCATCTTGAGGACGATTGATGACTCGTTTGATGAGGGCGGCAATCTGCTCCATTTCAGTTTCTTTCATGCCGCGAGTTGTTACCGCGGGGGTTCCAATTCGAATGCCGGACGTTACGAACGGACTCTTCGTGTCGAAAGGAATGGAGTTTTTATTTACGGTGATGGCGGCCCGATCAAGCGCTGCTGCCGCATCTTTACCGGTGGTTTCGGTGGCGGATAAATCTACTAGCATGAGGTGGTTATCGGTGCCACCTGAGACCAGCCGGATGGATTCATCGGTTAAGGAAGTTGCCATGCTAACAGCATTTTTAACGACTTGTTTCATGTAGTCTTTAAAAGTCGGTTGCAGGGCTTCACCAAAACAGACGGCTTTGGCTGCAATGGTATGCATAAGCGGTCCGCCTTGAGTGCCTGGGAAGATGTGTTTATCGACATCGGCAGCATAGGCTTCTTTACAAAGAATGAGACCGCCTCGTGGACCGCGCAGGGTTTTGTGCGTGGTGGTGGTTACAAAATCAGCTAGAGGAACGGGGTTGGGATGACATCCTGCCGCAACCAAGCCGGAGATATGGGCCATGTCTACCATCATTAATGCGCCTACTTCATCGGCAATTTCGCGGATGCGTTTAAAATCGATGATGCGTGAGTATGCGCTGGCTCCGGCTACGATCAATTTGGGTTGATGCTCTTGAGCCAGTTTTTGAATGTTTTCATAGTCAATCTGTTCGGTTTCTTGGCTTACACCGTAGGGAACAATGTTGAAGAGACGTCCCGAGAAGTTCATGGGGTGGCCGTGGGTGAGGTGCCCGCCTTCAGCGAGGCTCATCGCTAGGATGGTGTCGCCGGGTTGGAGTTGTGAAAAATAGACGGCCATGTTGGCGCCGCTTCCACTGTGCGGTTGGACGTTGGCGTGTTCGGCCCCAAAGAGTTCTTTGGCTCGGTCGATCGCTAGTGTTTCAGCGCCATCAACCCATTCGCAACCGTTATACCAGCGTTTGCCGGGATAGCCTTCTGCATATTTATTGGTCATGCGAGAGCCTTGTACTTCGCGTATGGCTTTGCTGGTGATGTTTTCTGAGGCGATGAGTTCGATATTTTCTTTTTGGCGCTGATCTTCTTGTTGGAGGAGTTTGTAAATGGCTGGATCGCTCTGTCGAATGGTGAGGGTTCCGTCTACTTCGCTGGCATGAGCATTGATTTTGTCTACCCGGCGTTCATGGCGATCACCTGCAAAGTTAGTTTCGATCCATGTGGTGAGAATATCGGCTACTTTTGATTCATCGGTATGGAGGCTGCCCAGACAGAGCACATTGGCATTGTTATGTTCTCGGGAGAGGCGTGTGGTTTCGGTGTTGATGCACAGGGCCGCGCGAACGCCGGGAAATTTATTGGCTGTGATGCTCATGCCGATGCCGGATTTGCAGACAATAATGCCTTGATCTGCCCGTCCTTGAGAGACGTCTGCGGCAACGGCAGCTGCGTGATCAGGATAGTCTGCTGATTCGGTTCCAAAACAGCCATGATCTTCGACCGTTATTCCGCGTTCTTCGAGTAGTTCCACCAATAGGTGTTTTAGATTAAATCCCCCATGATCCGATCCAATCGCCATCTTCATTTTTTGCCTTCTCTTTTTTTTAGGGTTCACCCAGTCGCAAGAAAAGGATGAGCTCAAGAATGGCTCGTTCAATCTCATCTCGCGTCTGTTTATACATTTCTAACGATCCACCAAATGGGTCGCCAATATCATGGACTTTCGAGGTTCCGAGTTCGTTAATCAAGTAAACTCGGTGAGCAACCTCTGGAAAAGTGCTGCGAAGGTGTTCGCGATGGGATTCAGTCATGACGAGAATGAGGTCGGCTTGGTCGATTATTTCAGCGGTGAGAAGTTGGCTGCTATGATGAGAAAGGTCCGCTCCGAGTTCGCTGGAAACAATCCGGGCTTCTAGTGAGGCGGGTGTTCCGGTGGTTGCACTGAGTCCTGCAGATTGTACTTTCCATGGATTTTTATTGCCTGCACGTAGTCGAAAAAGTGCTTCTGCCATGGGACTTCGGCATGTATTGCCTGTGCAGATAAAAAGAATATTTTTCATGAGACCCGTCCTTCGTTAAAGACGGTCTCGAGTGTTGAAAAAGGCAGAGTGCCTTCGCGAAGACCTTCGAGGTGATGGCCATTTATTTTTATAACGGTGCTGGGAATAGCTTGGTCGCTGGCCGGACCGCTGTCCAATGTAAGATTGGCCGGCAGATGATTGGTTTCATCGGCGGTGCGTGGATCTGTTTTTCCGCTTAAATTTGCGCTGGTGAGAGCAATGGAAGAGCCGAAGGCGGCGGCTACAGCCACGGGAACGGGGTGGTCGGGTATGCGAAATCCGGTCCAGCCTGTTTCAGTTTCAAGCACGAGGGTTAGGGGTCCTGGCCAGTAGGTTTGGCAGAGAGATTCGATTCCTCTATTCCAATGAAGAGCTTGAGATTTGACTTGAGCGAGGGAGGCAACTAAGCGAGCAATGGGTTTATTTGCATCGCGGCCCTTTGTCGCTTGAAGGCGTTTCATGGCTTCGGGTTGATTGGGATCGCAGGCAAGCCCGTAGACCGTTTCGGTGGGTAGAATCACGAGGCCACCCGAGGCTAAGCAATCAGCGGCTTTTGTGATCGCGTCTGTTTCCGGTTGGTTGGGGTTCACTGGGAGGATACAACTCATGCGCTCATAGTACGCACCTGCTCCCTATTTTCAAGAGGTCTCTTTTTTTACTGTCTTTCATGGAGTGCCTCGTTACTGTTTTGATATGAGCCAAATTGCAAAAGTGGTGGTAGAAATTTCGTTGGATCGGGAGTTTGATTATTTGATTCCGGCTTCCTTGCAGTCGACGATTGGGGTGGGCTCCCAAGTGCAAGTTCCTTTTCATGGGCGTGATTTACGGGGCTTCGTTGTGGGGATTACGGATCGATCAGCGCATGAAGATCGTCTGAAAGAAATTGCGGGGGTTGTGGGAGAGCGTCCGCTTATTCCAGATCACGTGATGAAATTAGCGTATTGGATTGCTGACTATTATTGTGCGCCGATCGAGCATGCGGTTCGAACGGTGTTGCCGAGTGCGGTTCGCCGGCGGGGTGCCCAGCATAAGAAACAGTTGGAGGTGAGCTTGCTGAATCCGGACGGGGTCGGTTCGTCGGCACTTCAGAAAAAAGTGGTGGAGTTGCTTCGGGAGCGGGGACCGATGCGGTTGCGAGATTTGAAAGCGGAATTGGGTTGTTCAGATTCACCAATTCGAACGTTAGATAAGAATGAGATTGTGGCGATTGAACCGGTGGCTCAATTACGTGATCCGTTAGCGGGTATGGAGCTGGTCAGAACCGAGCCGTTTGCATTAATGGATGGGCAGCAAGAGGCACTGAATACGATCCATAAGGCGGTAGGGGCTACACCGCGTGAAACGGTGCTTTTGCAGGGGGTTACGGGAAGTGGAAAGACAGAAGTCTATCTGCAAGCGATTCAATCGACGTTAGATCGGGGAGAGGGTGCGATTGTGCTGGTGCCGGAAATTGCCCTCACCCCGCAAACGGTTGAACGTTTTCGGGCGCGCTTTGGAGCAGGGGTGGCGGTTTTGCATTCTGGGCTTTCAGACGGGGAACGACATGATGAGTGGCATCGGATTCGTGATGGGCAGGCTCGAATTGCGGTGGGTGCGCGTTCGGCACTGTTTGCTCCGATTGAGTCGTTGGGCTTGATCGTGGTCGATGAAGAGCATGAGCCGACCTATAAGCAAGAGGAGTCGCCTCGGTATCATGCGCGAGATGCGGCGGTGATGCGGGGTCGGTTGGAAGGTTGTTGTGTGGTGTTGGGGTCGGCAACGCCCTCTTTGGAATCAAGTCGGAATGTACAGAGTGGGCGTTATCGATTGGCTCGAATGGATGATCGAGTGGATCATCGTGCGATGCCGTTGATTCGGGTGATTGATATGGTGGCGGAAGCTGAGCGCAATGGGCAACCTTCGCTCTTTTCCTCGGCGTTGATTGAGGGTTTGTATGATCGGTTGGATCGAGGGGAACAGGTGATGCTTTTTTTGAACCGGCGTGGGTTTTCTTCATCGATTCAATGTGAGTCGTGTGGCTATGTAAATGAGTGTTCGGCTTGTAGCGTAACCCGAAATTATCACAAGGCTGCGAGGCGACTGTTGTGTCATATTTGCGGCAGCGAAGAGTCTTTGCCGGACCGGTGCCCTTGTTGTGGGCAGGCGCCTTTTAAGTTTGCGGGCAGTGGTACGGAAAAGATGGAAGAGATTTTAGGAAAGCTTTGTCCTCGGGCGCGGATTGCTCGGATGGACTCCGATACGATGCGCCGGAAGGAGGCGTATCAAGAGGTGTTGGACCGGTTTCGAAGTGGGCAGATCGATATTTTATTGGGAACGCAGATGATTGCGAAGGGACTTGATTTTCCAAATGTAACGTTGGTGGGAGTGCTGAATGCAGATATTCAACTACATGTGCCTGACTTCCGCGCTGGGGAGCGAACGTATCAGTTACTCACGCAGGTGGCTGGGCGGGCGGGACGGGGGGATGTTCCGGGGGAGGTTTTGATTCAAACCTACACCCCTCATCATCCGGCGATTCAAGCGGCACAGAAGATGGATGCTTCGATTTACTTGGAGGAGGATCTCACGTTTCGGAAACAGATGAATTATCCGCCGTTTGCCCATCTGGTTTTGATTACATTCAAAGGATTGGTTGAGGCAGAGGTAGCGAGCCAACTTGAATTATTTATGGCGCGATTATCACCGCTTTTACCTGAAACGGTTCAGGTGGCTCCTCCGATGCCGGCGGCGTTAGCCCGAGCAAAAGGGTTCTATCGATATCAGGTGATGCTGCGTTGTGAGCATACGGTGAAAATGACTAAGCCGGTCAAGCACGCGCTGGGGATGACTCGTTTGCCGCTGGGGATAAAGGTTACGGTTGACGTGGATGCTTCTTCGCTGCTCTAAAGCTTGCTTTACGTATAAGTAATTTGTATTAATAATTACTTTAATAATAAGGTGAGAAAATATGATTTGGGGCTTAAAAAGTTTGGCTTGTTTTGATGTTTGGTCGTTCGAACACTTTTTCAGTGGCGTTTCTATTGGCGCTACGTTGTTGGTATTTATGGAGCGTCGCTTGAAGATCGATGCCCATGATCGAAACCATGCATACATCTATTTTTCAGGGTTGTTGGTGCTGACCTATTGTTGGGAAACAGTGGAGCATTATTTAGAGACTGGATTGTTGGGTGCAGGGGTATCGTATTGGTTTCAAGGGGTCGAATTCTGGGCGAATCGAATGATTACAGATCCGTTGTTAAATCTTGCGGGCGCTTGGGTGGCGAGGCGTGCGATGTTTATTGTGAAGGGGGTGCGTCTGTTTATTTTTATTTGGTTGGGAATCCATATATTTGTGTTTCCCCATAGTATGTATTTGCACGAATTGGGCTGGTTTTAAGGGAATTTATATTCGGCAAATTGCGCGGAATTGATTAAGGCGTTGATCAATCTGATCTCGGTCGAGGCGTTGAAGGCGGTCGAGGCTGAATTCTTCAACACCGAAGGATGCCACTACACTTCCATAAACCATGGCTTGGCGGATGGCTTCTGCATCGGTTTTTCCAGATGCGGCAAGTGCGCCCATCAGACCGCCGGCAAAACTATCGCCCGCACCGGTGGGGTCGGCGAAGGTGTCTAAAGGATACGCGTGGAGTAAAAAGAGATCGTCGCGGCTATACAGCATGGAGCCGTTACCGCCTTTTTTAATGAGGACGTAGTCGGGCCCGAGTTTGATTAAGGCCTTTGCTGCCTGCATGAGACTGTGCTCGCCGGTGAAGAGTTGGGCTTCGGATTCATTGAGGGTGAGCATGTCGCATTTTCCAATAACTTGGGTGAGCTCTTCTTTTGCGATGTTAATCCATAGGTCCATGGTGTCGATGAGTACAAATCGGGGAGTATGCACTTGCTCTAAAACATGAAGTTGAAGGGCGGGGTGGATGTTGCCGAGAAAGAGGTAAGGTGCATCACGGTAGGTTTCGGGTAGATTAGGGGAGAACTCTTCAAAGACATTGAGATCGGTGGATAGGGTGGTGCGGTTATCCATATTGGCTTCGTAGACGCCTGACCAGCGAAAGGTTTTTCCTTCTTGGGTTTGCAGTCCGTCTAGGTTGATGTTCATTTTTGTCCAGCGATCTCGGAAGGTTTGTGGAAAATCAGTTCCAACCACTCCGACCATGCCAGATTGGGTAAAGAAGGAGGCTGCGGCACAAGCATAGCTGACGGAGCCGCCGAGAATTTCTTCGCGTTTTTCGGTGGGAGTTTCGATGGTATCGATTCCGATGGATCCGACGATGGTTAGGTTGATGGCTTGCGACATGAAGTACCTCGTGGGTTAGGTTGCAAAGTAAACTAATAAATAAACAATGGAGCCGATGCAATAGGTTTGCAAATCGGAAACGGCAAAAACAAGCGGATCGTCATGCAGAAGTCCTTTTTTGACTCGGTCCCAGATCCGCCAAAACCAGTATAAAATAAGAGGTAAGACGCCCCATAAATAGAGGGGTTGTTCATAGAGTTGCCGCACTTTATCGCTCAATAGATATCCGATTAGAATGAGGCTGCTACTTCCGGCTGCGATTAGGCCGGAAGTAAAGAGGGCGGCGCTGTGGGTCGGTTGATAGGGGCGTTCTCGGTGCGATGTGTTGATGGAGTCGTTGAGGCTCAGTTCTTTTAGTTCCGTGCAGCGTTTAGCGAGCGCTAGGGTGAGGAAAAAGAGAATAGAGAAGGCAAGTAACCAGGCGGATACTGGCGTATGGGTTGCGGCACCTCCGGCAATAATTCGTAGGGTATAGAGCCCTGTTAACATCAGGACATCCCAGGCAAAAAGTTTTTTTACCCAAATGGAATAGAGGGTGGTGAAGAGGAGATATAAAAGAAGGATGCCTGAAAAAACGATCGGTAAGAGAGTACTGATTAACAGGGCTCCGAGTAGCAGAACGGGGATCAGGCGAACACCTTGAATAAGTTGGAGGTCTCCGGCGGCAAACGGGCGATGTTTTTTGCGGGGGTGGGTTTGATCGGCTGAGAGGTCAAGTAGATCGTTAATGATGTAAATGGCCGAGGCCACTAAACTGAAGGCAATGAAGGCGAGAAGGGCTTGGGTTAAGGCAAGCGTGTCGTTGAGTCGGTGGGCAAGCAGTAGGGGGGAGAAGATGAGTAAATTTTTCACCCAATGGTGAAGTCGGAGCATGTGTGGGAGTATACGACGAAGGGGTTGGCGGTCCTCAATGAGGAGGTCGGCGGGTTGTGCTTTGCGTGCTTGATGGCTTGGGTTTACGAGAATTTTTTGACGAGCGACTTGCCAGACGGGGAGGTCGGAGAGGCTGTCGCCGGCATAGTCGAAGGTGATGAATCGCTCAACAAGGGCGTCGCGTTTGGCGGTGCCGAAGAGGTTGTGGGTTTCGGTGGAGGCAAGTATTTCATCAAAGAGTCCGATATGGGCGGCTACGGATTCCGCTGTTCGGTAGTTAGCGGCGGTTACAAGGATGATCCGTCGACCGTTCTTTTTTTCTTGGCGAAGATAATCTAGCAGAGCGTGGTTGTAGGGTAAGTGTTCAGCGTGAAGGGCTATGCGCCGAGCGACTTCATTTTTTGTGAAGGCTCTGCCTTGTTGAATCCAGTGGGGTAATGAGAAGAGGGCGGTTGGGTTTCGCCGTAATAATAAGAAAAGGGCTTGGTGGAGCGTGTCTAATTTGACGAGGGTTCCATCGAGATCAATGCAGAGGGGTGTGAGATCGGGTTGAGTGGATTGAGTTTCCAAAAGGGGCTCCTAAAACCGGTCCTCTTCAACGTGTTTTATTTCGACATAGCTCTGCTGAAATCCTTTTTCGATTCGTTTTAGGATCGCTTTACGAATAAGCGTACGCACGGTGGGAATCAAGAGGGCAAAGCCGAGGGTATCGGTGAGTAAGCCGGGTGTAATGAGGAAGGCGCCTGAGATTAGAATCATTATACCGTCGATCATTTGGGGGGCGGGGAGGTTGCCGAGGGCGAGTTCTTGGCGGATGTTGAAAAGGGTTTGAATCCCCTGTTGTCGAACGAGGGTGGCTCCTACGATCCCGGTTGCAAATACCAAGAGGACGGTGGGGAGAAATCCGACGATGCCGTGGACTTCAAAGAGGAGCACCAATTCAAGAATCGGGAGTCCGATGAAAATGAGCAATAAGGGGGGAAGGGGCATCTGTGTTATGACTCAGGTTCGTCTTCAAATATTTCGATAGCGGCTTCCGCTACAATGCTCGCTTGCCATGCAGAAACCCGATTGGCTTTTTTTTGCTGGATGAGCGATGCTTCAATACGGGGCCGTTGAGCGCTCAGTTTGGTGGTATCAGCTTCATCACGGAGCTTGACTGCGGCGAGTAATACCCCTGATTCGGTTTGAATGGGTGCGGCGAGTTGAGCTGCTTTCAGTTGATAGGTTCGTTCCATCAAGGTTGTTGCCTGTGGATGTTCGAGAGGTTGTTCACTATTAAAAGGAGCGAGCGTTTCCAATGAAAGAGAGGTGGCGTTGATGGCGGCCGCAAAGGAAGTTCCATCGGCAATCGCTTGCTGAACTTGGGTGTAGAGAGAGGTCACGTGTTCGCGGTAGGCATTGGCATCGGCTTGTTGTTGTGCTTGTTCCATTGCGAGTTGTTTAACGGCTTCAAATGCGGGGATGAATGCGGGGAGGTTTTTCTGGAGCGCGATGACGTAGATGTGATCGCGTCCGACGACAGGGTCGCTATAATATTGGTTGGGTGTGAGGTCGAGATTGAAGGTTGCTTTGGCAAATGGAGCGGTTGGATCGATCCCCTCCATGGTTTCGTTGGCAGAAAAGGGAGGTATGTTTTTGATTACTTCTTTGCCTGCGGCGTTGGCTTTGATGGCAAAGTCGGCTCCCTCATCTGATAAAGCGGCGACAAAATTATCAGCGGCACTGAAGGCTTCTTGCCGCGCTAGTTCGGTTCGAACGATGGCTTCGAGCGCACCGCGCACTTCAGCGAGGGGTAGGTAGCTGGGTGTAGCCGAGGGGTTTTCTGGATCGGCTTCCACACGATAGCGCTCGAGATTGTTTGAGTATACTTGTGTAAGCATCTCGTCGGTTACGTTAACGACGGCGGTGTAATCGGCTACGTCAAACTCGACGTAGTGTACGCTCGCTTTTGCAGGTAATTCGAATGTTGCGCTGTTTGCCTTGTAGAAGGCTTGTGCTTCGGCTTCGCTTACGCGGGGTGCCGATGTGTCTTTAAGAGGAATGAGGGCGGTATCGAGTGTGATCAAATCGTTGAGTAGGTGGTATGTTTCTAGCACTTCTTCTTCGGTAACGAGTATACCTTCTCCAGCGACTTGGGCGGCTTGTTCGAGAATGATGTTCTCTTCGTAGGCATCCTCAAATGCTTTTGCATCCATACCGAGGCCTGCTAGGAAATTATCGACAAACGCGTTGTATGCGTTGGTGTCGAATTGTCCGGTTTGTTGATTTTGGAAAAGTGGGAGGTTTTTGATCGTGGTTACAATTTGCTCTGGGGAGGCACTATAACCTTGTTCGCGCGCTTTCTTGAGGACCGCTAATCGATTCCATGCGGCTTCTGTTAAGGCTTGATCGGTTTCTTCATCAACTTGTAAGGCCTCGCCGGTCATGATGCTGTAAATCAAATAGACATTTCGATAGGAGGTTAAAAACTCTTGGCGGGTGATTTCGTCGCCGAAGACGATGCCGATGGGATCATTGGCGCTTCGTTGGGGGCTAGCGTCGGGGGTTGCCATATCCATGGCAACAAAGGCAAAAACAACGAGACCAATAAAAAGGCCCCAGACAATTTTGGATTGGATTAATTTATTAAAATTCGTGATTAACATAGCCATTCGATAATTCTCCGTAAAAAAATGAGATTTGAATCTAACGCCTCCTTTCCAGAGGGTCAACTCGTGATGGCGATGATTTATGGGAGGGTGGTTAGCTTAAGTTGGTGTTTTTGTATTCGGGATCGTAGGCGCGTGGAGGGCTGAAAATGATATTTGCAATGATCGCATTTTTGAAGGTCTTTCGATTTTGCAGGGGGAAGTCGAGTACACCTTTTTGCGTACTAGAGAGAAGCGGAATGGAAGGCAACTTCATGGCATCAAGTGAAAGCAAGGTGTTGGGCATTGATTTCATCGCCGTGCCAATGGCTTTTTTATGCATAATTGCGAGATCGGCTG
>MDTB01235263.1_pt1 | contig 16045 bp, 14 predicted proteins | sample 811161 | NCBI WGS metagenome assembly MDTB01 (sample SAMN05326650, study PRJNA326480) | marine metagenome | isolation source: seawater | place: Mediterranean Sea | collected 2009 | reverse complement strand
GTCTTGGAATACTTTATATGAAAAGTAAATGGATCGATAGGCTAGGACCGTACCAAGGTGGCGGTTCTATGATAAAAAATGTTGAAACTGATTCTAGCACTTATCTTGATGGTTTTCAAAAATTTGAAGCAGGTACACCGCCTATAGCTGAAGTTATAGGTTTATCTTCATCTTTAGATTTTATAAATGAAGTTGGTATTGATAAAATTTATGAATATGAAAACAAACTCACCCAATATGCTTATAATGAAATGATGAAAAGTAATGATATAAAAATTTATGGAGATTTTAGTAATCAAACTTCTATAATTTCTTTTAACATTGATGGTGTTCATTTCAACGATCTTGCAATGCTTTTAGATAAAAAGAATATTGCCATCAGAACAGGTCATCATTGTGCACAACCATTCATGAAATTTTTTAATATATCAGGAAATGCTAGAATGTCTGTTGGTATTTATAATACAAAAGATGACATAGACTATTTTATAAGAGCAATAAATGAAGTGAAAGAAATCTTGAAGTCATGACAGATAAAAAACTAGAAGATTTTTTACCAAACAAAAATGGAAGCTACTTTAAAAAATTTGAGATTAAAAATGATGTAAACTTAATTAGCAAAGAACAGATTATTGAACGTATTAAAACCGTAATGGATCCAGAAATACCAGTAAATTTATATGACTTAGGATTAATATATTCAATAACAAATAGTAACAATAAAGTAGTGATAGAAATGACCTTAACTAATCCAAATTGTCCAGTAGCAGGTCAAATGCCAGAAAATGTTGCTAAATCCATTGAGCAAATATACGGTTTAAGCTCTATAGAGGTAAAATTAGTTTGGAAGCCTACTTGGAACAAAGATTTAATGTCCGAAGATGCAAAACTTGCTTTGGATATTTTCTGATATGATTTATAAGTAATTAATGGATAATTTGATTTCAATTACTAATATTGCTGCTAATCAGATAAAAGAAATTTTATCAAAAGCGCCAGTAGGAGTTGATTCATTAGTTATAGGCGTGGATAAAGGTGGCTGTAGTGGATATTCGTACAAGTTAGATTTTGCAAATTCTGCAGAATTTGAAAATTATGAAAGTGTAACTAAAAATGGTGTTCAAGTTTTAATTGATCCTAAAGCAGTATTATATTTATTTGGATCAGTTATGGACTATCAAAAAGACAAGCTTTCTTCAAGATTTGTGTTTAATAATCCTAATGAAAAAGGTACCTGTGGTTGTGGAGAATCTTTTTCTTTTTGATTATCGATATTTAGATTTTTTTTTTATCTTATTTTTTTAATATTAAATATAAACTTAAAGTGGTAGCGGAGGAGGGATTTGAACCCCCGACATCACGAATATGAGTCGTGCGCTCTGACCAACTGAGCTACTCCGCCAAATAAGATCTCATTAATAAGTATTAATTCATATCTCACTATAATTATTTTATTTAAATCCATTTTTCTTAACATGTATGATATTTAAAAAAAGAATATTTTTTATGATTTTTGCAAATTTTTAATAACAATTCTATTTTCTTAACATTTCAAGACATAATAATCAAAAAAAATAATAAAATTTGTTAAAATTTAACATTAAAACATTATAAATATTTTAATTTTGGAAATTATAATTTCTAATCAATTGATAGCAAGGTAATATTAATCATGCTTCTTGATGCATAAAAAATTTAAGTAATATTTTTTTTTAAAATTGTATTAGTATTTTTTTAATGGATAGTACTTTGGATAATAATAAGTATCATCTATTTGTTTAGTAACGTATTTAATGTCTTTATTATTATATGATAATTTTATACAAAATTTAGTAATAGTATTTGGAATTTTATCTTCATGAATAAAAAAATTTAAAAATCTAAAAATTAATTTTCCTGAATTTACTAAAAAGCTGTCTAATAAAATTAAAATAATCAAAGTAATTTTATTGAATATATTTAAATTTTTTTTAAAAACTGTTTTTAATTGATAAATTAATAGTGCAATAAATGGATATTTAAAAAAAGCCTTTCTTCTCGATTGCCTACTATATTCTTTTATTGGTGAGGGTCTATCATATAAAGACTGACCAGAATAATAAAAAAGTATTTCTTTGATCTGAATAAACTTACCTAATATTATCAATTCAAATAGTAAATTATTTGCAGATCCATTTATTGGAAGCCAGAGGTTAGTTTTTTTTAAAATGTCTGATCTTATAAATCCATATATATTAACATCGTTATAATTTCTTAATAAATTCCAGTATCTTGTTATCAGGTTCTTCTTATTGTTTATAGAATTAAGATTATTTATTGTCATTATTTGTTTTGGATTTTTGTAAAATACAGCAGTAAACGAATTACATAAACTTGCATCAGGATTTTCTTCCATAATAGTTAGGCATTTTTCTACATAGTACTTATCTCTAAAGTCATCTTGTGCATTCCAAAAAAAATATTTTCCAGATGACAATTTAAAAATTTTACAACAATTTTCAGTTAACCCAATATTTTTTTTGTTCTTATAAATCTTAATATTTTTATTAGCAGAATATAATTTATTAACTAATTTAAAACTATCATCTGTTGAACAATCATCTACTATTATAATTTCTAAGTTTTTATAAGATTGATTTATTAAAGAATCAATTGATCTTTTAAGTACGTCAAGACCATTAAAAATTGGCACACCTATACTTACAACAGTTTTTTTCATTATTTATATTATTAAATTTAAAGTAATACTAAGTATATAAAAAATTAAAGATAGATTTAAAATATATGTAATATATTAGTTTTTTATGAATATAATAAATATTCTTAATGTCCTAACGCTTTTGGAAAGTTATAATGATATTCTAAAGAATTTTGAAATCCAGAATTATGATATTTTTAATTTACCCTACAAATATATTTTAAAATGAAAATTGTTGTTACAGGTGGCGCTGGTTTTATAGGATCTGCCGTTATTAAATTAGCTCTTAAAAAAAATTGTAAAGTTTTAAATATTGATTCGTTATCCTATGCAGGAAATATGAATAATTTAAAGAACATATCTAATCATAAAAATTATAAGTTTAAAAAAATAAATATTTTAAATTATAAAAAAATAAACGAAGCAATAAAAGACTTTAAACCAAATTACTTAATGCATTTAGCTGCTTGCTCGCATGTAGATAATTCAATATTAAGTCCTTTGGAGTTTATTAAAGTAAATATAGAAGGAACGTATAATCTTTTAGAAGTATCAAGAATTTTACTGAATATATCTAAATTACCAAAAAACTTTAGATTTCATTACGTATCAACAGATGAGGTTTTTGGTTCTTTGCCAAAACACGGTTTTTTTCATGAAAATAGTAATATGAATCCTCGTAATCCGTACTCTGCTTCTAAAGCCTCAGCTGAACATCTAGTAAAATCATGGGGTAATACTTATAATCTACCTTTTTTGATTTCAAACTGTTCAAATAATTATGGTCCTTTTCAACATCCTGAAAAATTAATACCCAAAGTTATAATTAATGCATTGCTTAATAAAAAAATACCAATTTATGGAAATGGAAAAAATATTAGAGACTGGCTTCATGTAAATGATCATGCAGATAGTTTAATGAAATTAGCTGAAAAAGGAAAGCTATATGAAAGTTATAATATTGGAAGTAATAACGAAATAACTAATATTAATATAGTTAAAAAGATTTGTAAAATTTTAGATAAAAAAATTCAAACTAAAAATTCACATCTTGATTTAATTTCTTTTATTAAGGATAGAGCAGGACATGATGTCAGATACGCTATTAATCCAAAAAAAATTAATAAATCTCTCAAATGGTACCCAAAAATAGATTTTGAGGACGGTTTACGTAATACAGTTGATTGGTATATCAATAATAAAAAATGGTGGAAAAAATTGATATAAATTTTAACATTTTTTTATTATTTGGTAAAAAAAGACCAGAAGATAAATATTTAATTAAATTTGAAAAAATTAATTTTTAAGCTTTCATATATTCTGGCAAATAAGATTATTGAAAAGGGTAGTAAATATATTGAATGTCTTGGTATATATGCCGTTAAATGAAGAATAAAAGTAGGGAAAATAATGGATACTATAATGACTGATAAAGCTGGATAAGGAAATTTTCTAAATATATGAGGAAAGATAATTATAAGTAAAGAAAGTAAAAATGTTGGTATTGTAAAAACTGGAATTAATCTTGGCAAATTACTATATGGTGTAGCAAGAATGATCTCATAAAATCCAATAATATGAAATTTAAAAGAGTTTTCAGCTAAATATAAGTTAGGATGATTTATAATAGTAAAACTATTTGATAAATAATAATTTCTAAATTCAAACAATATCGGAAATCCCAATATTACAATTGTCCAGTAAAATATTATTTTTTTATAATTTTTTTTTAAAAAATTAATGGAAAACATAAAAAAATTATTTTGTAATATTCTATCACTAGCTGAGAATAGTATTAGTGGAAGAACTAACAAGAGCTTTTCTTCTCTTAACCAGCAAGAAATTATACCTAAAATACCTAAAATAAAAATCTTTGCATAACTAATTTTATTGTCTATGAATAAATAACACATTAGCATAATAATGAAAGTTCCATAAAATTCAGACAATCCTCTCCCAATTAACCATCTAAAGCTTTCACCTATATAAAATATTAGAAGAATTAAACTAAAGATAATTGATAAATAAGTACTCATTTTAAGTTTTTTCATTATGTTAAAAGATAAAAGTGAAATAAAAAATACTAATAAATATTCTATAAATTTTAATGCAAAAGCTGACTCTCCAAATAAAATATGAGAAATTGCATAAAAATATCTAATTCCTGGTCTAAAATAGAATCTTTTTTCCCCAGCTAAAATCCACTCATTATCTAATACGATTTGTTTTGAATATTGTGCAAAATTAAGCCAATCATTTCCAAATGACCAATATGATGTTTTTAGAAAATCTGCATTGAAATATTGAAATCCAATATAAGCAAAAGTTGGATAAATTAATATTATTAAAAATTGATTTGGTTTTTTATAAAAATCTTTTAATAAAGAAAAATTAAAAAAATTGCTTACCCACATAATAAATATAAAAATTATTAGTGATATACATAATGGCCAGAATTTGTGATAGAAACCAATTTTCAATAAAATAAAATCATTTAATAAAGTACAAGTAAAAAAAATTATTGAAAATGCCAGTTCATTTTTAAAGAAATTTTTATTACATATGCGGTAAATTAAAAATACTAAAGATAGTAATATTATAAAATAGATTGAGAATTCATATAATACAAATATTTTAAAATTACTTATTTTACTAAAAAAATTATTTTCACTAAAATTTGTAAATATTATTCCTTCATTAAAAGCTGAAATTTTTTTATTATCTCTAATTACATATGGTGTAAGTTTCCACTTAAATTCATTAAAATATAAGTTACCTCTGAAATGAAATAAATTGTCATCATATTTTTTTTTATCATTAACAAAAAAATGCTTATTTTCTGAGTCGTATTGCAAATATTGATAATTTTCAGAATTATTTGATTTAAATTCAATGAAGGAATTATTAATATCTCCTTCAAATGAAATTACAAAATTTTTTATTTCATTAAAATTTACATAAAAATCTATCTCAGTTCTTAACAATAATTTATTAAAATTTTCATTTATTTTTGGATTATTACCTAAGACACTATTATATTTTTCTTGAAAATTTATTGTATTTAACGGAAAATTATCTTTTTCATTCCATTCATACTCTTGGATTATGCTATATTGGTCTTTCCAAAAATTTGAATAAGTCTCCAACTTATTTTTTTCATTGTCTAAGTATATGTTATGACCGATGCCAACTGATGGATAAAAAATTAAAATAAATTTTAAAAATAATGCTAAAGTTATTAAAAATAATGCAAGCTTATTTTCAAAAAAAGATCTTAATAAGAAAAATATTAATGGAAAATAAACTATTATAATTAATGTTTCATAACTATTACTCCAAGGTAACCCATTAAATATAGCTGAACCTCCATTTGGAAGAGTAAATAATAATAAAATAAATATTATATTAGAAATATAAATGTTTTTTTTTGTTAATAATGTCATTATGATATCAATATATATGATAATGTTTTATTTAGGTTCTTAAAGCTTTTTTAATGGTAAAACTGATTAAATCAATAATTTCTCCACTAATAATTAGAGGATTAAAGCAAGTATTTTTTTTGGTATTATATTTTTGAAAAAAAAGCAAAAAATTATCTTAATAAATAAAAATATATATATGGTTAGTCTAAAATTAAAAACTATATTCCCTGAAGGTGTAGATAAATTTACCAAATAGTATAAAAAAATATTATGAAAAATAATACTAATCTAACAGTTTCTATTATTGGTGGTGCTGGTCATATAGGTTTACCTTTGGGTCTATTGCTAAAAAACAAACGTGTTAATGTCACATTAATAGATATAAACAAAAAAAATATTGATAAAATAAAAAATAAAAAAATGCCCTTTTATGAACAAGGTGCACAATCACTTCTAGATAAAGGAATTAAAATAACAGATAACTTAAAAAGTATTAAAAACTCTAAAATAGTTATTGTCTGTATAGGCACCCCTGTAGATGAGTATTTCAACCCCAAACTAGATTCTTTTTTTAAAGTAATAAAGGAATTAAAAAAATATATATCTTCTAAACAAACAGTAATTATAAGGAGCTCAGTTTATCCTCAGACTTGTAAAAAAATAGTACAGATTTTACATAAAAATGTTTCCTATTGTCCTGAAAGAATAGTTCAGGGTAAGGCAATAGAAGAAATGCATAAACTTCCTCAAATAGTAAGTGGATTTTCAAAAAAAGCAATTGTAGACTCAAAGAAAATTTTTAATTTAATTTCTAAAGAAATTATTGTTTCAGATGTCTTAGAAGCTGAGTTAATTAAACTTTTTTCTAATTCATGGAGATATGTTAACTTTGCAATCTCTAATCAATTTTATATGATATGTGCTCAATTTGGAATAGATTATAATCTTTTAAGAAAAAAAATGACCCATGGTTATGATAGGAATAAAAGCATTCCTTCAGCAGGTTTTACAGCTGGACCATGTTTACTTAAAGATACCATGCAACTAACTGCTTTTACTCAAAACCAGTTCTCTTTAGGCCACAATGCTATGCTTATAAATGAAGGAATTCCTAACTTCATAGTTAATATTTTAAAAAAAGAAAAAAATATTAATAAAAAAAATATTGGAATATTAGGGCTTACTTTTAAACCTGATATCGATGATATTCGAGATTCCTTATCTTTCAAATTAATAAAGTTATTTAATTTTAATGGCTATAAGTATTTTGTTAGTGATGAATTTTTTAAACATGAGGATAATATCTCAAAAGAAAAGTTAATCAAAAAATCTGATATTATTATTTTAGCTGTTCCACACTCAAACTATAATAAGTGCATAATACCTAAAACAAAAAAAATTATAGATATATGGGGTTTTTTTGATAAATAATTCAATATTACTTCTAGGGTCATCAGGAACACTAGGATATAATATTTCTAAGAATCATTTTTTTGAAAAAAGCTTTAAACCATCAAGTAAAATATTAAATTTAAAAAAAATGGACTCTATTTATAATTTTTTTAAAAAAAAGAATATTAATATTGTTATTCATTGTGCAGCGATATCTAGTATGGCAAAATGCCAAAATAATCCAACAGAGGCTATCAATACAAATATTATTGGCACTCAGAATCTTGTTGAAGTTATAAGGAATCTAAAAAAAAAAATTAAGTTAATATATATTTCAACTGATGGCGTATATTCACCTAATCAGGGAAATAATTCTGAGGAAGATATATTAAACCCCTACAATATTTATTGTTTAACAAAATTATGTGCAGAAAATATTGTTAAAACAACAGATAATTATGTCATAATAAGAACTAGGTTTTTTGATAAAAATAAAATAAAATTTAAATCTTATGCTACTGATATTTTTACTTCAGCAATAGAAGTAACTGAACTTGTAAATTATATTAAAAAGATTGTTAATAATAAGTTTACAGGTGTAATTAATATAGGTGGTAAGAGAGAGTCCAATTACGATAAGATGATAAGATATAATCATGAGGTAAAAAAATGTAAATATAAAGATTTAATTAAAAATATAAATTATACAATTGCTAAAGACGCAAGTATGAATTTAAATAAAATGAAAAAAATATTTAAAAATGATAAATGATATTGATTTAATTATTCCAGTTTATAATGAATCTAAAAATATACTAAAATTAGTTCCTAAATTTAAAGAAGAAATTGTATACAAGTATAGAGTTCTTTTTTGTTATGATAGTGAAAAAGATGATATATTTGATATTATTCAGAAACTTAACGAATATAAAATAAATTATAAGTTAATTAAAAACTCTGCATCAGGACCTTGTAACGCTATTAAAGCAGGTATTAAAAAAATTGATGCAAAATGTTGTATTGTCTATCCAGCAGATGATTTGCAGAATTACAAAATAATAAATAAAATGTATGAACTCTTTAAAGAAGGAAACGATATTGTTGTGCCTAGTAGATTTATTAAAGGTGGTGAAATGAGAGACTGTCCTATTCTTAAATCAATTTTAGTAAGGGTTGGTAATTATACTTTATTTAAACTTTCTAACATTGGTGTTAGAGATGCCAGTAATGGTTTTAGATTATTTTCAAATCAAATAATAAAAAAATATCAAATCGTTTCAAATGTTGGCTTCACTTATTCTATTGAGTTGCTTATTAAGGCAAGATTTGATGGATTTAAAATAATTGAAACACCTTCAAAATGGATAGAAAGAAAAAAAGGTCAGAGTAATTTTAAAGTATTTAAATGGATAAACTCTTACTTATACTGGTACTTTTATGCTATTAAAAATAATTTAATAAATAAACGAATTAAATGAGTAAACATTATTTAGTAACTGGAGGTAATGGTTTTATTGGCAACTCAATAGTTCAGATGTTATTAAATGAAGGCCATAGAGTAACTGTTTTTGATAATATATTTCGACATAGTAAAAAAAAAATCAATAATGTAAAAAATTTTAAATTTATAGAAGGTGATATTTGTAAATATAATGATATAAATAAATCATCAAAAAAAGTTGATGCCTTAGTGCACCTTGCATATATAAATGGGACAAAAAATTTCTATGAGATACCAAATAAAATAATAGAAGTTGCAACAAAAGGAATTGTAAATGTTTTTGACGCATGCTTATCTAATAATATTAAAGAGATATATTTAGCTTCTAGTTCTGAGGTTTATCATCATCCAAGTAAAATTCCCACTGATGAGAATACTTCTTTGATTATTCCTGATCCATTTAATCCGAGATATTCATATGGTGCAGGGAAAATTTTAACAGAAATATATGGTTTAAGCTTTGCTAAATTTTTCAAAAAATTAATAATTTTTAGACCACACAATGTTTATGGCCCAAATATGGGTTACGATCACGTTATACCAGAAATAACAAATAAAATATTAAATTTAAAAAATAATAAATTAATTATTCAAGGCTCTGGAGAAGAAACACGGTCATTTATATATATAGATGATTTTGTAAGTGCTTTTAAAATTTTGCTTACAAAAGGTAAGCATAACAATATTTATAATATTGGAAATAATGAGGAGGTAACTATTAATGATATTGTGAGCTCAATATCAAAAATATTAGAAAAAAAAATTATAATAAAAAAGGGAACTTTACAAAAAGGAGGAACTTTAAGACGTTGTCCAAATATAGTAAAAATAAAAAAAATAGGTTATAAGCAGCATTACTCACTTATTAAAGGTCTAAAAAAAACTGTAGATTGGTATAAATTGAATCATGAAAAAAAATAAAGAATATTATAAAATTACCAAATGTGATTTTTCAAAACAAAATGATCTTGTCGATTTAATTTCATTAGGAAAAATGCCAGCAGTTAACAATTATATTGATGTTGGAAAAGATACAAACGATTTAAGATTTTATGAAACAGAAATATATTTTTCTAAAAGCTCAGGTCTTGTTCAATTGTCAACAATTGTAAATAAAAAAATCTTATTCCCAAAATCGTATCCTTATACAAGTAGTACAACAAAGGTATTAAGAGATAATTTTAAGGATTTATTTAATGAGTCATCTAAATTAATTAATTTTTCAAAATCTGATTTGATTGTAGATATTGGTTCAAATGATGGTAACTTACTTTCAAATTTTAAAAAATTTAGAGTACTTGGAATAACTCCAGAAAATATTGGTAAATTAGCTATTAAAAAGGGGATTCCCACAATTTTAAATTATTTTGACAGAAAAATAGTCTTAAATATTCTTAAAAAAATTGGAAAAGCTAAATTAATATGTGCCACTAATGTCTTTGCTCACATAGAAAATACAAATACTTTAATTCAAAATATAAAATTACTTTTAGATAAGAATGGCGTTTTTATCTCTGAGTCACATTATTTAGTAAGTCTTATTAAAACGTTACAGTATGATACTATATATCACGAACACCTAAGATATTACTCAATTTCTAGTCTTAAATATATATTTAACAAACATGGTTTAGAAATTTTTTATTGTAAGGAAATTCAACCACACGGAGGCTCAATAAGAGTTTATGCCTCATTTAAGGGTAAATATACAATTGATAAGTCAGTAAATAAATTTCTAAATTATGAAAAAAAATTTTTAGTAAAAAAAACATTTCTTAATTTTAAAAACAAAGTGTTAAAATCAAAAATTGATTTCTATAATTTAATTACTAAAATTAATTTAGATAAAAATATTATTTATGGAATAGGAGCACCTTCTAGGGGTGCAATTTTAGTAAATTATATAGGGTTAGATGAAAATATTTTAAAAGCAATCTTAGAGACAAAGGGAAGTTATAAAATTGGGAAATACCTACCTGGAACGAAAATACCAATTATTTTAGAAACCCCCAAAGTTTTAAGAAAGTCTAATTACTTACTTATTTTGTCTTGGCACATTAAAGATCAACTAAAAAAAATACTAAGGAAAAATGGTTTCAAAGGTAAATTTATAATACCACTTCCGTCTCCAACTATCGAAAATTAGATAAGATTTATTTTATTTTTTAACTTAATAAATCTATTAGGAAAAATAAGAATAAAATATTTATTTAAAAAATTTTTTATACTCTATTAAAGCTTTTTTTGTTTTGTCTGGAAAAATATTTGAAATTTCCTGTATGTTTTTTAAAAATTTAGATGTATTTCTATAACCATATATTTCATTTTCTAAATTAGTAATTAGATCTTGTTTATTTCTATCTTGATAAACACTTGCTGGGCAATAAATTAAATTATTAGAAAAAAATTTTTGTACAATATACGAAGGCCATATATCATCCATTCTCCCTACATAAGGAAGCATCATATAGTATTTTAATACACTTCTATGTAAAAAGGTATTCTGACTGTTAAATGGTGAAATTTTTAAACTACAGTAAGGGTTTTTAACATTATATTTAACAATTGGTTTCATTGCTAATCTCGCCATCGCATCTATATCTGGATCTCCGTCCCAAAGATCAGCCTGAATTAATACTTTCCTTTTTGTCTTCCCTATGTATGTGTTTTTAGATCTATATGGAATAAGTTCCAAAGGGTATCCTCTATGCCAAACGTATTTTGTATTTGTTACGCTTAGCGGATCAAAAACTTTATTTGGGGTATTATAAGTATCTACTTCAATTTTTTTTCCTACATAGATTTTATCTCCCCAATTTTCATAGGGTATATTGTCGTCATCAATTGAGGCAATAACTTCATATTTATTTTGATAAGCATAAACAAAACCAATACTTCTTCTTTGAATACAATTCCAGCCAATAGCTCTGGATAAATGAGGGTATAATTGTTTTTGCTCATCAGGATGAATATATTTCAATTGAGGATATTTTTTTTCTAATTTCACATATTCACTATGTGGAGTTTTTAAATCTCCTACAATTACAAAATCAAAATTTTTTCTTTTACAAAACTCAAGTGTAGCTTTTGTGGGTTTGTTTATCGTTGTTGTTATTATTATTTTTGAATTCATAATCTTATTTACCTATAATTTTTTTTATAATATTTAATAAAAATTTTCTCAATGAATAAATATTAGTCTTTAAATACACTCTAATTTTTCTTTCAAAACTTGGTCTTAGTTCTCCCCAGTATTTATCATTATTATAAGATACATATTTTGGTGCATGATAATAAAAGCGTTCTTCTTTATTGTGAACAAATGAATGGAAACTATTCTTCATTTTTTTTGGGGTCACTCCATTAATATGCATATTTATAATCAAATCACCATCTAAACTAGTTTGCCTATATCTTGGGTTAAAGAATACTTGGGACTTTTCATTAAAACCCTGACCTTTTAAAATAATATTATCTCTGTGTGTTAAAATAAAATCACCTGCGGCTGGAGCTCCAATTTTTCCAAAAATATCATCCTCACTAAAATTTAATCCCTCCTCAACAACTTCAAATTTATAATTCGTATCTAATCGGCTATATGGTCTATAATAGTTTTTTTTATTATCATTTTCTATTTCATCTTTTATTTCTTTTACTAACTCTTCTTTAAAATAATCATCAGAATTTGTAATTAAAATATATTCACCTTTAGACTTTTTAATTCCATAATTTTTTCCAAAATATTCATAAAAACCCATAGGGTTAAGTCCCATATTGTTTACAGTTTCTGGTTTTACAATTAAATCTTTTAGGGCTTCATTTTTAAATAAGTTTGATAATTTATGATTATTTTTTAAAAAATTATTATTTAAAGGAGACCAATCAACTACTAAATATTCAAAAGATTTTTCAAAATATTTTTCAAAATATTTTAAATTATTTTCTAAGCAAAACTTTATTCTATCTATATTACCTAATGGCTTTAGCCATCCTTGCTTCTCATTTAAATTATAAATACCATGATTTTCATCATCTCCGTAGTTATCATCTCGTGCAACAATTATAACTGAAAGTTTCATATCTAAATTTACGAGCTAAATTTATTTGGTTTTTTTCTTTTTTTAATATCGTTTAATATCCAGTCAAAAGTTTTACTTAAACCTTCAGTTAATGAAATTTTGTATTCCCATTTTAGGATTTTTTTGCATAAAGAATTATCGCTAGACCTACCCCTTACACCTAAAGGTTTATTAAGATTATATTTAATCTGAAGTTTTTTAATTTTAGATTTTTTTTGAATAATTTTAATTAGTTGATTTATTGATACTTGTTCATCGCTACCAATGTTTACTGGTTCTCTACAATTGCTCTTGAATAGTCTTAGTGAACCTTCAATACAATCATCGACATATAAAAAAGATCTCGTTTGCTTTCCATCACCCCAAACTTCAATATTTTTAGACTTATTTAAAAATAAGTTAGCTATCTTCCTAGACATAGCAGCAGGTGCTTTTTCTCTTCCACCATCATATGTTCCATAAGGACCATATATGTTATGAAATCTTGCTATTCGTGTTTCGAGACCAAAATCTTCATAAAAGTGTCTACACATTCTTTCACTAAATAATTTTTCCCATCCATATCCATCTTCAGGATCTGCTGGATAGGCATCACTTTCTTTTAAACCTTTTATAAATGTTTTATTTTGTTTTCCTCCATTATAAACACAAGCAGAGGACGCGAAAAAAAATTTTGAAATTTTATTTAACCTTGATGCCTCAAGGAGATTTGTATTAATTAAAACTGATAACATGCATTCAGCTTTATTATTCTCAATAAAACCCATACCACCCATATTACATGCTAAATTGAAAACAAAATCTACTCTTTTTGTAACTTTTAAACAATTAGATTTAACTTTCAGATCTAAAGAATAGTTGATAGCTTTAGGAAATTTTTGAAACCATTGACTTAAAGGCTTAATATCTGCAACGATTACTTTATTATTGGGAAGTAACTTTTTGGCTAAATGACCTCCTATGAAGCCTCCACCTCCTGCTATCAATACAGTTTTATTTTTAAACATTCTTAAAAATGTTCATTACATAAAATTCAAAAGATTCATAGATGAATATAATTATTCTTTTCTTGAAATTTAATTAGCTAAGTAATAATAAGTATTCCTATATCGCGGGGTGGAGCAGCCCGGTAGCTCGTCAGGCTCATAACCTGAAGGTCGTAGGTTCAAATCCTACCCCCGCAACCAAAACAAAATGAAAAAAGCTTTTATCACCGGCATTAGTGGCCAAACTGGAAGTTACATGGCTGAATTTCTTTTAGATAAAGGCTATGAAGTTCATGGGCTATTAAGAAGAAGTTCAATAATTAAAACTGATAGAATTAATCATATATTTGATAAAATTATTACTTATCATGGTGATTTAACAGATAGTTTAAACCTCTTTAATTTAATAAATAATATAAAACCTGATGAAATATATAACTTTGCTGCGCAAAGTCATGTTAAAGTAAGTTTTGAAACTCCTGAATATACATCAAATGCTGATGGTCTTGGAACATTAAGATTATTAGAAATTATTAAAAATTTAAACAATAAAATAAAATTCTATCAAGCTTCAACATCAGAATTATTCGGTAATACCCCATCTCCACAAAATGAAGATTCTAAATTAGAACCAAGATCACCTTATGCTGTATCTAAATTGTACTCATATTGGCTAACTAGAAATTATAGAGAAGCCTATGAGTTATTTGCTGTAAATGGAATTTTATTTAATCATGAGGGTCCAAGACGAGGTGAAACTTTTATTTCAAGAAAGGTAAGTTTATGGTGTGCAAATTGGAAAAAAAATAAAAATATTCAGCCGCTTGAAGTTGGGAATTTAAACTCTGTGAGAGATTGGACTGATGCGCGAGATATGGTAAAAGCAATTTATTTAATGATGCAGCATGATGTCCCAGAAGACTTTGTTGTCGGCTCATCAATCGGGAGATCTGTTAAAGATTTAATTGAAACTGCTTTCAAATATATAGGAATTGATATTAAATGGAGTGATGACTTTAAGGAGGGCGTAGATTTAAATACTAAAAAAATAGTAGTAAAAGTTGTAGATAAATATTTTAGACCTTTAGAGGTAAATGAATTAATAGCGGACACATCAAAAGTAAAAAGGTTATTAAATTGGAAAGCTTCAATAAAATTTGAAGATATGATTGCTGAAATGATCGATAGTGATTTTAATACACTAAGACACTATGAAAATAAAAAAGTATAAAAAAATCTTTATAGCTGGTCATAATGGTATGGTGGGTTCATCTATTTTAAGATTTGCAAAAAATAATAAACTTGCAGAAAAAATTATTATTTCAAACAAAACAAAATTAGACCTATCAAATAAATTAAAAACTTTTAATTTTTTAAAAAAAAATAGACCTGATGCTGTAATTATCTGCGCTGCAAAGGTAGGGGGAATATTTGCAAATAATAAATATCCAGTTGATTTTTTATTAAATAATCTTGAAATCCAAAATAATCTCATTTCAGGTTGTTATAAAGTTGGAATAAAAAAAATTTTATTTTTAGGTTCTTCATGTATTTATCCAAAATTTTATTATAAAAAAAATAAATCATTTAGTGAAGAACATATTTTATCAAATTATTTAGAGTTAACAAATGAGCCTTATGCAATTGCAAAAATATCAGGAATAAAACTTTGTGAAAGTTATAATAGACAGTACAATATGGACTACAGATCTATAATCCCCTGTAATTTATACGGCCCAAAGGATAATTATCATCCAAAAAATTCTCATGTAATTCCAGCCTTAATTAAAAAATTTATTAATGCCAAGGAAAAAAAAATAAAAGAAGTTAATGTTTGGGGCACCGGAAATGTTAAAAGAGAATTTTTACATGTTGATGATTTGGCCAAAGCTGCTTTTATGGTTCTTTCTATTTCAAAAAAGAAATACAATTCTTTAACTAAAGATCAGTTGAGTCATATAAAT
>MDTB01168740.1_pt1 | contig 16048 bp, 14 predicted proteins | sample 811161 | NCBI WGS metagenome assembly MDTB01 (sample SAMN05326650, study PRJNA326480) | marine metagenome | isolation source: seawater | place: Mediterranean Sea | collected 2009 | reverse complement strand
GACGGCTGGAAAATGGCAGGCAGCTACCTCGCGAACGAAACTGTTGACCAGGTGACGAGGAGCGGTACGCCGAAGCGTTTTCAGATGCCTGCTGCCACGGGAGTGTCGGATCATTGGCCTCTAGTTCTAGAGGTGAGCTTACTCGAAGCGGGACGCTGAAGGACAACCCAATACAGCAAGTCCTTAGTCAGCCCCCAGTCGCCACAACCCATCCAGATAATCCGCCCATTGCTGCATGATCAAAAGGCGGAAAAAGCGCTTTAAAAATGCCGCTATAGGGCAGTGGACGCGCCCAAAGGGGCAGTCTGATCTGAGAAATTGGTGGGCCCACCAGGACTCGAACCTGGGACCAATGGATTCACAATCTCACTGCCTTTCGACAATGTGCGGACTATCTCATCTCCCACCTTCTTATTAGCACTGCTAACAAGAACGCTAGGGAGCGGGACGCTCTAGCCTGTTATTAAGAACTCTCGGTAGCTCGCCTAACATACAAGGCGATCACCAGTTCTCAGGTAGTCTCTGCACCTTCCAGTGGTGTACCACTGGCTTGGCTCAGGGTTGCCAACGATCTTAACCGGCGACTGCCAATCAAACGCTAAGGTTTCCCTGAATTCATCCCGTTCATCCTGATGCTTTCACAATCAGGCGCACCATTTTGATGAGTCCACTGCTCTAACCAACTGAGCTATAGGCCCAAATTCCCTCTCAATCTTTTATCCATTTATATGTTGCGGCCGTTGCCGCCTTCCTGGCTTTCATCCAGGAAACTGCGTAGATGTTCTGATCGGCTTGGGTGACGCAGCTTGCGTAACGCCTTTGCCTCGATCTGACGAATTCGCTCGCGGGTCACATCAAACTGTTTGCCAACCTCTTCCAAAGTATGGTCGGTATTCATGTCGATGCCAAAGCGCATGCGTAATACTTTGGCTTCACGTGCGGTTAATCCGCCGAGCACATCCTTGGTTGCTTCGCGCAAACCTTCACCGGTAGCCAGGTCGATGGGTGAACCGATGGTGCTGTCTTCAATGAAGTCGCCCAAGTGCGAGTCTTCATCATCACCGATAGGCGTTTCCATCGAAATAGGTTCTTTGGCGATTTTCAGCACTCTGCGAACCTTTTCTTCTGGCATCTCCATACGTTCGCCTAGTTCTTCAGGGGTGGGTTCGCGGCCCATTTCCTGCAACATTTGGCGGGATACCCGGTTCAGTTTGTTGATCGTTTCAATCATATGCACCGGGATACGGATGGTACGTGCCTGGTCAGCAATTGAGCGCGTAATCGCTTGGCGTATCCACCAGGTAGCGTAGGTAGAAAACTTGTAGCCGCGACGGTACTCAAATTTATCCACTGCTTTCATCAAACCGATGTTGCCTTCTTGAATCAGATCTAAGAACTGCAAACCACGGTTGGTGTACTTTTTGGCGATGGAAATCACTAGGCGCAGGTTCGCTTCAACCATATCTTTCTTCGCGCGACGCGCCTTGGCCTCGCCCAGCGACATGCGCCGATTGATGTCTTTTACCTTGGTCACACTGCGATTTGTGGATTTCACCAACGCTTTGAGTTTTTTCTGTGCGCGCAAAATATCTTCGCGATTCACCTCAAGAGTTGAGGCGTAATCTTTCTTCATTTTGCTGATCTTATTGATCCAGGTAACGCTCAGCTCGTTGCCAAGATATTCCTTGCGGAAGACGTCGCGAGGCACTTTGCTGCGGCGTACGACGGCATTCATGATGGATCGCTCTTGACGGCGAACTATGTTTTGGCCTTCTCGTGCCATGGCCACCATGTGATCAAAGTGCTTTGGTACGAGCTTAAAGCAGCAGTATGCTTCGGACAGTTTGACCATTTGGTCTGCCACTTCCTTGCTGTCGGCGCCTTTCTCTGCAACCAGCTTATTCATCTTGTTGTACTGACGCTTGAGCAGGGTGAAGCGTTTTTTGGCCTCAACTGGATCTGGTCCTTTGTTTTCTTCTTCTTCTTCCTCTTCCGACTCCCCGTCGGCAGCCGCGTCTTTGTTGGTTTCAGCGGGTTTGACCGGTTCAGCTCCCATTTGAGTTGCAGCTGGTACGTTGTCGGTCGGATCAAGGTATCCCACTAGAAGATCAGAAAGTTTGTCTTCCTTCACTACGGCGGCGTAAGTCTCTAACAGGTATTCCACGGCTCCGGGATAGTAGGCTAAGGCAGTTAAAATATCTCTCAGGCCTTCTTCGATACGTTTGGCGATAGCAATTTCGCCCTCGCGGGTTAGCAGCTCGACCGTACCCATCTCTCGCATATACATGCGCACCGGATCAGTAGTGCGACCAGCTTCCGTCTCGACTGCCGCAAGCGCAGCGGCCGCTTCTTCTGCGGCCAATTCATCGGCGGTATTTTCTTCTGTGGAGAGCAGATCATCTGCATCGGGGGCGGTTTCATAAACCGTGATGCCCATGTCGTTGATCATGCGAATAATGTCTTCAATCTGCTCAGGGTCGGAAATATCGTCTGGCAAATGGTCATTGACTTCACCATAGGTTAGAAAGCCCTGCTCCTTACCCTTGGCAATTAGTTCTTTGAGTCGGGATTGTTGCTGCTCGGTCGTAATTTGCTTACTCATAGTCTCTCAATTCGCATTGGACTGTTTGTTTGGTGTTTTGCAAACAGGTGCTGATCAGATCGCAATCGCCCCACTGCAGATGGGCTTTGGCCGCTCGTTCATCCTCGCTTTAGCAACGCTAACTAGCAGCGCGCCAGTGGTTCCACCAGGCTGATCCTCAAGACGCCCAAAAACGGGTGGTCCAAATCATACGGTGGACGAGCGCTAAATCGATTAGCACCTTGCCTCTACCCATAGACAATTGGACAGCAATTCGAGAACCGATGGGTTCGATTAGGCCGTCGGTTCATCGCTCAATCAGTCATCTGGCTGTCGAGTCGATCAATGGCCTATTCGCCGAAGCGGGTCTTTTGGATGAGGTAATGGTGGATTATACCGATCAGCAATTTCTTAAGCTAGCCCGAAAGCATTTTTCGATCCATTCAGCCGTCTGGATTTTGCTCTGAGGGTCGACGTTTGGATAACTCATTTAGCAGGGCTTGGTCCTCACCCTCGCGCAGATATCGCTGACGCAGCTGTTGCTTATGCGCTTTCTCGTGGATGCTCAACAAGTGCGGCATGCCTTCGTCGCAGAACTCTCTCTTGACCCCATCTTTGTCAGCAAGACCAGTCGCCAGCGCTACAGGTTTTTTTGCCCAGGCAATCAATGCTTCTTGGGTTTCATCGTTCGGCCAAGCAATCAGTAACTCGTCAATAGTTAGCTCAGCGTTGCGGTTAATAAAGTCTATTAACTCGCCGAACAAGCCCATATCCTCGCGGTAAGGCACCAAGCCTTCTCGCAGCGTATTGTCTAGCGCCCACCAAAGAGCAAGATCTTTGAGCAAAATAGCGCCCATTTTTTCGCACAGCGCCTCGCTGCCGCGGCGTGCCTTGCTGGCGTTGGGAGCACTCCTGGGTGCTGTTGTGATCCGTTGCGATATGCCACCAATCGGTGCAGCCATGCCGCTGATTTCTCTTACCCGACTGCGCAGCATGTCTTGGAGGATGCCGGGTTTGATTTTATCGACATACGGAGTGGCCAGGCCCATAAATTTGGCACGCCCATCCAAGGTGTCAAGATCGAGCCCTTCGCTGAGCCGTTTGAGCAAGAACTCCAGTCCGGGGGAAGCGTTAGCAAATATCCTCTCGACTTCCTCACGTCCATGTTTGCGCACCATAGAGTCTGGGTCTTCACCGTTGGGCAAAAAGACGAACTTCAGTTGTCGCTGCTCGTTGAGCACAGGCAGCGCGCTTTCTAAGGCTCGCCATGCGGCTGAGCGTCCGGCCTTGTCGCCATCAAAACAACAAATTACCTCATCGGCGTATTTGTAGAGCTTATGGTAGTGCGCTTCGCCGGTTGCTGTGCCCAGCGTTGCCACGGCGTAAGGGATCTCGTGCTGGGCCAACGCGATAACGTCCATATAGCCTTCAACTACCACCAGCCTGTCGATGTGGCGCAAGGCTCTGCGTGCCTCGTACAATCCATATAGCTCCTGGCTTTTTTGGAACACAGGAGTTTCTGGTGAATTGAGGTATTTGGGCCCTTCTTCGTCACCAAATTTACGGCCACCAAACCCTATGACTCGCCCACGGGTATCCCTGATGGGGAACATGGCGCGGTGACGAAAGCGGTCATACACCCGCCCCTTATCGTTTTTGATCGTCAAACCAGCTTCTAGCATGACCTTTGCAGTGAGAGTTGTTGTAGCGGCAACCTCTTCGCTGAGATTGTGCCAACCTTCCGGGGCGTAGCCGAGGGCAAAGTCGCGAGCGATCGTGCCGGTTAAGCCCCGGCTCTTGAAGTAATCTATTGCGAATGCAGATCCGCGCAGTTCGCGCTTATAAAAACTCTGTGCCGCCTCCAGTGCATGGTAAAGCCCGTGATCTATCTGAACTCTGGGCTTGCTACCTTGTTCTCGAGGCACTTCTAAACCAAGTTCTCGGGCTAAATACTCAACTGCTTCGACGAACTCCATGCGCTCGAATTTCATCAAAAAAGTCAAAGCGGTGCCGCTCTCCTGACATCCGAAGCAATGAAAGAACTGTTTTTCTGGGCTGACGGAGAATGATGGCGACTTTTCGTCGTGGAAAGGGCATAGGCCAGAATAATTTTTGCCGGTTTTTTTTAATGTCACGCGGCTATCAATCACGTCAACAATGTCGACGCGATCGATAAGATCGTTAATGAAAGTTTGAGGTATTAAGCCTGCCACAACTCACGCTACAGGAAGTTTGACTACAGACTACCATAGCTTGTCAGATAGCTGCGATCAGGCTAGCTGAGCTTTAACAAATGCGCTCGCAATACCCATATCTACTCTGCCTTCACCCCGAGATTTCAATGCTGCCATGACCTTGCCCATGTCCTGCATTCCCGTAGCACCGGATTCTTCGATCAGCTGGGATACGAAGGCGGAAAGCTCATCATCGTCCATTTTGGAAGGCAAGAAAGCTTGAATCACCTCCAGTTCGAAGGCTTCTATTTTGGCCAAATCATGGCGATTCGCATCAACGTATTGGCTGTAGGCGTCTTGGCGTTGCTTAACCATTTTGTTGAGGACTGCAAAAATATCCTCGTCAGTGAGTTCTCTGCGCTCGTCCACCTCGATGCGCTTAAATTCTGCATTGATCATGCGCAGGGTGCCAAGGCGCTCTTTATCACGTGCGCGCATAGCAGCCTTGGTGGATTCATTCAGAGTTTTTCTGAGGTCTGACATAGCTTTGGGTTCCGTCGTCGTTTGCTGTCTGACGAGAAAATACGGCGGACAGATGCAGTAGCACAGCCGAGAGCCTTTTGCAGGCCTGGAACGTTATGATGAGATCAATCGCGAATCGAGTCGGCTGCGCTGAGCGCTGAACCCGACGTGATTTTATCGGCGCCAGCTTCGTTAGCCAGCTTCGTTAGTAAGAACGCTCGAACTTACGCGTTTCTCGCTGCAGCTTTTTAATGTGGCGTTTTACGGCAGCCGCAGCCTTGCGCTTGCGTACAGCTGTGGGCTTCTCGTAAAACTCGCGACGACGCACTTCTGAAAGTACGCCAGCTTTTTCGCAGGATCGCTTGAACCGTCTCAACGCAATGTCGAACGGTTCATTCTCTTTAACTCTAACGTGAGGCATATTCTGACTTGTGGTTGTGAGGGCGCGGATTCTACACACTGAATTTTCCTGCAGCAAGCCGCTTGGAATAACATTTACTCCTGCTTTGCCTGTGAGGGCAATTTAGTTTTCGCGCTTACTTGCTCGTTTGCGGATAGTTATGTCGGCTGCAGTAAAGGGTCGGTTATCTGCTTTATTGACGCGACTATGCCCTCGTTGCGGTGCCTTGTAGAGAAATACAAAAGAATAAACGGGTTTATTGAAGGCTGTTGGATTAAGCCTTTACTTGTTTTGTTGTGATTTTGCCAAGCCATTCTCAGGGGAACACCAATGAGCATATTTTGCACCCGCAAACCTTCGCATTCGTTAATGCGGCCATCGTTGTTCATAACCGGTTTGACAGCACTAAGCATCCTAGCAAGCTGTTCGCGTTTTTCTGATGAATCGGCTCAAGTTCAAAAAACAACTCCGCTGGCTAAAGTGGCGGGCGCTGCCGCGGTAACACCATTGAGTGCAGCGCTTGATGCTACTGACGTGTACAGCTATAGCATGCTCGCCCCAGGCGCGGACGATCAAACCATCGTTTACGCTCGGATCATCTTTGATGCTCCGAAGCGCGCCTGCCCAGACCTCAACGGCAGCGACGGCTCAGTATTGCAAACCAAAGTTCGGCCCATGTACCCAGGCGCGATTACGACCGCAGCGATGTTTCCCGTGACCGTTTGCGAGGCGGTGATGTCTGAGGGTGTAGCCTACAGCCATAGCAATCCAGATCTATACATTGATGCAGTATCTCTAAACGTCGCGACGGTGCATGTGTTCGGCGACTCAGGATGTGTCGCGGCTCATTGCGAAGGCGCTTCGGTGGCCGTCAAGTTTCAGGCTTTAGCAGATTTGGCAGCCAATGAGCCGCCTGATGTGATTTTGCACGCGGGTGACTATAACTATCGCGGCACTTCCGTCCCGATCAAGGACCATCTGTATGCTTACAATGCAGGCGACGGCTCTGGAGGAGGCGAAACCTGCGGTTTACAAGAGCCCTATCACAGCCAAAATGCACGAAACGCCCGGCCAGATTTATGGGCAAACTGGCAGGCTGATTTTTTTGCTCCCGGGGCTAATTTGTTACCGAGAGCCCCCTGGGTGTTTGCCCGTGGCAACCATGAACTGTGCAGTCGGGCGGGGCCAGGGTGGTTTTATTTCTTAGGGCCTGGTTCATCGCTACCTGGTTCTGGACTGCCGCAAATGCAGTGTCCGGATCAAGGTGATTTTTCGTTTCCGCCGTCAACGGCGCAAGCTCATATCGTCATGATTCCGCCTTATATGGTATCGCTGCAAGATCTTGATGTATGGGTAATGGATTCTGCCAATGCGTGTGATGGGCGGGCCACAAATGCACTTACTTCACAATATCAGAGCCAGTACGAACAACTTGCGGATACGGTGCAAAACCCTACCTGGCTGTTGAGTCACCGACCTTTATGGGGTTTTCAAACTGACGATATGCCAACGCTAAACCAGATGTTGCAAACTGCCCTAGCCAAGACAAGCGCCGGTGCGTTGCCGGCCAATGTGCGTTTGTCCTTGGCAGGTCATATGCACGTCTTTCAGTCGTTAAGCTTTGCACCAAACAGCGCGCGCGCACCACAAATAGTCATTGGTAATAGTGGCGTGGTGCTCGGCAATTTCCTTGCGCAAAAGAGCTTTAGTCGCACGGTAGATGGACAGGCGGCGGCGGGTAATACACTGAAGGAGTTCGGCTTTTTAAACGTGGCAGTTGCAAAAGGTGCTTGGCGAGGCGAGGTGATCGGCATCAGTGGTGAGGCACTGATGTATTGTGATAGTGCGAATATCGCTAGAGGAGAAAAGATCTGCTTGGCGGCAAACTAAACGGCACCGGTCTAAGAGACTTTGTGTAGCGACCAGATTGGCATGTGAAATGCCGTGTTTGGTCTAATTTGTCTCGTCATCGTGCGTTTATCCCGGTCCACCCTTTCAGTACCATGGGTAGATGGTAATTCTTGGAATTGAAACGTCGTGCGACGAGACCGGCATCGCTGTGTATCACAGCGAGAAAGGTTTGTTAGCTCAAGTGCTTTACAGCCAAATAGAACTGCACGCCGATTATGGTGGCGTAGTGCCAGAACTGGCGTCACGCGACCATGTGAGAAAAATCACGCCGCTGACCCACCAGGTTCTTCAGGAGGCCGGTTGCACTTTGCAGGATCTTGACGGCATCGCTTTCACGGCCGGACCTGGCCTTATGGGCGCGCTCCTGGTGGGCGCCTCTTTTGCGCAAAGTTTAGCTTGGTCCCTAGGCATTCCTGCCCTTGGTATCCACCACATGGAGGCGCATTTGCTGGCGCCATTGATACCCAGCGAGGAAAGTTCCGAGCAACGCGCGGTTACTGCACCATTTGTGGCGCTTCTGGTATCAGGCGGACATACCCAACTTGTGCATGTAAAGGATATCGGTGTGTACGACATCCTTGGCGAGTCGGTAGACGATGCGGCCGGGGAGGCGTTTGATAAAACTGCCAAGTTGCTGGGTCTTGGCTATCCCGGTGGACCGAAAATTGCTCAAGCAGCTAAAACTGGTAACGAGCAGCGCTTCACCTTTCCACGACCTATGACCGATCGTCCAGGGCTGGACTTTAGCTTCAGCGGCCTAAAAACCTATGCACTGAATACGGTGGAGAAGCATCAGCCGCTGAGCGAGCAAGACGTGGCGGATATCGCCGCTGCGTTTGAAATTGCTGCGGTAGACACGTTGGTTATCAAGTGTCGTCGAGCAATGCGGCAAACTGGATGCGATCAATTAGTTATCGCCGGCGGCGTGAGCGCAAACCAGCGCCTGCGTGAGTCGCTGCAGCAACAGCTTAATGTCCAAGTGATCTATGCGCCGCCGGCTTTGTGTACTGACAACGGGGCCATGATTGCATTTGCTGGCGCCATACGGATGCGGTTTGGAGCCCGGGACGATCTAGCTATTCGTACGTGCGCGCGCTGGCCAATGGACGAGCTTGAAGCCATCTCATCAGGTGATAGGACCAACGCAACAGTCTAAGGGCTAAACCGAAACCAACCTTTGTCGTAGCCAGGAAACGATGCAAAATCTGGATAGCATTTTTATTCACAACTTACGCTTTGACGCCATACTTGGGATCTATCCTGAGGAGCGATCTACGCCCCAACCCATCATCGTCAATCTACGTATTGATACGGATACTCGCCAAAGTGCACTTAGCCGCAACATAGATGACACGCTGGATTACGCAACTCTCGCAAATGAGGTGATAGAGATGGCTGTCGGCGAGGAGCATTTGCTAATTGAGACTTTGGTGCAGGTCATTGCTGATCATTGCCTCGGCCACCCACTGGTTTTGGGCGTTTTGGTAAAAGTAGAAAAGCCTCAAGCGGTGCAAAGTGCAGATTCGGTGGGTGTGCAAATTTATCGGCAGAAAGACAGCGCAACCTAGGCTGGTGGCGTTCTGGTTGGAGTCCGACCTTTGCTAAATTGCCTTTGTGCGCGCCGCGCTAAGGGCTATCTGTCTGTGTTAACCACTTATCCAGCCACTCGCTTCGTGCTAATGCCAGTGCATTGCCATAGGCTTTACCGGTGGGCGTAGAGCCGTTTTCAGGCCTGGGTGGCACAGCTTTGAGGCGAGGAAGCATCGGCAGAAGCAGAGTTTTCAACCGCTCTTGCCCTGATGCGGTCAACCAAGGCAGCAGGCTAAGGAGGCGAGTGGGCGTATGCAATGCTTGGAGGGCATCCAGTAGATGATAGAGCCGTTGTCCATCGAGTTCGCTCCACCGTTCAAGACCAGCAATATAACGACAACGATCTTCTGCCAATTGCAGCGTTGCCTTGGGCGCCCTTAAGCGCTGGCCGAGTTGCCGAAATTGCTGTTCCTGCAAAGGTAACGCAGCAAATTTCACTGAGGCGAGTTCTTGTTCCCCAGGTGTTGCTGCCCGCAGCACTTCACTCAAGCTAGTTGGTGATAGCTGGACACATTCGGCAAACCAATCTTCGAGTCCAGAGCAGTCCGCTAGTACGGTGAAAAACCTTGTAGGTTCTGCGGCCTCTAATGCTTTGCGAAATTCCTGCCAGACGCGCTCGGCGCTGAGTGAGCGCAACTCGCCGCTAAGTGCCATTTGTTGCATGGTTTTCTGAGTTTGCTCTGCGACGGTAAACTCAGGCATCTGGGCTGCAAACCGCGCCACCCGAAAGACGCGCAGAGGGTCTTCGGCAAAGGCCGCGGAAACCTGGCGAAAGGTTCTACCTGCCAAATCTGCCTGACCATCAAACGGATCTACTAAGACGCCTTGACGGTCGCGAGCCATGGCATTGATGGTCAGGTCTCTGCGCAGCAGATCTTCTTCCAAAGTGACCTCTGGGCTTGCGATCACCGTAAAGCCGGTATGCCCGGCGCCGCGCTTTCGCTCTATTCGCGCAAGCGCATATTCCTCTTTGCTGTGTGGGTGTAAGAACACAGGGAAATCGCGCCCGATTTGCACAAAGCCCTTGGCCAACATTTGTTCTACGTCGGCACCCACTACTACCCAGTCGCGATCTCCGCCAGGCCTGCCTAGCAATTCGTCGCGGACCGCCCCGCCAACAAGGTAGCAGTCGAGGTCATTGGTTAGCGTGTCCCCTGAAGTAGCCATAACAGTTTTCTAGGCCAGCGCCTGCTGACAGGTAAGCGTGCCAGTTTCTAAGCAAAATGCTGTCAGCGAGCGCCCCCATACACAGCCAGTATCTAGCGCCATACACTGCGGATTGCTGGTCGCGCCGTTTAGCGACGCCCAATGGCCAAACAAAACTGTTCTTTTGCGCTGCAAAGTTTCTGGGTGCTCAAACCAGGGCAGCAACCCTTCTGGGCTATGATTCACTGCACCTTTGTAAGAAAAATCTAAGCGACCTTCGAGGTCGATCATGCGCATGCGCGTAAGAAAATTCACGATGGCTCGCCAGCGCTTCATGCCAGTGAAGCTTTTGCTCCAGCAGTCGGGCTCGTTGCCGTAAATGTGCGTGAAAAACTTCCGATAAGTGGACGCCCCGGTCGGGCAATCATCGGCCATAACAGTTTCGACTTCGCGCGCATAGCGCAGTGCTTGCTTGGTACTCCACTGCGGTGGAATGCCTGCGTGCACCATTAAATAGCCCTTATCTGCGTGCAACAGCGGTTGTCGACGCAGCCAGTGGCCAAGCTCCTCCACGTCACTTGCATCGAGAAGGTTGTCGAATGTGTCTTTGCTATGAGCTTTGTGCCCACCAAACAAGATTGCTAAGAAATGCAGGTCATGATTGCCCAGGACTACTCTTGCTCGATCACCCATAGCGCGTACTTCGCGTAACACCTGCAGAGACTTGGGGCCCCGGTTGATCAGGTCTCCTGCCAGCCAGACCTGATCACTCTTTTTCAAGCTAATCTTAGAAAACAGCGCATCTAACTCGTCCCAGCAACCCTGGACATCGCCTATCGCATAAGTGGCCATGCTATTCCTTCAATGAACCATGTGTTTTACAGCAAGGGAAAACATTGGGATGGGCACATCAAATACTTCCTCATATTCATTCTGAAACTCGTAGCTACCTTGCATGGTGCCAACTGGAGTCTTCAGTATCGCCCCGCTGGAGTATGCGAATTGCCCGCCCGGTGTAATCCAAGGTTGTTCGCCTACTACCCCAGGGCCTTTTACCTCTTCAATTTCGCCGCGCCCGTTGGTAATGACCCAATGCCGATTTAGCAACTGACAGGGTTCATCCGAATTATTTTTTATCGTGATGCTATAGCCGAACACATAGCTCGACTTATGCGGGTCAGATTGTTCGTCTAAGTAGTAGGTCACGACGCTGATCTCAATTTCATCCTTCACAAGCAGTAATTCCCGTAAATTTGGCTAGCGTCATACGGTCACTTTTAGTCACCAGACGCTAAGAGTAGTTAAAATCTTCAGTAGGTACAGCCACCTTTGTCGCTGAGATACCCAAGTCATTATCTCTTTGCGAAACATCGCCAAGAGACGTCCCACCAAGTTAACCAAAACGCGCTGCCAGTATTCCTTGCGATTCTTCTAGATAGCGTCTTCGCGAGCGTCAACCCAGTGCGCAATCGCTAGAAATTTTTCGATAGACACATCGTCCGCGCGCAGGCTCGGATCTAGATCTAAAGCCAACCAATCCAATTGCAGTGCCTTAAGCGCGTTCGAGAGTCTCTTGCGTCGTCCAGCGAAGGCTAGCCGTAAAATTTGATCCAAACGGGCTTTCGGGACGGTCAGCTTAGGCGTTGCCAAAGGCCTGATGCGAATGATTGATGAATCTACTTTGGGCGGTGGCCGAAAACTCTCGGGGCCTACATCGAACAGATAATCAACATTCATTGCAATCTGTGCCATTACGCTAATTCGGCCCCAGGCTTTCGAGCCAGGTACTGCACTTAATCGATTTGCCATCTCCTTTTGCAGCATAAAGTGCATGTCTTGAATGCTGCCTGGATTCGCGATGACGTGATCCACCAGTTTCAAAATCAACGGCGAAGATATGTTGTAGGGTAGGTTGCCTACTAAGCGCCAGGGCGGATGTGCTTGCTCCGAACTGTTCAACACGGATGCTAGGTCTAACCGAAGAATGTCGCTATTTATGACTTCCATGTTGGGGTAACGAGCGTTTAGCCGCGGAGCTAGGTCGCGGTCAATTTCGACTGCAACATAACGAGCGACGTTAGCTGGATATAAATACTCGGTAAGCGCGCCCTGCCCTGGACCAATCTCCATAAGCAAATCGTCTGGACGTAAGTGCACTGCACTAGCAATTTGCTGCAAAACTCGAGTGTCATGCAAAAAGTGCTGACCAAAACGTTTACGCGGTCGCATGGACACCTTGGCTTAGTGTTTCAGCGACGGCTAAGGCCGCTTGCAGGCTACCGCCGTCAGCTTGGCCACTGGCGGCCAAATCTAGCGCGGTGCCATGATCAACAGAGGTTCTTGGAAAGGGCAGGCCTAGCGTGACGTTTACGGCTTCACCGAACCCAGAGTATTTAAGCACCGGCAGACCTTGATCGTGGAACATGCTCATCACCGCATCGGCTTGTGCCAAATGGTTTTGCGTAAACAGAGTGTCTGCGGGCAGGGGGCCAACAATGTTCAAGCCTTGATCGCGCAGCTGTGCGCATACAGGCTCGATCACTTCAATCTCTTCTCGTCCTAAGTGACCACTTTCGCCAGCATGGGGATTCAAACCACAAACAAGTATGGTTGGTTTTGGTATAGCAAATTCGCCCTCTAAAGCCCGATGCAGAATGAGCAGTCGGCGCCTTAGCAGAGCGGGCGTAATAGCCTTTGCAACCTTGTTTAGGGGGAGGTGTGTGGTGGTCAGCGCTACCTTCATTGAAGGGTTCATGAGCATCATGACGACATCTTCGCTGGCGGATTTTTCGGCAAGATATTCGGTATGGCCACTAAATTCGATGCCTGCATCGTTGATCACTGACTTTTGCATGGGGCCAGTGACAAGCGCATGGAATTGGCCGGATAGGCACCCTTCGATGGCACTGTCGAGGGCGGCCAAAACTCCAGGTGCATTGCGGCTATCAAGTTTGCCAGCGTTGACAGCATAAGTTAGGGGTACGTGCTTGACGCTAATACTGCCAGCATGCGTGCTGGGAGCGCTGATCTGCTCGTCTATTTTTAGCGGCAGATCCAGCTCTAATGCGCGTCTGGTGAGCATGTGCTTGTCTGCCACGACCACCCATGCGCTTGATCTTTGCTGTTGTGCTGCCTGAATAACCAGATCAGGACCAATGCCGGCAGGCTCTCCAGGCGTGATCGCCAAAATTGCCAATGCCTATACTCCAGCCGCGGTTGTAACACCCACCGCCGCAATAAGAGTTTTATAGGCGAAGTTCAACGAAGGCCTCATCACGGATTTCTTTGAGCCATTCTTGCCGTTCTTCTTCGAAGCGGCGGCGGAACAGAAGATCCGCGGCCATATTTCGGCGCGCTTCTTCGCTCATGTCCTGCTCTCTGCGGTCTTCGACATTGAGGATATGCCAGCCAAACTGGCTGGAAAAAGGCTCGCTTAAACCACCGATATCAGTTGCATCCATTACTTGTGTAAATATCGGTACAAACTGATCGCCGCTAGCCCATCCCAGCGAGCCACCATTTAAGGCGCTGCCTGGGTCTTCTGAGTTTTCCTTGGCCAGCGCATCAAAGTCAGCGCCATTGGTAAGTTGCTGGTGTAGGTCAGCGGCAATAGCCTTGGCTTCTTCCTCAGTGCGGATTTCTGAGGGGCGAATCAAAATATGCCGCACCTTGGTTTGACTTGAACGTTCCATCCCCGCGCCGCGTTGCTCGAGCAACTTGATCACATGAATGCTGCTATTGGTAACGATGGGTTCAGCCACATCACCAACCTGCAATTCAATAACCGCATCAGAAAATATTGTCGGCAGTTCCCCGGCCTTGCGCCAGCCTAAATTGCCGCCCTCCAGTGCCGTTGTGGCGGACGACTTTGCGATTGCCATCTGCGCGAAGTCAGCACCATCACGCAGCTCTGTAACCAACGTTTGAGCTTCTTCGACTGCTATGGAGCGAACGCTATCGCTCGCTCCGGCTTCAACGGTGAGCATGATGTGCCCAACACGATATTCATCGGAGAGCATTTGTTGGTAAAAGGGCGAGTTGAGCAACGCTTCTATGTCCTGCTCAGTGATCGATATTCTTCGATTAATCATGGCCCGCTGCAATCGCGTAATGGTCAGCTCGGTGCGTATATCCTCGCGAAATTGATTGAAGCTAACGCCATCGGCGGCTAGCGCCTGAGTGAACTGTTCCATGTTCATGTTGTTGTCTGCAGCAAACCGGTTCACGGTTTGTGCAAGGGTTTCCTGATCGATAATCAGCCCCCGCCGTTCTGCTTCTTGAAGCTGGATATTTTCGATGATCAATCGCTCGATTAGCTGATTAATCAAAATCTCGTTGGAAGGCAGTTGGGTATTGCCTGCTGCGATGGACTTGCGCACAGCTTCAAGGCGAGACGTCAGCTCGCTGGCTAACACAACATCCTCATCCACGACAGCAACAATTGCCTCTAGTTTCTGATATGCACCCATCGCAAACACTGCAGGCAAAAGCAGGGTTAAGCTCACTAATAGTTGAGTTATTTTCTGATGCATCCTATTTCCCATATCTTTCTGTGGTGCTCGATCGACTTAATATCGGCCGATCTGAGCGCTGAGATGAAAGGCTACCGCTCTGACGCCTGATAGCCAAATAAACCTCGCTGTAAAATCGAGTCGAACCGGCTGCCGAGAGAGCCCAGCCCCTTGAACGTTACTTCAAACACGATGCCCCGGTCTGTGCGCAGTCGATCAGATGTCCACGCAATGAGATCACTGTCACTTTGTTCAAGATCCGCAAAGGTTATGCGCCGTAAATACTGACGAGCCATTAGTCTGGCCCGGAAACAGCAATCATCGTACTCAAGCCCAGCGTAGGCCTCCAAGGTACGATGTTCATCGGTCTCGTATTGCCACCGTGCGGTATACGCGAAGTGTTGGCTAATCGGCCAAAGCAAGGATACTTCAGCCTGCTTTATAGAGGTGCGCTGGTGTTGACGATAGCCGAAATTCAGCAGGCGATGCTGATCTTTTTTGAACCTAAAGAAAATACCGAGCTCGTCCCAGTCGCGGCGCTCATAGTTCCAAAGCTGATTAGCGTCTATCTGCCAGTTGTTGGCTAGCCGCATGCTCAGCGCGCTGGCCATCACCTCATCTCCTCCCCACTGGCGAACACCCGGTAGAAAGACCTTCGGTGCGGTGAAGTGATGGACGTGAGCTGCGGCGATGCTGAGTGTTTCTCGCCCTGTGGCACGGTTGATCAGGCTGGAGGAGAGGCCAATCGTCGCCTGGTTGGCGTCGCCAATTCTATCCAGGCCGGAAAAACGGTTGTTGCTGAAAAGCTGTGAAATGGTGAAGTCAAGATCAGCGCTATCGAATACCGGCAGCTGCTCCTGGTTCTCGTAGCCTTGCCGCAGATAGTAAAGCCGGGGCTCGAGCGTTTGTTGATAATGGCCGCTGCCCAGGGACATGGAACGTTCAAATACAAGACCAGCATCCAGGGCAAAAAAACCTATGTTTCTGTCAGGGCTAAGGTTTTGCACAGGCTCAGGATTACCTGGCAGAGTATCTTCGAGCTGGTACTTACTCATTCGATAGCCGGTCTGGGCTTGCCAAAACCCCCAAGGTCCACGCTGAGCGAAGCTAATATTTGGCTCGATATGCAAACGCTCCCCCACTAAAGCGTCAATGCCAGTTAGTTCGGTCGCGGCGCGATCAAAGCGTGACCACTGGGCGCTTATATCGAAAT
>MDTB01057422.1_pt1 | contig 16050 bp, 10 predicted proteins | sample 811161 | NCBI WGS metagenome assembly MDTB01 (sample SAMN05326650, study PRJNA326480) | marine metagenome | isolation source: seawater | place: Mediterranean Sea | collected 2009 | reverse complement strand
AATGGTCCATAAAATGCTGATTTAGTTGATGTTACAGGTGGTAGTTGTTCAGGTGGTTCTTCAGGTGGTTGTACAGGTGGTTGTACAGATGATAGTTGTTCAGGTGATTGTTCAGGTGATTGTTCAGGTGATTGTTCAGGTGATTGTTCAGATGATTGTTCAGGTGATTGTTCAGGTGATTGTAAAACTGATAACTTTGGTGGAGGAACTAATGATTTAATTGGTTGTTGAACTAGTGGTTGTTCAGATGGAAGAGATTTAACATACCTACCAAGTATTAAAATTATTTTACCTTTTTCCTCGCCTTCAATTAATTCAACTCTATGTAAGCCACCTGCTTTTTTAGGCAGTCGTAATATTTTTACTCGTAAGTTGTTATAAATTCTAAATTTACTTTTTGAAGATTCAATAAATTGAAGTTGCATTATTATATTTCGTTCTGGGGTACTAATTGCTTGAACTTCTTCATCAGGAATTTCAAATACTTCTTCAGATTCAATATCTATCGTTTTTGAATCTATTATATCACTTAATTTTACCGATTCATCTGTTGCCATTTCTTCTACAAGTGGAAGGTGAGATTCATCTAATATATCTTCTTCGATTACAGTTCTTTCTCGTAATTCTTCTGTAAATGATTTATCTAATGTTTGTATAAATCCACGTGATTGTATAGCATTAAACATCTTAAACATCTCTGCAAATGTCGTTTCTTGAGATTCTAATACTTCAACATATGAATTAAAAATATCTTTCATTTCAGAACTATTACCTAATTGATTCATAATTACTGAAGAAAACTTATTCATTCCAACTAAAAGACATTCTAGATTGGTAGTTATTTGAGCTAAATTAATCTGAACATCATTAATTTCTGATTCTATTGCTTCATCTTCTTCTAATTTTTCGGGTGGACGAGGTTCGCTTTCTTCAGCTCTTTTTAAACCAAGCAATTTATGATAACCCATTTCAATACTACTCAAAAATACATTTTTGATCCACATAGTATCTGTTTCATTTTCAGCAGTAATTTCAGAAAATAAGTTAATATCAGATAAAATACCTGTTATATTATTATATAATGCTACCAATCTAACATATATATCATTCATTGAACTTACTTCAAGCACTTTTGACATAATACTTGACATATTTTGCATAAGAGTCAATATTTTACCACTTGATCTGAACCAATGCCTCGTTGTAGGTTTACCATACACATCATCACAAAAATTAGTAGTTCTAGTTTGTTCCATTTGTTCAATAGACATTTCTTTCACAGGTATTTTTTCTCCATCATCGGATACTAATCTTGATGCTTCTTCTAATTCTTCTGCTAAATTAAGTGTAAATGTTTTTTTAAAATCAGTTACTGATTGTTTTAGAGACCTTCGTTGAACAATTGATGTTCTTGCTGCTTCTCCATATTCTAAGTGAATTCCACATAATTTATTTATTTCATCTACATGAGGTTTGGAAATTGTTTGAGTTGGTCCACCAGAATCACCGAAAATTAAATCACTATTAATTACATTAATACATCTTGCAATGTTATCTGTTTTTAGAGCAATATCATCATAATTAGTTTTTATGAATTCATTTGATGATATAAATACAGATAAAAGACCTTTAACTATTCCTATCTGATTAAGAACCGTTGGTTCTAATTTATCAATCTCAGATTCCGAAACTAAACCTTGATTTAATCTTACCAATTGTAACTTGAAATTCGATATATCAAGTAAATGCTTCCTGATAATTTTACTTTCATCGTCAAATAACAATTGAAATACAGATTTATCCATTAAACTTTCTGAAGGTTCATTTAATTCAGTGTCACTTTCTGTTGTCAATTTATATAATAAAAAATCTGGCATTGAAGAATCACTCATCTTAGCATTATTAACCATACTACGAATTGGAGTATTAAAAGATGCTAATTCAAAAATTGGATATTTTTCTTTTAAGCTGGCTTCAATATCTGAAAATTGTTTTAGTGTATATTGTGGTGTTAAAAATTGTACTCCAAGTTGATTATCAACATATATCTGAAATTGTGATATTTCATTTATAGTTAATTTAGATGGACTCCCTGTATAAAATGATAATAATTTGGCAGAAATATGTCCACCAGACTCCAATTTTTCCATACCAGTACTTCCAAAAATTGTAGGAATACCATTTAGTATGGCCATTAATGCACAGAGATTATCACCTGATATAAACATTGTTTTATGTTTTTTAGGAAAACTCATATTAATGCGTCTTACCCATTTAACCTGACTCCAATCACCAGATTTTTTCATATCTAATAAAATACGTACACGTAATTTATTTAAATCATCAGATGCAACTTTTCCTGAATCATTTACACGTATATCATCCAAATTTGGTGTTTCTGGTTTATAATCATCAAAAGGTATAGCGTTTAATGCTGTTACCAGTTGTCTTAATCTTTGAGTATCACTATCTGTTTGTGCTTTTGTTGATTTAGGAACTGCCTCTAATTTTGAAATATCTCCTCTATCATCGACTATACATTTCATTGCACGGCTTAGATTATCAACACTATAACCACCCATTAACTCTATTTCTGTATATTCATCTTCTTCTAAATTTTCTATATCATCTGCTCGTGTTTTTACAGTTAATATAATAGGTGGACTTTTTGATGGTTTTTTGTCAGCTGATAAATCATGGTCTTCATTATATCTTACACTGTAATATTTTGAAATAGAATCCCTTTTGGGAAACCAAATATCATTTGTTGATTCTGTATTATTTTCTAGATAAGTAGTTTTTAGTAATTCAATAAATTGTTCATCTTTTGAGGCATATCCTTTTAAAATATCCAAGTTGAAATTATTAATACTTGCTGTAGCTGGATCCCAAATATTTACAAGTGGAACAATAAGATTGATAGGTTCAAGTGTTTCACCTGGATTTAAACCTCTGGATGTACTTTTTAATTCATCCTTTACTCCTCCAGTGCTTCCTAAAAAATCTATTCCGGCACCAGTATCAAAAACAAAATGTTTAATTCCAAGTGTAGCAATATTAGCCTTAAAAACTCTTTTAAAGATATCACTATAATTCGTCCTATAAAGTTGTCCTCCTTGATTAGATGAACTTTCTATAAATTCATTATCATCAATATATCTGTAAAATCTGAAAAAAGTATGTAATTGAGTTAACTTTCCTTTTTCCGTTGATTCATCAATGTCAATATGATATTTTTTTATAAAAGATAGTGTATGTAAAAGTTTGGCTTCATGTGAACCTGTTAATAAATTATCAAAATTTAAATCTGAATTAAATATTTTGCCAAAAAAATTTCTTTTTTTAAGTGAATCTTTTACACTTTGTATATTTTTTTTTTCACCGGATATAGTACCATCATATGCTGTGTTAATTTTATGTGAAATGGCAGAGGCACGAGAAGTTGGTCCTTTTCCAAAATCATGTTTTGGTTCTGCTACCAATTCAAGTATATTTCTGACTTTTCTAAAATCTTTTTTATTACCGCCTGACATAGCTGATATTTTTTTTTGTAAATTATTACCGATATTTATAAGAGGAGAACTATGAGCTACTGGTTGGATTAATGCATCACCTTCATTAATTTTAGATTGACCAATTTTGTAAAGTTTATTTCTAACTATATTAGGAATAATTTCTGGTTCTTTGATGTAGTCAGAATATGCACTTAATAAAAGTTCCTTGCTGAATTCACGATTATATTTTTTAATTGCTGGAATTAATGTTGTTGAAATATAATCTTGAGATAAATCTTTAGTTCGTACATTATCGTTTTCATCAAATTCAATCTTATTATGACTATCTAAAATTGAATATACTTGATTAGTAAAACCTAATTTGTAAAACAATTTACTAATATTATCAATTTGCTTTCTGAAATTATTATCTAACTCATTTTTAAGGTATTCACCCGGTGAAATCTCAAATTTTTTGACAAATGTCATAATATCATTATTATTTGTTTCAGATTTAGGATTTTTTTTACTGATATTTTTAATTATATTTCTCAATTTTTCAATATTTGGAGATACGGTAAGTCTAATTTCATCATTTTCATCGGGATAAAAATCAATTAAAAATGTTTCATCTATATCAAGTAGGTCTGGTTCAGAGTTTATAAGATCTAATTCTAAATCAATTACTTTTTCATCTCTTTTTTTTTTAATGATTCTATATCGAGTAATGCCATCGTCTTTTTTACGCGCAATTATACTTAATAAATTGATACCAAGTGATGTACCTTTTAAGGATTCTTTTAGTGATTCTTTTAATTCATGAATGCTTACAGTTTTATCTGTAAAATTTAGCTCAATATTACAGTTATCTTTAGTATCAGTATTTCTACAAAATTTAAATATAGGTTTTCTGTGATTACCTATCATTGAGGTTAAAATAAGTTTCATATATATATATAAATTATTTTTTTAATTAATTATTACAAACTAAAGATAATTTGTAAATTAGAACTAATGTCGTCGACAAATTCAATAAATAATACTAACGATTCACAACAAGAAGTTGAAAGAACAATTGATGTAAATTTAAATACCTCAAATTCTGAAAATAATTTTAAAAAAAATGAAACTATTTGTGATATTCCAAATAATGATAGTCAAACATCAAAAAATATACCGATAACTCATATTGCACAAACAAATCATACTGATAACTTACCGACAGTTGGACCTAATGCAAGTAATTCTTCAACTCCAATAGCCACGCCAATAAGTTATACAAATTTTGAAGAAAGAACATATTCAGCACATCGCCCAAGAAATCCATTATCACAAAATAATAACTTTAATGAAAATATTTATTCTACAACACATTATGTAGAAACACCACCGGAAGACCAAAACCTACAAAAAACATGGCAATATGGTAAAACAATTAAATGTCTTTCAGTTATAGATTCATTTTTTATTGTAATGAATTCATTGATTATTTGGCCACTCATTATATCAATTATCTTTCCAATATGTGGTTATTATGGTAGCAAAAAATATGAAGTTAATAAGGTATTTATTTATATGTTTTATTGTTTTATCAGAGCTATGTCAATTGTAATTCAATTAAGCTATAGTTTTAAAAATATAAATTATTATGATGATGATTACTACCATAATTCATCAGACGTTAACAGGCGTCTTCATTCAAATGTTTCACAAGTTTTTTTAATTTTTTCATTAATAATTCAGTTATGGATAACATGGATTGTATATAGATTTGCTTCTTCTATAAGAAATCTATCTCATGATAAACTTAATACACTACGAATAGGAACATTTATTCCAATTGAAACAAGAGTCTTATTTTATTAAATTATTATATTAAAACTTAGACATTACACATAATTAATGAAGAAATTAGAAATATTTACATCTTCAAAACCAGAAATTAAAAATTTATTTACTAAATATAATTCACGGTATTATCTTAAATTATTAAATAAAACATCTTCAAATAAATTTAATCCAAACAAAGATTATGTAATAATTAATAACCGATATTGGCCTTTAAAAATATATTATGATGAATTACCTCCTATTTTAAATAATATTACTCCATCAAAACACGATGATAAATATATTTATAATATTTGTAGTGATAAAATAGGTATACATTTAGATTCACCACGCTATGAAATTGTAGAAATAGAGAGTAATGATATGGATGAACTAAGTGAAATTAGAAAGGATATTAGATTGTTAATAAATATAGTAGCTAATATGAATAAATCAACATAACTACTTAAAAATTTAATTATAGATTTTATTTATGATTAAATTCAGAAATATGTTACGCAAAAGAAAACTTAAAAATAAATATAATATTGTTAATCAATTGGGAAAAGAACCCATGAATGATGTAATTAGTTTTTCAAATATAGAAAATATATTTGATTCAGAAGTTACACAATTAATAATTGAACATACTGCAGAAAAAACAGTAGCATATAAACTCAGAATAAAAAATGTTGTATCAGCGTTAATAAAGAGACCAACATTAAATAAAAAAAACTACGAATATAATATTGATGTTCCTGAACTTGAAAAGATAGGTGAATGGACTGATTTATATTATGAATTGAGCAATAATAATTCTGCATTTAATTCCATATATAATATTTTTGAAATAATAAATAAACATAATTGTTCAAAAATATTTATTTTTTTATCTGAGTACCTTGTAACAAATTTAAATTCAAAACTTAGAAAATATTATTCTGATTTAGAGAAACATTCGAAACAAATTTTATTAAGGCCATATTTTAAGTTTATAAAATTAAATAACGAAAGAGAATTATCATTCACAAATATGTCTCTACGTTGTATGAGTTGGATAAATTATGGTATTACTCCAAGTGTAATAATAAATTACGATAATAATTATATTCATTTTGCAATAAATAGAGATAATTGGGAAAATCCATTTACCTTCAAAATTAATCTAAATATAAATAAACTTATTAAATACTTAACGGAAAATAATCACGATACTAATAAAACATTGATGTGGAAAGAAGAATATTTTTATGATTTAAACAAAATTAGTGATATGATTCCTAAATCTTTATGTAATGTCGGTGATACCTCTGTTATAATCGTAAATAATAATTTTTTCAATCTAAAAAAATTACTTAATTTTCAAGGTATCATGGAAATAAATGAACTATTAAAACAACTTTATAGCAGTTTAAACAATTATTCTAGTCTTACTGAGTATTGTTATACTTTAATTGCGTATAATTTATTTGATAAATTAAGAGGTAAATTGGGTTATAATATAAAAATTATAATTCATGAAGGATTACATGAAAATTCATCTCAATTATCATCTCCGGCCATAATTGGATATTTATTAGACAGTATGAACTTTGACTTTAAAAAACAATTATGCTAGTAAATATACTATAAATTAATTTTATTGTATAGTTAAATTTAACAATTTTTGAATGGATGCCAAAGTGCAAGTAAGATCGCAGATACAAATATACCTTGTACAAAAATACTTTTACGTTTTAATACTGCCTCTTCCTTGATTTTACGTTGAAAATTGTATAATGATTTTTTAAAAGGCGTTCCTATATTACGTGTCTGTACTAAATAATATATACATGACATTGTATATAATAAACAAACATTAGCAAGTAAAATGGGCATTGAACATGTCTCAATCATATATATATAACTAACTTTTTAAATAATGAATAATTATTTCTTTTTCAAGTCGATACTCTTCTTTACAAACACACAATTTTTCAAAAGAATCTGACTCTGCAATCCATAACAGATAATTTTTTGGAAGAAGAGATATAGGTATATTTTTATGTTTTCCAAATGTTAGTTTAAAATCACCAAGGTTTTCATTGGATTCTATGTAATCTTTAACTGCACCTCGTACTGCTAATTTATCAGCCCGATCATTACCAAGACTATGCACGTCTGATTTATTTGTATGCGAATTAACATGAATAAATTCTAAATTATATTCATCTGCAAGTTCAACAGCTATTTTTACTAAATCAGAGTTAGGAACTTCTTTGGATTTGGATTTATAATTATTTTTTCTATATTTTAGTCCTGTTTCTCCAAATATTTTAATTGAATAGGAAGAATCAGTATAAATTTTTAGTAAAATATCATCTTCTTTTTTATATAATTGTATAGAATTAATAATTGCTCTCAATTCAGCTCTGTTATTTGTTTTTTTACCATCTAATTTACAGCTGCATTCATAATTATCTACTGGTATATATATACCATATCCAGCATATGATTCTTTTTCCTTTCGTATGAGAGAACCATCTGTGTAAATATTTATTATCCTTGTTTTATCAGTTACAATTGGTATCTTTCTTACGTTATCTGCATTTTGTAGCGGAAAATTAGATTGAACGCTATTTTTTAGTGATAATAGATACTGTTTTGCATCTGTTTCTGATAAATGTTTCTTATATATTGCGCCTTTGAATCCATGAACAAGTTTTTTACATTCGTCCCATGAGTTAACAATTGTATTTGAAGAATGACCTCTAAAAACCGCATAATATGCTTTCTTTGACATTAGATATTTAATGTATAAAAATATTATATTAGATATCAAATTTTATTAGAGAATTGTATTTTCTGATTGACACTCTTCACAATTAATAATAACTAACCGATTTGATTTATTAAGATATGTCTTAAAACTTTTACATACTGGACAACATCTATACTTATTTATTAACCTGATAAGAGTATTCTGAACAACATTGACTTTTACTTTACCATGAACTAGTAATGCTTTTTTCTCATTGCTGCTTACAGAACATACTAAATCTTTTTCAATTTCTTGTTCAATAAGTTGTTTAATAGATATATTGTCTTTAGTATTATGAATTTTATATAGAATATCATTATAATTATGAAGTATCTGTAAATTGCCATTTTTAGCACGTGTAAAATATGGATTTGGTAGATTGAGGGAGGTATTTGCACTTTTTTGACAGATAAGTTTATCTTTCATCTCATCATAATCATGCTTTTTAAATTCATTTGATAGTGTAATATCATTAATTAATTTACAGGCTCTTTTTTCTACTGAAATCATTTCATCAGGAATTTCAACATTTATAAATTTAGATTTATCTTTTAAACAATGCCCAATACTAAAAATTTTATATACTCCTTTAATTTTTTTCATAATTGATATTGGTTTTTCATTGATGCAACATGGCGCAGCCAACACCACAGTAAGTTCTTTTTCTTTTTTATTCCATTTTTTGACTAAACCTGTAACTTGTTTACATAATATGCCCATTTTTACCATTTCACCTTTATTAATTTGTTTATCATCCTTACTTACCTTTCTAAATGATTTGTATTTAATAGTAATTTCAGTGACAATGTCTGGATTTTCACCCGGATGAGTAATAATATGCCCGACCAAATTATTATTTTTAGTGTATGCCGGGTCAATCATAGTTCCAATTCCGATGAGTCCACCAGCAATGGCATAATCCGCCTTATTTTTTTCACTACATAAACTTTTACTGTAGCTAAATATTGGTTGAACCGACCAACCATCATTTGTTTTTTTACATATACCAGGAGATATCTGTATAATATCATCTTTGAACAGAATTCCTTGAACAATACTACCACCAAGAATACCACCAATAAGTTTATTACTTCTACAATTAACAGAATTGACATCAAAAGTACGTATAATATTAATCATTAATGGTAAATTAATATCTTTTGTATAATTATTTAGCTTAGTTGCAAGATATTCCCCAACATAATTAATATTTTGCCCAGTTTGTGCTACCAGCGGAATAGTATATATGTCATCTCTATCAACATAATCTTCAATAAAATCATCAATTTGTCTTTTGTTTATTAAAAGTTTGTCTTTAGAAACTAAATCACACTTATTTTGAATAACTACAATATCATCTATTTCTGCTTGTTGAATAGCCATACAATGTTCAAGTGTCTGAGGTTGTGGTACTTGTTGAGCATTCGCAGCTTCCACCAAAAAGGCCATATCAATTACACTAGTTCCACATAACATATTAGACATGTAATTTTCGTGACCAGGACAATCAACAAAAGATATATGATGAATAAGTGTCATTTCATTATTTTCGCTATCTAATTCTGTTTTTACTCCAGAACCCGTAAATTTATATTCATCTGTTTTTTTACTATAAAAAATTTTACAATTTCCATAACCAATATTAATGGTACAATTTCTCTCTTTTTCACTTTTAAATTTCTGAGTTTTAATACCTGTCATTTGTTTTACCAAAGTAGATTTACCATTACTTACATGACCTACACATCCCACATTTAAGATCGCCTGATTTTTGATAATATCAGATAGTAAAATAGTCTTCATAAGGCGTATAATATTAATTTATACGTATTATGTTTATGTCATTTTAATTATACAAACTTTTACTTATGTAAGAATCTTTTTCATAATTATTTTCTTCCAGGAGTTTTTTAAGTATATCAGTTTGTTTATCAATCTCAAAATTTTTATCTAATATCAATCCAAGTAGAAAGTTGGACATTATAGCACCAGTTAAATTATAAGATTTTATCTTGTTATATAATTTTTGAAATTTATCATTACAAAATTTATCTTCAAAATAAAAAGAAACCATTTTTTTAACACAATCATAGTCCATATATCTGAATTCTTCTGTTATATCAACGCGACCAGGTCTCGTCAAAGCAGAATCAAGTCGACACTTATAATTGGTTGTCATAAAAACAATTAATCCATTTTTACCACCATTAATTCCATCCAATGAATTAAGCAAACCACTAAATGTCATCGCATTTTTTTTACTATCTGAATCTTTTCTATCTGTAAATAAACAATCAATATCTTCGCATACCAAAATATCATTATCACCCAACTGTGATACTGCTGTTGAAAATTTTTCATCAGTTATGCTTGGCGTTATTTGCATAAATTTTATATTTCTTCTAAGTCTAGATGCAGTAAGTTCGATAAAAGATGTTTTTCCTGTTCCAGGAGGTCCATGTAACAATATATTGAGCTTATACGGAATATTAAGCCTCCTATACAATTTTTTTGTTTCGGGTTGGTTAAATTTACTTATTTTACTGAGTAGTCTTGTTGACATTTTTCCATTTAAAAATAAAGTATTCTCTTCTCTGATTCTATTACCCTTCTTGAGATCCCAATAACCATCATTAAATGTATAAACTTCAAAATAATTACTCTCATCATATGGTTCCCCTAAGACATTTGTCATGTGCCATATTTTTGATTTTTTGTATAAGTCTTGCATAAATCCAGTCTCAAAAAATTCAGTATAATTTTCACAATCACTCTCAATAGATAAAACAAGTAGTGTTGGTGGATGATTGTTGTTTCCTTCAACAATTTGATTAACAACATAAATATTTGATATCCAAATAACAGTATCATTGTAAACACATCTTAAATTTTTGTATGGAATCATTGGCAATGCAACAGGAATATCGTTTTTATTAGCTACATCTTTTTCATTATCTAACACATAACTTCTGAATTTAGGTTTCTTTTTGAAGTGTTTTGAGTAATTAAATATCGTACTGTCTGAATCTATATACTGCATTAAATAATGAACTAGATGATTGTATTCACATGTAAACGAATCATGTCTATATTTTACTATGAACTTAAATTTTCCTTTCAAATCACAATTAGACATAATTTGTTTATAATCACTAACATCATGAACATTTTTAAAGATTCCACTTAAGCAATTATTATCCATTAAGATAATTTAATGATTTGTTTTTAAGTATTAATCAACATCCACGCTGTACAAATTTGTGAAAAGATTCATTGAATCTAGAAATAAGTTTATGGATTCATTAATATAATCTGGTCCAAACGGAGAAACCCGACAACTAACTGCATTAATCATAACTTGTCTTGTATCATACATTATAAATAACGTAAATATACCTATTGCTGCATATGATATCATTCTTGAATAGTTTGATATTTGTCCATTATTAGCCTTTTCAATTACAAATATTTCGATTAAACGTGCTACCAAAAGAGCTATTAAAGCAATAAATAAATACATACCCCAACTATCAGATACTAATTGTGGTCTTATAACTGTAATTATGGATAAAATCAGGAATATTCCAATTGTAGTTAAACCAACATGATTAAATCTATCTTTATTGAGTATATATAATGGATAAAGTGTAACACCAAAAAGAATTAATAAAAAAATAAATAATATATGTTTGGTGATAAAACTTGTTTTAGCTTTAAGGGCCATTAATCCAAGGATAAGCACAAAGGACCCAATCATTAAAAGTATAGTAAAAGGTTTTGTAAAGATTTGTTGAATAGGTATATTTTGATATTGTACTGCTGTTACAGTAGATAAAACAATACCCCAACTTAGAATAAAATATAGATAGGTATTTAACATATAATTATTACAATGAAATCTTAGTGGTGATAATGAAACAGAATTTTTAAATATTCCTAATATAGATATTCCCACAAGAATTACATAATATAATATCGGATTATTCATTTATAATCTACAAATATTTTTTTGTAGTATAATTTATTAATGCCTAAAAAAAATATATTAAAAAAAGCTTCTCCAAAAAATCGAAAGAGAATATCTCCAAAAAATCGAAAGAGAGTATTAACAACTAAAAAAGGCTGTAAATGTGCTAAACTTAAACGTTCATGTGGTTGCACAATAACTCGATGTGTATGCAAACCTAAATGTAATTGCTAAACTATCTAAGCTATATATAAATTTTGAATAATTTGATTTTGCAAATTATTGTAAATTTTATTTATAATATTCCAAATCGGTTTCTCAGTAATATTATGATATACTCTATAATTAATCGAGGAACTATTTAACCAAATTAACTTTTTAATGGTATCCCCTTTGATTCCAGTTTGTTTTTCTATTTGTTGAATTATATGTGGATAACAATGAAAATCAACAGCAGATTGAATAATATCTTTTTTAGTTATATTTCTTGTTAATACTAGATTTTTAATTGGAATATCTATTATAAATATATTTTTATTATTAATAAATGTATTGAATAATTGAACATCACCCTTAAAGCCACCGTATTCACTTGCGATAATAAGTGAATTAATTATTGGATTATTAAAATCATATTTTTCATAATCAAGTTCAGTACAGCTGTTATCAGGTAAATGTTTAATATTATGTTTACAAATACCATATACTGTTAGAAGAAGTAACTTTATAAATTCATTAGTTAACTCAATATTACTATGAGCCATCATTAGCCAAGTCATAAAAGGTAACGTTGAAGTTATACCAACATCTTCAATACAAATTGTAATAAGTCTTCTTATAAATCCATTGAAATCAAGATTTATAAGATTATAACTAGAACATAAAGCCTCGTCTATTTTTCCAAGACGTACTGCTTTTTGTATATTAGACTTTAAAAATGATACAGATTTAAATCCCTTAAATTTCAGTTTAGAATTATGTAATTTGCACCAGTTAGATTTTATTTTACCATATATTTTAACATTTGTATTAATTTTTCTAAGATGCACTTCAGTTATATAATATTGACAAGATAATATAGGTTTTTCTGTATATTTTACGCTGTAGTTTCTTATATTTTCCCAGAGGAGTGTAATGTATTTCGGATACATATAAATAGTTTATTTTATAGAAATTTAATTACTTCAAATTTATAAAAAATAATAATATGACAGAAATCAATACTGATTTACTTTTTCCTGGTATGGAAATAGATAATATAAATAGTATTATTGTAAGAGCCAATACTACAATTACAAAATTAAAACTATGGAAGAGAGTTTTAAACTTGAAGTTTACTGAACCTGATATAGAACAAATCAGAGACGTTAATATAGAACCTACTGATCCATACATAATTACTCTAATTAATACACTGCGTTTTAACATGAATTTTATTAAAAATGATACTATTTTGCTACATACTTTGCTATTTCTTAAACACGCAAAAAATAATAATTATATCATAGATGAGTTACCATTTCTTGTAAAAGAGGAAGATTTTATACTTAATCCCATTTTATACGGAAATTTCTTTTAATTCATCAAGTAATGGAATATTTATGCCATATGGTTTACAATAAATATTAACCACTTTATATATTGGTTCTATAATTGCACGTAATTCATTTTTTACACCTTTAATACTACCTTCAATGTTAATGATTACGCGAGTTTTCATATCTGCGACTGCTGAAAAAATAGTATCAAATAAACCTGCTCCATCTTGATTTGATTTACCCTTTAATAAATTAATAAGATTATTTAATTTTTGGTTAATATCATTTATATGCTTTATTAAATCAATTAATAAACTTACTATTTTCGCTAAAAAATCTACTTGTATAGTTTGTGTATTATCATCACTTATTTCATGTATATATAGTTCGTATAGAAATTTATTTATTTCGATATTAAATTCATAAATTTTTGCAGTAAAGTCAGCAAGTGACGTCCCTTCTAATTTTAATGATTCCGCTGCTGAATTTATACTTTGAATTATTCTTGCAACAGAAATAGTATTATCTTGAATGGCTTCCTGGTAAACAATATCAGGATGAATTCTTTCATCAATAGCCATACCCACACTTTGCATATGTGCAGCCGAGCCCCACTTTGGTTCTATTTGATTTAGTTTAACTGATTTATCATTTTCAATATGAACTATTGGAATTGCATTGGTTTTACAAGATTCTACAAATTTTTTATTATAATGCAGACAAGCATTTGCTACATCATGAGGTGATGGCTGATACAAATCCCATGGTATAAAATCATATCCCTTTTTCTTATATAATTTTACCAACACGCCATTTTTCCTATCAAAAATATAATTCCAAATATTTATTTTTATTTCTTTATTTTCTATTATAATTGTTTCTTCAATAGTTTCTTCAATAATTTTTTTAATTTGTCTACTTTGTTCACTTGATATTTCTTGAATATCAATTTTATAAATTTCATTTTTATATCGTTTAGGGTATGATTCATAATCTTTCATGTTAATATCAATTACACTTCTTAAATTTTTTAATAAAAGTTTTATTTTGTTAGTTATATCAGGAATTATATTCATTTTATTTAGTTGATATTCTACACTTGTAATTTGTGGTTTTATATTATATTTTTTAATATTAAATATTAAATTTGGAATCATAGGCCAACTTTCCCACATAACAGAATCAGCGTCACTAAAATCACCTATATCAGCATCATCAACATGTTCAGAAATTTTAGGCCGTTGCCAGTAATTTTTAGATTCAAGATAGGGAGTTTCAGGGTTGTTGTTTCGTGAGATTTTATCCCATTCGGTAGGAGCTATACCAGTGACTAATAAAGATTTTAGTAGACCTTGTACATGTTCACTCACATGATTATCAAACTCAATTTCACTAATAAACTTTGTCACTTCTGGTTGCTCTAGCATATGTTTTACAATTGAATTATCATGATTATTTTCTTTTTCAATATCTTTTATCACCTCTGTAATAAATGTTTCACCGTGAATCATTTTACTTTGACTTTTTGATTTACAATCTATGTAACATTTATTAGCTTGGCAAAGTTTTTCGACATCATTTTTATATAATGTATTAGCCTCGATTAAAGTCAAATTATAGTTTAAATTATTAAGTGAATTCTCTATTATAAGTATTATTTTTTTTCTTTTTTCAGTATCAAGAATTTTCTTATGTTGTTCGTCAGTTAATATTTCTTTTTCTAATTTAAATTGTTTAGAAAATTCATTTATTTCTCTATCTATTTCTACATATTTGTTTGGTATTCTATTTTCTTTAAGATTTATAGTGATATCTTCATGATATTCACCAAATTCGTTCATTAACTCATCTATTTTCAATTCTGGTGGATATAATAAAGGTTTTAAATTATGTAAGAATTGAGCTATTTTATTAACATAACCTCTAAATTTTGTAATAATTTTATAATCGCTTTCATATTCAGTTGTATATTTTTTTTGAATAAGTTTTTCAAATTTTATATCTAATGCAGATTTCAATTCAGCAAAATTTTTTGATATATCAATATTATTTATTTTACTTTCAATGAAGTTTTTTTCCGCTTTTTCGACAGCTTTTTTTGCTTTTTCGGCAGCTTCTCTTGCTTTTTCGGCAGCTTCTCCTGCTTTTTCGGCAGCTTTTTTAGTAGCTTTTTGTAATTCTTCTCTAGCAACTTTTTTTGCTTTTCCTATAGCTTCATTGGCAGCTTTTTCCTCTTTTTTTACAGCTTTTTGTAATTCTTCTCTAGCAACTTTTTCTACTTTTCCTATAGCTTCTCTGGCATCTTCTCTGGCAGCTTTTTGTAATTTTTTCTTTATTTGCTCCTGTTTAATCTCATTCTGTAATTTTTGATCTATTTCTTTTTTATTAATATGTAATTTTTTTGTATTTTCGACTCTAGTT
>MDTB01219232.1_pt1 | contig 16052 bp, 16 predicted proteins | sample 811161 | NCBI WGS metagenome assembly MDTB01 (sample SAMN05326650, study PRJNA326480) | marine metagenome | isolation source: seawater | place: Mediterranean Sea | collected 2009 | reverse complement strand
TAACTAGGAAGAAAATAATAAAAAACTTAGCTTCATCATTTTCATTTAATTTTTTTATATCAGTATTAAATATCAAAATTATAAGCGCTATAATTAAAATAATATTTTCTAATGAAATAACAATGTTTCTTGGATTTTCTAAGTTAATAATAGGAGTAAAAATAAATGAAATCCAAAGAAAAAAAGGATTTGAGTTTTGAACATTATTCCATTCTGAAACTGGTAAAAAATATTGTCTCTGTATAGCCCCATTTTCCAAAAACACTTCAACAAGCTTTACAATATTGAAGTGAATATCACCGCCTATGAAATATTGACCAAAAACTAATAAAAAAAACGATGATATAGTTATCAACAAATACTTAAATTTACTTTTTTTGAAAATTTTCAAAAATAAGTAAATGATCAATGTAAAAATAAATAAAAAAGCAAAGTGAGGTCTGATTAAGCCAAGCAATCCAACTAGTGGTAATAAAAATAAGGTCCTGAGCAACAAGCTTTTTTCTTTGATCAAGATAAAAGCAGAACAAATAAAGATTGTAAGTGTTAAAATTTCTTTACCTAAATAACCTGACCAAACTGATAAAGATGGAAAAAAAACAATCAATAAAAAAAGATAATGTCTCAAATCCTTTTTATTTTTTTTTAAATTGAAATTTTGTAACAATAATTTGTCATAAAAAATTAATACGAAAGAACCTATACATCCAAATAAAATATTCACTGCTAAAAAATCTAATTTAAAAAAATAATAAAAAAATCTATAAAATTGGGATATAGTTAATATTCCCAACGTTTTTATACTATTATAGTATTTAGAATACCCATCCTCTGGATAAATGATACCTATTTGAAAATATGAGTCCAAATCATTTACTATTAAAGTCATTAAAGCTGTAATGAAAATCGCTGAAATAATTGAATGAAATGAAAAAATTAGCAAAGCTCTTCTAAATTCAATTATTTTAGATTTTGATAATATTGAAATAATTAAAACTGATACTATAAAGAAAAGAATCAATATAATTATAGTATTTATGCCTGTTCCAAAAATATCAATATTTATTAGTCCACCTGGGGGATGAACACTGTGTATATCTAAATCTAAGTTAACTGTTCCAGACATTAGAATATTTGCTTACCATTTTTATTAAAGAAAAGTTTTTAATAATGTGAATTTTATTTTTTTCTTTGATCTTTTTCCATTTACTATTATTTTTTTTTAAAATTAATTCTTTTAATATTTGGGCAGACTTTTTTACATTATTTTTTGGAATAATAAATTTTTTATTATTTAAAATTAAGCTAGAGTCACCTACATTAGTTGATAGACAAATATTTTTATTCATCATTGCTTCTGCCAATACATTTGGGAAACCTTCTGAAAATGAGGTTAATATAAAAATATCAAATAACTTATATATGTGAAATACATCATTTCTTTTATCTAATAAGATGACTTTATTTTGAAGTTTGTAATTTCTTATCATTTTCATTAATGTTATATTATTTTTATTCATCCCAGTTCCAACTAGAACTAATCTTAAATTAGGAGTATTCTTAACTTTTTCAAATATAGAAAAAAGATAGTTATGATTTTTTACTTTATGAAATCTTGCTACATTACCAATTACAATCTGATTATTTTTTAAATTAAAATTTTTTCTTTTAAAATTTTTTTTTGGAAGATAAATTTTTGGGTCAAAACCATTATGAATTAACTCAAATTTATTTTTATATCCAATAGCTTTGTGCACATTAATTGAGTTTTTTGAACAGATTATTATTTTTTTTGGAATTATCCAAGATAAAACGGCATTCAATAAAATTACGATTAAAGTTCTTATTTTAGTAGATTTAAAAGAAATTTCTGATGTTCTAACATTCCAATAAATATTTCTATTTCCAGAAATATATCCAAGCAAACCTCCTAAAAAATCAGCATGATATAACCACGTTTGGATTATATAATCTTTTTTTTGTTTGATGATTTTGTAAAGTCTAAATAATTTTGTTATTTCAATTTTATTTTTTGATAGATTAATGTTGTAAACTTTAATTTTTTTCAATTTCAAAAGTTTTTCGTACTTTTTATCAACAGATAAAACAACTACTTCATGAATAAATTCTCCAGTCGATTCTGAAATTAACCTGTATAAAACTCCCTCCGCACCTCCATCACCGAGAGATGTAATTATATGTAAAATTTTTTTTTTATGCATAAATCATTTTTTTTACTTGATCTGCATAATAACTTTCATCAAATGTTTTAATTATTTTATTATCAGATTTTTTTACCCCTCTTAATTTTAAATTTTTAATTACAAAATTACTAATTAGAGATTTGTCTAACTTATCAAATATTTTAATATTTTTTGAGTTTTTGATGTTTTTATTAAGGCCTGGATAAGATTTGATGAAAGTTTTTGTTCCACAACCCAGCGATTGTATCACTGAATTAGGCTGGCCTTCATATTCAGAGAAAGATAAATGTATGTCAGCTTTTCTCATATAAGGTAAGGGATTTTGTTTATATCCTAAAAAAAATACCTTTTTTTTTATTCCTAATTTTTTAACTAATGTCTTTAAAGTATAAATTTCATTACCTTGTCCTATTAAAATTAAATTTAAATCAATTTTTTTTTGTACTTCATAAAAAACTTTTATTAAAAAATTTACATTTTTGTGAGCAATAAGCCGACCAACATATAATGCATACCTATTTTTAATGATATTTTTGTTAACAATTTTTTCTCTAATTTTTTTATGAAAATCATTCTTTATGCTTGGATTATTTAGTATTTTAATCTTGCGTCTTTGAATTCCAAGTTTTATTAGTTCTTTTTTAGATTGTGAATTTATAGCAAGAATATAATCAGCACAATTATACAAAATCTTTTTAAGAAAATTTAAAACTTTAAACTTAATAATTTTTTTTAAACTTAGATTGATAAAAGGTGTTATATTTGTTTCTCTTATTATTAATTTAAACTGATGTTTGTAAAAAAACTTAATAAAACAAAGAAACAAATTAGAATGTACTAATGTTGTTATAACCGTATCAGGTGATCTTTTTTTAAAAATTCTTAGAATTTGAAATAAACACTTATAAAGTTTATTTTTTTTTAAATCTATCACTTTAATTTTTTTATCCATTTTCAATTTATTTATTCCAGTTTGATTTCCAACAATAAAAGTAACTTTTTCATTTTGTTGTTTATATTTTTTAGCTAGAGAAATAATATTTTCTTCAGCGCCACCGTCAGCAAAAGATGGGAGAAAAAAAAATATTTTATTATTTTTTTTGCGTAACATATTTTATCAAATAATTATTATAGTTTTTTTCTGAAAGATGTTTTGTAGCATGAACAAATGAATTCTGGGAAAACTTCTCATAATTTTTTTTGTTTTTCAAAAAAAATTCAATAGTGTTAGTTAACGATTGAATTTTATTTGTTTTAAATATTTTACCAAATTTTTTATTTACATAAAACCGTGTTCCACATGTGTCACTACAAATTACAGGCATCGAGTAACCAATTGCCTCTAGCAGACTAATTGATGCTGGCTCATTTGCAGCTGGTAACAAAAAAAGATGATGTTTTATATAATAATTATAAATTTTATTATGTTTTAAATTAATTACTAATTTAATGATATTGCCAAGGTTATTTTTACTGATAAAGTTTTTACATTTATAATAATATTTTCTATGCTCTATTGTAGATATCTCGCCTATTATAGTAACCTTGAATTTATATTTTTTACTTAAAAACAACAAACTTTCCAAAGCTAGATAAATAGATTTTCTTTTTTGAAATTTACTTATTATTAAAATCTTAAAATTTTTTTTTAATCTTTTATTTTTCTTTATATTAACAACAAACGGTAAAAAAAATGAATTTTTGAAGAAAATATTATTTTTTTTTAAAGGTGTCATCCATTTGGACTTAAAAATAAAGTTCTGTATCTTTAATTCTATGAGCTTAAAAAAAAATTTTAATTTACTTTTTTTTAAGTGTGAGAAATCATTAGGTGCTTGTTCATAAAAAATAATTTTTGTTCCAAGAAATTTTAAGATCAAAGCAGATATATAAATATTTAATCTTCCATAAAATCTTATAATAGCAACATCTGGTTTAATTTTTTGATATTTTTTAAAACATTCAAAAATTTTTGGGAAAAATAATATTTTAGCAAATCTTGTTTTAAAAAAAAATTCAATAATTTTAGAAACATTACTCTGAGGCAAATTAAATGGTTTTATCAATGAGTGATCTTCTATTTTTCCTTTATATAAACTATTAAAAAAAACTTTATGCTTATTTTTTATTAAATTTCTTATTATTCCAATTTGATTAGTATGATATCTTGGTGCTAAAAATAAAAATTTCACAGATTGTCTACTTTTTCTTTAAAATTATGAAACATAACAAGGGCATAAAAATTAGGAAATGATTTATTTTTCGATTTTACATTTTCTTTAATCATTGAATTCAATTTTTTGAAATAATCACTATTTTTATTTTTCTGTCTCAAATAAACTTTTTTATTTAAAGTTATATTTTTAAAATGAAAAAAATTTAACTTAAATGAGCCAAGTGTGAAAAGATTTATCTGGCAGTTTTTTTTAAATATTTTAGTAATTTTTGAAATAGTACTTAAGTTATAATGTCGATAACCATGGCAAAGGTAAGTAAACAGAGAAGAGTACGATGGAATTAAGTGAATTTGAATTATTTTTTTATCTATAGGAATTCTTCTTTGAATAATTTCAAAAAATTTAAGATCATACTTAAAGTGTTCTAAAGCACTTTGAGTGATAATTAAATCACTGTGATTTAAAAATTTTCCAATTTGATAACAATCAGCAACTTTAAATGAAATTCCTTTATTTTTTTTCCAAGTTTTTTTTTTATTTATATCAATCCCAATATAGTTTTTAAAATTTTTTTTTAATATTTTTTTTAAGAAGAATCCATATCTTCCATTTCCACAGCCTACTTCTAGAATACTTATTTTTTTTTTCAAAACTTTTTTAGTTTTTTTCCAAGGAAAAGTTAACCAAAATATATCTGATAGAATACGAGATGGAGATTCATTTTTATTAATTAAATTACTTTTAAAATTTTTTCTAAATTTAATTAATTTAATTCTTGGGTCTTTTGAGTTTGTAAATGATAGCAGGTAATTTAATAAACAAATTAAAATCCAATATATCTTTTTAAAAATACTTAGTTTTTTATCACCACTAATATTTGCTAAAAAATTTGAAGTATTTGATTTATTCATCTTACTTTTTTATTTCTTTTTATATATTTTTTAATTTTTAAAATTAAACTAGATGGAATTATTAAAGATATAAGAAATACTATTATATAAAAAAAGTTTTCAAAAAAAAAAGAGATTTCTTTTTTTATTAATTTAAGTTTATTTAAATTATTTCCTCTGTTAACAAGATAATTAAAAAATAAAGATCTTATTGCATACTTTTTATACATTTTTCCCATTATATTTTTATATTCATCATATATAACTTGCCTAGTATTTAATGACCAAGAAGAATACTTTTCAATATTCAAACCTCTTGTTACCGTATCATTACTAAAATCCATGTTATAAATTTTTTCATTAGTATAAATTTCTTGAAAATCATTTTTGGCACAAACGTGATAATAACTTAAGTACCAATCTGCCGGTTTTTTGAAATATTTTGATTGCTCTAATAAATATCTTTTATTTTTAATTGACAAATAATCTTTAAATCCTTTATTTGTTAAGTTTCTAGCGTAATGATCTTTAAAAATATCTTTTGAATTAAAAGTAGAATAACCAGAAATATTCGTATTTTCATCCTCATAACTATAATTAATTGAAATTAACCTATTGTTACTTTTAAAATAGTAGTTTGAGTCATCAACTATCTTTTTTAAAGCTCCGGGTATTAAAAAATCGTCTGAGTCTAGTAGAAAATATATATCCCCTGTGATAGAGTTAAATACATCAGACTCAAATAGTGCCGCAGGTTGTCCTAGATTTTTTTTTAAAGGAATAATATTTAAATATTTAATTTTAAGTTTTTCAAGCTCTTTTAAAGTTTCATCAGTTGATCCATCATCAATAATATAATGCTCCAAATCAGAAAAGTTTTGATCCTTTACAGAATTAATATTTCTAAGTAATTTTTCTTTTCTATTGAATGTACAAGTAATAATCGAAATTTTCATTTAGCATATATTTCAACTTCTCTCATAATAATCCATCCAGAAATCAATCATTTCATCAAGCATTTTTTCAAATTTATATTTCGGTTTCCATTTCAAATATTTTTTAGCTTTTGAAGAGTCTCCTCTTAAATATTTTAATTCTTCTGGTCTAAAATATTTTTTATTAATAAAAATATGTTTTTTTTTATTCAATCTAAGTTTATTAAAAACATAATCTGTCATTTGTTTCACTGATCTTGTTTGTCCAGTTGCTATTACCCAGTCATCAGCTTTTTTGTAGTTTAAAATAAGTCTCATAGCTTCAACATAATCTTTTGAATGACCCCAGTCTCTAAATGCATGAATATTTCCTAATTCTAATTTTTTTTCTAAACCTAATTTTATCTTAACAGCCGTTTTAACAACTTTATTTGTAACAAAATTAGAACCTCTTCTAGGAGATTCATGATTAAAAAGAATTCCATTGCTAGCAAATAATTTGTAGGCAATTCTATAGTGCTTTACAATATTAAAAGCAAAAACCTTTGCACAACCATAAGGGCTTGTCGGTTGAAATGGAGTAGTTTCTCTTTGATATCCATCTTTATCAACAGATCTACCAAACATTTCTGAAGAAGATGCTTGATAAAACTTTGCCTTTGGACAATTTAATCTATAAGCCTCTAAAATATTTACTACACCTAATGCATTCGTTTTTATTGTAAATTGAGGAATTTCAAAACTTATTTTCACATGAGATTGTGCAGCTAAATTATAAATCTCATGGGGCTTAATTTTTCGTAATAAATTATGTAATGATGACTCATTTAAGAGATCTCCATACGAAACATTAATTTTATTATTAAGATGATCTAGTCTACTTTTTTGATGTTCAATGACTGAATTTCTTCTAATTATTCCATAAACTTTATAATTTTTTTTGATAAGAGACTCTGCGAGATAACTGCCATCCTGTCCAGCTATCCCTGTTATAAATGCAATTTTTTTCATGCAATCTTCCTATCAAAGTAGTTATAAATTTTTTTTGCAACAAAATTAGGTGAAATTATATTTGAATTTTTATTTTTTATCAAATTTTTAATCAAATTTGTGTTTACTTTTCCAAAATGAAAAATTTTAAAATTTATATTAATATTATTTAAATACTCAACAGATCCCTGACATAAATTATGTAAAGCAGCCTTTGATGATGCATATAAAATATAATTTTTTCTTCCTTGTTTATATGCATTCGAGCCTATTACTATTATAAAAATTCTTTTTTTTGGTGGATATTTTTTATAATATTTAAATATTTCCCATGTTGGCATCAGGTTAACATCAAATATTTTTTCATATTCATCTGAATTAGTTCCTAGAACTCCAGATGTATTGATTATAATATCTGCCTTAACTTTTTTGAGTACATTATGAATTTTAGAAATCGAATTTTTTTTTAAAAAGTTAATTTTTTTTTTATTATAACAAAATAATTTATATTTATTTTTATTTGTTATATTTACTAAAGATCTTCCTATTCCTCCACTATAACCAAAAATTAAAATTTTTTTTTGTATCATTAGTCGATATAAACTTTATCTTTTGTATTTCCAAAAAAAGGTCCATTTTTAAATTCACAAAAAATTGCATCTTCTTCAACCATAAGTGAATGCCCTCCATAATAATTTGTAAATATATCTCCAGTTTCTAACGTGCACTCATATATTTGTTTATCGTCCAAATCATACATTTTTGCTTGAACCTTCCCCTTAAGTATTACCCATGACTCTTGGGTAACTAAAACTTTTCTTTCATAGTGATTATGTTTATGAGGTCTTGCAGAATATCCTTTTTTTAGCCTTGATACCGAAGATTGCATAAATTCTTCATCAGGACTAATATTAATTCTTTCATCAACTATGTCAGTAAATTTTACAATTGAGAAAAGCAATTTTTTTTTGTCTATATTTGAAAAAAATTTTTTAACTGGACTCATATTTCCCTACACCACTCAATTAAAGATTTAGCCCTGTTGTCATATGTATGATTTTCCATAACAAGATTATAAGAATTTTTTTTTATATTTACTATATTTTCTGAATCGCTTTTTATATATTCTAATTTTTCATAAAAATCTGATAAATCTTTTTTAAAGGAAATATAATGTAAGTTTTCCACAAATAATTCTTTATAAAGCTCTGATTCTTCTGCAAAAACTATGCTTTTACAAGCCATTGTCTCAAAATATCTTGGACTAATAAGATCTGATGGTCCAAGTGTGTTAAGCACTGACTTAGATTGAGATAAAAATTTAATATATTCATCATTGCTTATATATTTATACTGATGAAATATTTTCAAAAATAAATCGTAATATCTTTTACCAGTAAACGAATTCCATACAATATTAAACTTGTTATATTTTTTTTTTTTAAAATTTTTAAAAATAAAATATTATTATAGATGATGTTGAAAATTTTTAATCGTAAATTATTTTTATTTTTAGATATATTTGAGTTGAAAATTAAACCAGAAAAAAATAAATCATAATCTTTATTTGCAATTAAATTTTTGTTGATTTGATCTTTATCTATAGCAAATGGCCAATACCTAAATTTTATATTTGTTTTTTTTTTCATAATCTGAATAATGAGGATTATGACATAAAACAAAGTCAAATTTAGAATTTTTAATAAAATTAAGTTTTTCATTAAGAGAAACATATTCTTTATTCAAAATACAAATTTTTTTTCCTTGATAATTTTTAAAATCATATTTTGCACAATATTCTAAATCATTTAAAAATAAGTTATTTTTTTGATTATTCATCCAACTGTAGGGAGAATGTTGATTAGAAATATTATTTGTTAAGGGTTTATCTGATAACCAACCGTGGCCTACACAAACTATATCATCCTTCTTAACATCAAATTTTTTTGTTACACTATCTAGTGACAAATTTATATCAAATCCATTGAATCCTGGGCCCCATAATTTTACTTCTACGTATTTTTTAAGATGATTGTATACGTCTTTTTGATATTGGGATGCTGTGTATTTTTCAAAATTTGGCGTTAAATATAAAAATTTCATTAATATTACTTACTAATACAAAATCAAACACATGAAACAACTAAAAAATAAAAATTATTTATTTTTTAAAAAAAAATTTTTTAACAAAAAATAAAATTGAATAATAACATCTTTTTAAAAAAAAATTATGAACATTATAATTTTTACTCTCTCCAACTCCTGGAGCAAAGCTTGATAAATAGGTTGGAAATTTATTATCATATAGTCCTTTTTCTTTTAAATTAAAGTTGTAGGGATCCTTTTCAAAATGGGTATAACAAAACAATCCTATAGTTTCCAAATCGCCCCATCTATTTTTATAATCACCACCAAATGAATTCAATTCTTTTTTAAATTCTTCCCAAGGTTTTTTTTTAAATTCTAAAATATTGTATAAATTACAATTCCCAGCAGTCCAATACATATTATGCATCATAAGCTCATTATTCTCATTTACAGCTCTTCTTAAAGTTGAATTTTTTGGTATGTAATCAAATTTTTTAAGATAATCTTTATAAAAATCCCATAATCCCAAACGAGTATCTCTAACTCTCTCATTATATTTGTTCCACATGTATACAGTAGCTATAGGATTTTCCTTAAGAACATCAAATAAATCAAACTCTAACTTAGCTTTAAAATTTGAGTCATCATCTATTCTCATAAGATAATCATAATTTTCTAATTCTTTAACCAAACATCCAATTTCCCCATAAGATGTGATGTTCGTCCAAAATCTCTCACCATGTAAGTATCCTAATCTTTTTTTTGAAAAGGCCTTTTTAACATAAGGAATTTCAATTTTATTATAAAATAAATCTTTTTCATTTATATGATCTGGTACTTTATAATCTATCTGATGAAAAAAAATATTCTTCGAAATAGAGTTATGAATTTTTTCAATGAATTTTTTATTATAGATATCATCAAAATAATGAACATATACTGGATAATCATACCTATGATTCCAATTTTTATATAAATTTATTAAACATTTTTCTAATAAAAGCACTCTTGATGATAATAAATAGATAGCTGCGTTATGTTTCATGAATTCATTATTTTAAATTTAAAAAAACTTTTGAATAATTCCTCTGCCTCATTTTTTTTTATATATCCACTTTTTACACCAGGCCATTGATTAATATCCTGTAGATTAATTATAAAAAAATTTTTTTTAATTCTAAAATCATCATATTTAACTTCAATAATTTCTTTATTCTTAAAATACAAAGATTTCAAAACGGATGCTCTGTGGGTTCCAGCTGTGATTACAAATCGATAATCACTGTCATTTTTTAGTATATAACCCGAAATTTGATCATCAAAGTCTGGTTTAAATCCATAATTACCAATTAAATTAATGAGATTCTTCAATCTTATAAATCTTATTAATGGAAAAGAAATATCCTTTGGACCAAACATTCCGGGAACTAAAAATTTTTGAGGATATTTATGAAACCAAGGGTAAAACAGAGTATATTGGTTTAATTTATCTAATTTAGTATCATTTAAAATATTTATATTTTCATCAATAAAAAAAACCTCACCCAAATTTTTTGGTTTAAAATTTTTAAAAAATTTATAAAGTGATGTTTCCTCAAGATTTATTTTAGAATTCAAATTAATTTCATTTGCGGTTAAAACTAAAGGATTTATTGGATCATCTAAATTAATAGAATTATCAAATGATAATTTGTTTAAATCTACCTCAATTGTATTTTTTAAAGATTGTTTTTCTCTTTTTTTGATACTTGCAAGATAAAAGTTTTTTTTGTGTTTTTCGATTTCATCTGAATTTACATAATATAGATACTTTTTATTATATTTTAATTTTTGATATAAAAAGTTTCTTAAATTATTTAAAGCAAACAAAATCGATTTTTTGAATTTAGAATTCACACCGTTGAATGTTATATACTAATTTATTACTAACTAAATTGATTTATTATTGTTTTTAAACCAATCTATGTAAGATTTTACACCTTCTTCAATTGGAACATTTATTTTCCAACCTAAATCTTTTTTAATTTTTTGATTTGAGATCTCAATACTATCAGTTATAAGTTCACCTGCTCTTGTTTTATCAACTATATATTCCACTTTAACGTTTTCTATATTTGATGAAACCAAATCTGCTAATTCTTTGATTGTTACATCTTTATCACCTTCAAGATTATAAATTTGATTATCTGCTTTGGTATCTAGTGTCAATACATGACCATGAGCTAAATCATTAACGTTTATAAATCTTCTTTTGCACTCCCATCACCATTAATGATGATTTATTTTTTTGCCAAAGCGTTTTCTGTAAAAGCTCTCAAAACTAGTCCTGACCACGTTCTTGGGCCATAAGGTGTTCCATATCCTAAAATAGTAAAATTTAAATTTCTTAATGATTTAAAATTTTTACAAATAAATTTTTTGGCTTAGTTGGAAAAATATTTTTATTTAAATAAATATAAAAATTAACTTTAGGAAAAGATTTTACCAGTAAAATGAAATGCTTTTTAAGTTTTAATTTTGCGTCTTTAAGTTCTTTTTCATGTTTTGGATCTGAAAATTCTACTTCTGTTTTAATTGAATTTTTGATGTAATCATCGTGATAAAAGTTAAAACCAAATAAATGAATCTTTTTTATTGATCCTAAATTTGCAGCATAACAAATACATATTAATCCATTATTGTTTAGCCACCAGTATTTTAATAACGAGTCTGGTAAATATGAAAATCTTTCATATAAGATATTACTCTTAAAAGATTTGCGCTTTCCATAATGAGTGTTTGCCATTGATGCACATCTACCAAGAAATACTCTAGAAATTATTAAATTTCTTAAGATTTTAATTGAAGGTATGGGTTCAACAAAGTTTATAAATAAAAAAATTATTTTATCTTTAAAGACATTAATATAATTTTTAGGAAAATCTTTTGAAGAGAAGTTTACTAGAAAAATATCGTTTATTTTTTTAAACTTTTTATGTTCTTTAAAAAAATAATTAGTTGATTTGCCTCGTCCTAAAATTATAATTTCTTTATTAGGTGTTTTGTTTGAAACCTTAAAAATAGTTTTAAGAAAAAAACCAAGAGTAGTGAAAAAAAGTTTTCGTAAATAAAAATAGAATCTATGTTTTGAACTTCGTTTATAATTTCGATCTACTTTGATATTATACTTTTTATATATGTCCATCTAATCCTATATAAATTCAAAATTTTTTAAAATCATCTTTTATTTAACCTTTAAGATTGAAATTTATCTTATATTTAATACAACTAATTAAACAGTAAATTAAATAACTCTAATAGAGGATAAGAAAAAAATTTAATTATTATACTTCATGACTAAAGTTATATGCGAATTAGGTATTAATCATTTTGGCTCAAAAAAAAAATGTAAAGAACTGATTGATAATGCAAAACTAGCTAATGCTTGGGGCATTAAATTTCAATACAGAAATTTAGAATCTTATTTCAAGATGATAAAAAAAAATGGTGAAATAGGAAAGGAAATAATTGATACAGAAATAAAAAAAAATTACCTTAATTGTGATGAAATAAGATATTTGAGCAATTATGGTAAAAAATTAGGTCTAAAAGTTGGAATTAGTTTTTTTAATGAAAAAGATGTTGGTGATTTTAAAAATTTTGTATTTGATTTCTATAAAGTTCCATCAGTATCTGCTTTGGATTTTGATCTAATCAAAAAGTTAAATAAATTTAAAAAAAAAATTTTTATTTCTCTTGGTTCAAGATCTCATTCAGAGATTTTAAAAAATAAAGCAAAGCTAGTAAAAAATTTAGACAAAAATAAAACAACCTTATTTCATTGTGTATCAAATTACCCTTTAAATCCGATAAATTCTAATCTCAACTATATACTTAAGTTAAAGAAAATTTTTAAAGGATTTGATATTGGATATTCAAGTCATGAGAATGACATTTATAATTGTATCATAGCACTTTCAAAGAACATTAAATATATAGAGAGACACATTACACATGATAAAAATTCTAATGGTCTAGATCATTCATCTAGTTCAGATTTTAATGAGTTGAAAAAACTGTGTTTTTATACTTCAAATTACAATAAAATTAGCAATTCAAAAGATAATAGAAATTTAAATCAAGGTGAAAAAATAAACTTACAAAATTTGGGAAAATCTGCTTATGCCAATAAAAGCATTGATATTAATAAAAAGATAAAACTTAAAGATATATCTTTTTTGTCACCCAAAATAAGTTTAGATAAAAATGATATATTAAAATTTCTTAATATAAAAAATAAAAAATATCTCAAAAAGGGTGATGAAATTACTATTGAAAATTTTTTTTTAGTAAAGAAATTTAACGATAAAAATAAAGTTTTTTGTAACAAAAAAAATATCTCAATACCAATAAGGCCTTCTGATTATAATTTAATGAATGATATTTTTAATATAAAAAATTATGAATTCCATTTGAGTTATAATGATGTTTTAAAATTTAATAAACATAAAATAGATAAAAATTTTCTATTAAATAAAAAATTTTCTGTTCATGGTCCAGACTATTGTGATTCAAATTATATTTTAGATATATTTTCCAAAAATGAATTAATAAAAAAAAAATCCAATTTAATATTTAAAAAATGTATTGATATTTGCAAATTACTAAAAAAATTTACTGGCTATCCAGTCTACTTAATACAGAGTTTTTCATCAGATGATAAAAATCTTAATTTAGAAAAGAGGTATAAAGAAATTAAAAAAGTTATTAATCATTATCTTAAAAAACATAAAGTTCAAATTTTACCTCAATGGTTACCACCAATTGCTTGGTATTTTGGTGGAAGTTCTAAAATGAAATTATTTTGTGATCCAAATGATTTGAGAGTTATAAATAAGTATAAGATTAAAATTTGTCTTGATTTGAGTCACTTTATTCTTTCTTGTAATTATTATAAGTCAAATTTAGACTTAAATTTTAATAAATATGAACATTTATTTTTTCACTACCACATTGCAGACGCTTCAGGTATAGATGGTGAAGGTTTAGAAATTGGTAATGGTGATTTGCTAAAATATAAGAAAAAACTGATAAAGGTAACAAATAATGACAAAATAAAAGTATTAGAGTCCTGGCAAGGTCATTTAAATAAAGGACTAATTTTTAAAAAAGAAATTTCTAAATTACAAAAGATTGCTAAATGAAAAAAAAAATTGCTTTAATAACAGGTATTAATGGTCAAGATGGTGCTTATCTTTCTGAACTATTAATCAAAAAAAATTATAGTGTTCATGGTATTTTAAGAAGATCTGCTAATTTTAAACTTGGAAGACTGGATTATTTAAATGTTATAGAAAAAATTAATTTTCATCATAGTGAATTAAATGAATTTCAGAATATTCAAAATTTAATAAAAAAGATTAAGCCCGATGTAATATATAATTTAGCTGCACAAAGTTTTGTTCAATATTCGTTTGATAATCCTTTCTACACTGCTGATGTAAATTATCACGCTGTTTTAAATATGTTGGAAACAATTAGAAGAAATAAAATGGATACTAAGTTCTATCAAGCTTCTACATCTGAAATGTTTGGAAACACAAACGTAGACAAACAAAATGAAAACACTAACTTTTATCCTGCTAGCCCTTATGCTATTTCGAAAGTATCTTCACACTATCTTATTGGTCATTATAGAAAAGCATATGATGGTTTTTTTTGTAGTGGAATATTGTTTAATCATGAAAGTTTTTTAAGAGGAATTGAATTTGTCACAAAAAAAATAGTAAATGGTTTAGTAAAAATTCTTAAAGAAAATTCCCCACCCATTCGCCTTGGGAATTTAGATGCAAAAAGGGATTGGGGCTTCGCAGGAGATTATGTTAAAGCGATGGAACTCATGATGAATGCTAAAAAAGCTGAAGATTACGTTGTTGCTACTGGACAAACACACTCTATAAGAGAATTTATAAAGATGTCCTGTAAATTTTTAGGGATAAAACCTGTTTTTGTTGGAAAAGGATTAAAAGAGATTTGTTATAATAAAAAAAATAAAAAAAAATTAATTATTATCGACAAAAAATATTTCAGAGAAAATGAATTACATAGACTAAAAGGTGACCCATCAAAGATAATAAAAAATCTTAAATGGAAAAGAAGATATGACTTTATAAATTTAGTTGAACACATGGTAAAGAAAGAAGTAGATTCTTTTAGTACTAAAAAAAAAATAATATTTTAAATTATGAAAGCTAGGATTGGATGCTTTATTCCTGCAAGATCAGGAAGCAAAAGGATTAAAAATAAAAATATTTCTAGGATAAATAATGAACCTTTAATTAAATTTGTAAGTAGAAAAATTATAGATTCAAAAAAAATTAACGAATTTCACATAGGGACTGATAATAACAAAATATTTTCTAAAATTGGAAATTTGAAAGAAAAATTTCACTATTTTAAAAGGTCAAAAAAAAGCTCAAAGGATACTGCACCATCTGAATGGGCAATAACTGAATTTTTAAAAGCCAATAAAAAAATCGATATTGTTGTTTTTGTCCAAGTCACTAATCCATTTATTAAGTCACAATATATAGACAAAGCAATCAGTATATTTTTAAAAAATAAATATGATAGTCTTTTATCAGTAACTGAAAGTAAACATTTTTTATGGAAAATGAAAAAATATGCAAGACCTATAAATTATGATTACAAAAAAAGAACTAGATCACAAAATACAGAATCATATTTTATTGAAAATGGATCTTTCTATATATTTTATAGAAAAAATTT
>MDTB01014169.1_pt1 | contig 16055 bp, 19 predicted proteins | sample 811161 | NCBI WGS metagenome assembly MDTB01 (sample SAMN05326650, study PRJNA326480) | marine metagenome | isolation source: seawater | place: Mediterranean Sea | collected 2009 | reverse complement strand
TGATAAAATCATTGTTGCAACGGCATTAATTCTTTTAGTAATGGATGGAACAATAAGACATTACGAAGTAATTGCTGCGATTATAATACTTACTAGAGAAATTTTAATATCTGGATTAAGAGAATTTTTAGCAAAAGGACAGGTCAAGCTTCCAGTTTCAAATCTAGCAAAATTAAAAACATTTTTACAGATGGTTGCAATTTCACTTTTATTAACTGGAGAAACGGGAAATAAAATTTTAAATTTTCAAGATTATAATGCACAAACTATTGGGATTATTTTACTGTGGCTTTCAGCTTTTTTGACTTTGTATACAGGTTATGAATATTTAAGAAAAGGAATTGATCACGCTATATCAGAAGACAAAAAAAATTAAGCTGCTTTTTTTTTTCTGACTAAAGCTTGATAGCTTTCATTTAAATCTATAATTGTTTGACAAACTTTAAATTCATTATTAGCAATACATGATACTGGTGTGACTTCTGCTGCAGTTCCTGTTAAAAAACAACCAACAAAATTTGATAGTTCATTAGTTTTAATTTTTCTTTCATGAATTTTAATTCCTTTTGATTTTGCTATTTCAATTACTGTTCTTCTTGTTATTCCATCTAAAAAAGAGTCTGGAATAGGAGTATGTAAATCACCATGTTTATCCTTAAAAAAAATATTTGCACCTGTTGCTTCTGCTATATTGCCTTCATGATCAAGCATTAAAGAGTCAGCATAACCTTGTTGCTCAGCTTCATGTTTTGATAGAGTACAAATCATATAAAGCCCTGAAGCTTTTGTATCCCATGGAATGGAGTCTGGTGAAGGTCTTCTCCAGCTTGATATGTTTAGCTTGATGCCATTGGTTTTTAATTTTGGATCAAAATAAGATCCCCATTCCCACGTAGCAATTGCAACATGGATTTTTGTTTGTTGTGCAGATATTGCCATCATCTCACTTCCCCTCCAGGCCACAGGTCTTACATAACCATTTTGAACATTTTGAACTGACACAATTTGCTTGCAAGCTGAATTAATTTCATCTTCACTATAAGGGATATTAAAACCCATTCTTTTGGCAGAATAAAAAAACCTCGAAGTGTGTTCTTCTAATTTAAAAATAGTCCCATCATAAACTCTTTCTCCCTCAAAAATACAACTGGCATAATGAAGTCCATGACTTAAAACGTGAACTTTTACATCGTTCCATTCAACAAGGCCGTTATTGTACCAAATTTTACCAGATCTCTTATCGTAGGGTATCATGATGATTTAAATTTTATTAAAAAATATCTTTGTATCTGTAATATGTCAATATAACTTACCAATAATGAAAGAACTTTTATATTTAAAAGATGATCAATTAAAAGAGTGCATTGAAAAGCTATTTATGGGGTATAGGGAGTCTTTTGCAGACGCTAAAAAGACACTAGATAAATACTCAATCGGAATAGCGCATCATAAAGTTATTCACCTATTGTCAATTTATAAAGGTATAACAATTTCTATACTTCTAAAGAAATTAAAAATTACTAAACAAAGCCTTAATAGAGTTTTAAAAGATCTTATAAAATTAGAAATAATTTATTTTGAAAAAGATCAAAAAGATTCAAGACTCAAGCATATTTTTTTAAGTGAGAACGGAAAAAAGATATTTAACGAAATTTTTTCAGTTCAAAAAAAAAGAATATATAAAGCTTTACTAAACTCGACACCAGAGGAGGTTTTATTTTTTAATAATGTCCTAAAAAAAATAATTTATGAATAAATTTACAGCACATATACTGGTTGTAGACGATGATGATGGAATTAGAAACTTAGTTAAAGAATACTTAAACGATAATAATTTCTTAATTACAACTTCAAATAGCGCAGAAGATGCAAAAAAAAAGGTTTCTATTATTAAATTTGATTTGATTATTTTGGATATAATGATGCCAGGTAAAACTGGTTTAGATTTTACTTTAGAAAATAAAGAATTAATTAATACACCAATAATACTTTTAACAGCAAAAGGAGAGGCTGAAGAAAGAGTAAAAGGACTAGAAGTTGGTGCTGATGATTATTTACCTAAGCCTTTTGAGCCAAAAGAATTAGTATTAAGGATTAAAAATATTTTAAATAAGACAAAGAATAAAAATCAAAAAAGAGTTGTTGAATTTGATAATATAAAAATTAACTTGAATAAATTATTAATCATAAAAAATAAAAAAGAATTTAAAATAAATAATACTGAAAAAATTATACTAGAAAAAATGATTAATGCACCTGGACAAACTTTTTCAAGAGAGTCAATAGGTAAATTAATTGATATAGACAAAGAAAGATCAATAGATGTAGTTATTACTAGATTAAGAAAAAAAATAGAAATAGACCCCAAAAATCCAAAATATTTACAAACAATTAGAGGTGTTGGCTATGTCTTATGGATTGAATAAATTTATAAAAAAGTTATTGCCTAAACAATTATTTTATAGAGCTTTATTAATTGTAGCAGCACCCATAATTATTTTACAAATTACTATCTCTATTGTTTTTTTTGATAGCCTATGGATTAAAACAAATAAAGGTATGACCCGAGCTTTGGTTGGAGAAATAAAAACTTTTATTAATGCTTATGATAAAGAACAATATGATAAAGAGCTATTAACAAATCTGTTCCAAGAACATCTTAATTTTAATGTTGAATTTGAATCTAATATAAATTTTCCAATGAAATATCAAGAGAGATGGTTTAGCCCAATTGATAGATCTTTAAGAAGAGAATTAAAATCAAAAAAATTAGATTTCTGGTTTGATACAACTGCATATAAAGATCTAATAGATTTAAAAATTAAATACTCTAATGGATATTTTCAATTTTATATTCCAAAAGAAAGAGTTACGAGTTCTTCAGCAAGAATGTTTGCATTATGGATAACTTTTCCAGCTTTTTTATTAATTACAATAGCTATTATATTTTTAAAAAATCAAACTAGGCCAATAGTTAATCTTGCAAGAGCATCTAAAAAATTTGGTAGAGGCGAGGAAATAGATGAATTTCGACCATCTGGAGCATTAGAAATTAGACAGGCTGGTTATGAGTTTGATAAAATGAGAAAAAGAATAATGCGTCACTTAAATCAAAGGTCTGAAATGTTATCTGGAATAAGTCATGATTTAAGAACACCCTTAACAAGAATGAAATTACAGTTAGCGTTTATAAAAGATGAAAGTATATCAAAAAAGTTATCTGGAGATATAGATGAAATGGAAAAAATGCTTAATGAGTATCTACAATTTTCAAAATTACGTTCTACTGAAAAAAATGAAACTTTTGATATTTCTGATTTGATAGAAAATACTGTCAAAAAATATAATAATGAAAATATAAAAATTAATTTAAGTAAAAGAACATATTTAAATGCTAGAAAAAATTTAATACAAAGATGTCTTAATAACTTAATTGATAACTCAATAAAATATGCAAAAAATATTAATATAAAACTAGAAAGAAATAATACTAATATAATTTTAATTATTGAAGATGATGGTATCGGGATTCCTATAGAAGAATATGAAAACGTTTTTAAGCCCTTCTATAAAATTGATAAAAGTCGTGGAAAAAATAAATCTAGTGTTGGATTAGGCCTGTCAATTACATCTGATATAGTAAAATCGCATGGTGGAGATATTTCCCTTGGTCAATCAGAGCAAAAAGGTTTAAGCGTTAAAATTACATTACCTATTTAGATTTTTTCTTAAATTTTTTTTTTTCTAGATTTTGAATTTTTTTTTCGAGTTTTTCAATTCTTTTACTTAAGATTTCAGTTTCTTCTTTACTGGTAATTTTCATTTTAAAAATTATTTCGTCTCTTTTGGATTTGAGGATATTAACAATTTCTGCACTCAAATCCTTATAGGAAATAATACCTTGTTCAATTAATTTAACTAATCTATCAATTACAAAATTTGATTTTGACATATATTCATTTAATAATTTAATATACCTTAAATTAATTAAAAATGTTTATTAATAATTTTAACCCAATTGCATTTGAAATCTTTTCCCTTGAAATAAGATGGTATTCATTAGCATATATTTTTGGAATTACATTTGGATGGTATTATTGTAAAAAAAAAATCTTTAAAAGTCAAAAATTACTTAATTTATTTGATGATTTATTAACCTATATAATTATCGGAATTATTTTGGGTGGTCGCTTTGGATATGTTCTGTTTTATAATTTTGAATATTATTTGAAAAATTTTTATGAAATATTCATGATATGGAATGGAGGAATGTCATTTCATGGAGGTCTAATAGGTGTTTTCATTTCTACACTTTTATTTTGTAAAAAACATAAAGTTGATCATTATATATTCCTAGATGCAATTTCTATTGTAGCACCAATAGGAATATTTTTTGGAAGAATAGCAAATTTCTTAAATTCAGAGTTAATAGGGAGAGAAACAGATATCTTTTGGTCAGTAAAGTTTGTACTAATTGATAATATTTCTAGACATCCATCTCAAATATATGAGGCACTTTTAGAAGGTATAATACTTTTCCTTATCTTAAATCATCTTTCAAAAAAAGAGTCATTTAAAAAACCTGGTCTAATCTCATCATTATTTATAATATATTATTCTTTTTTTAGATTTGTATTGGAATTTTTTAGAGAACCAGATCAACAAATTGGATTTTTTATCTACAATATAACACTGGGTCAATTCATCAGTATATTATTTTTTATTTCAGGAATATTTTTATACTCATTAAAAAAAAATGAAAAATAAAGAAAAAATTTATACTTTAGATAAATATATCAACGAGGCACTATATAATAATAAAACTGGGTATTATATGAAGAGTAATCCTTTTGGTTTAAATGGAGATTTTGTTACTGCACCAAATATATCAATACTATTTTCAGAGATGATTGCTATTTGGGTAATTTCATTTTGGGAAAAATTAAATTGTCCTAAAAAATTTAACCTTGTTGAGCTTGGAGCTGGAAATGGAGAAATGATATTTCAAATGATTAGAAGTTTTAACAATTTTCCTATATTTAAAAAAAGTTGTAAAATTTATATTTTAGAAAAAAGTTTATATTTAAAAAAAATTCAAAAAAAAAAAATAAATCATAATAATATTAAATGGATTAAAAATTTAAGTGAAATATCAACAGGTCCAAACATATTTATTGCAAATGAGTTTTTTGATGCTCTACCTATAAAACAATTTATAAAAAAAAAAGAAAAATGGTATGAGAGAAATGTAAATATATCTAGACCCGGTAACCATTTTTTTGTTGATATTATTTCTGATAAAAAAAAAATAGAAAAAAAAATAGGTTTTCAAATTACTACTAAACAAAAATTTATTGAATTTTCACCTTTAGGATTGCAATATTTAAAAACTATTTCAAAAAAAATTAACAATAAAGGTGGTGGAATATTAATTTTAGATTATGGATATTATGATAAAGAAATGAAAAATACTCTTAAGTCTATAATAAAACATAATTACGATAATATATTGGATAATTTTAACAAATCTGACATTACTTATAATATTAACTTTAATTTTATGGAAAAACTTTTAACAAAATTAAATTTAAACATTAGTGGATATACTAACCAAAGAAGATTTCTTATAAACTTAGGGATATTAAAAAGAGCAGAAATTATTTCAAAAAAACTGCCTTTTTCAAAAAAAACAGATATTTATTTAAGACTTAAAAGATTAATAGATGAAAATTTAATGGGCAAATTATTTAAGGTTATACTAGCTACAAATAAAAATATAATTTTTAAAACAGGTTTTGAAAATTGATAAAATCTAAAAATCTCTCTAAATTCAAAGAAATCAATCATGGATTCTTTAATCAAAAAGGAGGTGTATCAAAGGGTATATATAAAAGTTTAAATTGTGGCTCAGGATCGCTTGATAAGAAAAAAAATATTAAAAAAAACCTTGAAATAGTTTGTAAAACAATTGGAGTTAATCCTAACAAACTCTTTTTATTAAACCAAATTCATAGCAATAAGTTTTATTTTATTACAAAAAATAACAAACCAAATAAAAAAAAAAATATTGGTGATGCTTTAATTACTAATAAAAAAAAAATTGCTATTGGTATTCTGACCGCTGATTGTGTACCAATATTAATTTATGATAAAAGAAAAAAAATAGTGTCTGGTATTCATGCTGGGTGGAAAGGAGCTTATAAAGGAATAATAAAAAAAGTAGTAAATTTTTTAAAAAAAAGAGGCAGTTCAATAAAAGACCTAATTGCTGTTATAGGACCAAGTATTGATCAAAATAACTACGAAATTCAAAAAGATTTTAAAGATAAATTTCTCAAAAAAGACAAACAAAACAAAGTTTTTTTTAAAATTATAAAAAAAAAAACATATTTTAGCCTAAATAAGTATGTTTATAATGAATTGAAAAAAATAGGAGTTAAAAGCTTAGAGATAATCAATAAAGATACTTTTAAAGAAAAAAATAATTTTTTTAGTGCAAGAAGAGCAAAACAAAAAAAAGAAGTTGATTATGGTAGAAATATTTCAATAATTATGATTAATTAGAATATCTCAATGAAATTATTAAGTGGAAACAGCAATAAAATTTTAAGTAAGAAAATTGCTAAATTTTTAAAAACAAAACTTATAAACTCAAGTATAAAAAAATTTGCGGATGGTGAGATCTATATTGAAATCAATGAAAATATAAGAGGGAATAGTATATTTATTATTCAATCTATTTCCTCTCCTGCTAACGACAATTTAATGGAATTGCTGTTATGCATAGATGCTTTAAAAAGATCATCTGCTAAAAATATTACAGCTGTCATTCCTTATTTTGGTTATGCTAGACAAGATAGAAAAGTCGTACCTAGAACTTCAATTTCTGCAAAATTAGTATCTAATTTAATAACCAAAGCTGGTGCAGATAGAGTTGTCACGGTAGATTTACATGCTGGTCAAATACAAGGCTTTTTTGATATTCCTGTGGACAATTTATTTGCTACGCCTATTTTTGCAAGACACATAAAAAGAAATATAAAAAATAAAAATATAATTTGTGTTGCACCAGATGTTGGTGGAACGGAGAGAGCAAGAGCACTTGGAAAAATATTAGATGTTGGCTTAGCCATCGTTGATAAAAGAAGACCAGCTCCAGGAAAATCTAAAGTGATGAATGTAATCGGTAATGTTAAGGGAAAAAATTGTATTATAGTAGATGACATAATTGACTCTGGTGGCACTATTGTAAATGCTGCTCAAGCTCTTAAAAATAGAGGAGCAAAAGATGTGTATGTTTATATTACTCATGGAGTTTTAACTGGAGAAGCAGTAGAAAAAATTAAAAGATCAGTGATCAAAAACTTAGTTATAACAGATACTATTGATAACCAAGAAAAAGTTAAAAAAACAAAGAATATTGAAGTTTTGCCTATATCAAACTTAATGGGTGAAGCAATTAAACGAATTTCTAACTCAACATCTGTATCAGATTTATTCAAATAATCTTCTTGAGTTATTTAAGAACATAAGCTAAAAACCTTGATTTTATGAATACTATTGAAGCAACTATCAGAAAAACAAAAACTAAGGGAGATATTAGTTCTCTTAGAAAAAATGATAGTGTTCCTGCTATAATTTATGGTGGATCTGACCAAAATGAAAAAGTTTCAATTTCAAAAAAGACAATTAAGTTATTATTAGAAAAAGAGAATTTTTTATCAAACATATTAAACCTTAATATTGATGGAAAATCTCAATCAGTACTGCCAAGAGAAATTTCATTTGATGTTGTTTCTGATGAGCCAATACATGTTGATTTTTTAAGAATTATAAAAGGTGCAAAAGTAATTTTAGAAATACCTGTAAAATTTATAAATCATGAAAAGTCACCTGGATTAAAAAGAGGTGGAGTGCTAAACATTGTTAGAAGAAAAGTGGAGCTAAAATGCCCTACAGAAAATATTCCTACTGAGCTAGTGGTAAATTTAGATGGAGTAGACATAGGAGAAAGCTTTAAAATATCATCAATTAAATTGCCTGAAAATGTTTCACCCACTATTCAGGGAAGAGATTTTGTTATAGCTACTTTAGCTGCACCTACTGTTATGAAAGAACCTGAAAAACCTGCGGAAACTGAAGAGGGTGCTGAGGGTGCTGAAGGTACAGAGGCTGGAGCAGTAAATGCTGAGGGAGAAAATAAAACAGCAGAAGGTGATAAAAAAGAGGGTGATAAAAAAGAGGGTGATAAAAAAGAGGGTGAAACAAAAAAAACACCTGCTGAAAAAAAATAGTCAAATATAGTGGATATCACCAGATTAGATTTTAAAAAATTATGCTTTTATTCGTAGGCCTAGGTAACCCAACTCCTGATAGTGAGGATAATCGACATAACATAGGTTTTAAAATAATCGATGCAATTAATCAAAAATTTAATTTATCGAAGCAAAAACCAAAATTTAAAGGATTACTAACTACTGGAAATATCAATAATAAAAAGGTTTATGCAATTAAACCTCTAACTTTTATGAATAACTCTGGAATTTGTATTCGAGAATTAATCGAATATTTTAAGATTGATGCAGATGATGTAATAGTTTTTCATGATGATCTAGACATTGATTTTGGGAAAATTAAAACTAAATTTGGTGGATCTAGTGCTGGCCATAATGGAATTGAGTCAATAGATAAATTTATAGGAAAAGATTATTCAAGGGTGAGAATTGGAATTGGTAAACCAAAAATACCTAAAGCTAAGGATGCTGTTGTGGACCATGTTCTTAAAGATTTTGATGAAGATGAAAAAAAAGAATTAGAAAAAATTACTTCTAACATTACAGAGTCTCTATCTATTCTAATTGATAAAAAACTAGATCTTTTTTCTAGCACAGTAAATAATAAATAAAAAAAATGAGTTTTAAGTGCGGGATTGTTGGTCTACCCAATGTTGGTAAATCTACATTATTTAACGCACTAACTAACTCAAGTAAAGCTCAAGCAGCAAACTTTCCATTTTGTACTATAGATCCTAATATCGGTGTAGTGCCTGTTCCAGATGAACGGTTAGATAAATTAGCTGAGATATCAAAATCAAAAAAAAAAATAAATACAACTATAGAATTTGTTGATATTGCTGGACTTGTAGAGGGTGCTTCAAAAGGAGAAGGCTTAGGAAATAAATTTTTATCTCACATACGAGAGGTGGATGCTATCATTCATATGATAAGATGTTTTGACTCAGATGATATCCAAAATGTAAATCCTTCAATAGATCCAATAAGAGATTTAGAGATTATTGAAACAGAAATGATGTTAGCAGATATAGAGTCTGCTCAAAAAAGATTAGAAAAGAATAACAAAAAAAATATTGATGCGGAAAAACTAAAAATACTAGAAGTTGCCTTAGATCACATAAATAACTCAAAAGATATCAAAATACTTTATGAAAAATTTGAAAAAAAATTAATAAATCAGAGTGGTTTGCTGTCTTTAAAACCTAAAATTTTTGTATGTAATGTTGATGAGGCTAGTGTTAAAAATGGAAATAAATATACGGAAGCTTTCATAAAAAAATTTGGGGAAAAAAATACTCTAATAATTTCTGCAGATATTGAAAATCAAATAAATCAGTTAGAAAATGATGAAAAAGAGAACTACATGGAGATGATTGGATTAAGCAAAACCGGTTTAAGTATGTTAATTAAAAAAGGATATAATATTTTAGAATTAGAAACCTATTTTACATCAGGACCTGAAGAAACTAGGGCTTGGACAATACAAAAAAATTGTACTGCTCCAAAAGCAGCTGGGGAAATACATACTGATTTTGAAAAAGGTTTTATAAGAGCAGAGACTATTTCTTATGATGATTTTGTTAATAATGAAGGGTGGGGAAATTCAAAAATAAATGGGAAAATGAGATTGGAAGGTAAGGATTATATAGTTAAGGATGGAGATATATTAAACTTCAGATTCAATACGTGACCAAACTCTCTTCATACTAAAATAAACTAGCACGGTAAGAATTATCAAATAAATTATAGCTCTAAATCCCATCTTATGTCTTGCTTCCAGGTGAGGTTCAGCTGCCCACATTAAAAATGTAGTTACATCTTTAGCCATTTGTTCTTCGGTAGCTTTAGTTCCGTCACTATACTCAACTATATCTTCTGACAATGGTTTTGCCATTTTAATATTATTTCCATACATATATTTATTGTAATATACGCCGTCATCTAAAGTTACTCCACTTGGCGGCTCTTCATATCCAAGAAGAACTGAATAAATATAGTCTGCCCCCCCACTTCTTGCTTTTACTAGAACTGACATATCTGGTGGATAAGCTCCACCATTTGCTGCTTGGGCTGCCTTCACGTTGGGGTAAGGACTTACAAATTTATCTGATAGTTTTGCTGGACGAGTATACATTTCGCCATCTTCATTTGGTCCGTCTGTAATTTCAAAACTTGCTGCAATAGCTTTTGCTTGCTCAATTGGAAATTCAGGTCCTCCTTTTTCAGATAGATTTCTATAACTAAGATATTTCATTGAATGACACCCCGCACATACTTCTGTATAAACCTGATATCCTCTCTGTAAAGAACCACGATCAAATTTACCAAATAAGCTTTTAAAACTCCAATCAGTTTTTAATAGTTCAACTTTTTCAGCTGCATTACTCTGATTTATTCCAAATATCAAAACAAATGTTAAATAAAATATTTTATAAAAATTTTTCACTAATCAATCCAAAATTTCTTTTTTTTTTACAGTCGCTAAATTTGGTGATCCACCTAAAACTGGATCAGTAATGCTTAATGGTAGAGGTATTGTTTTTTCTTTAAATCCAAGAACTGGTAAGATAATTAAAAAATGTATAAAATAATACGCAGTAGCAACTCTAGCTACTAATAAATAAAGACCTTCAGCAGGCATAGCGCCAACATAGCCAAGTATAAGAACATCAAATACTAATATCCAATAAAATTGCTTATACAATGGCCTAAATACTGCTGATCTAATTTTAGATGTGTCTAACCATGGTAACGCTGCTAAAATTAAAATTGCAGATAACATTGCAATTACTCCCATTAATTTATCTGGAACCGATCTTAAAATTGCATAAAAAGGTAATAAATACCACTCTGGAACTATATGTGCTGGAGTTACCATTGGGTTTGCTTCAATATAATTATCAGCATGTCCTAGAATATTTGGAGAATAAAAAACAAAAAATGCAAAAACAATCATAAACATCAATAAAGCAAAGCCATCTTTTAGAACTATATATGGGTGGAATGGAACTGTATCTTTAGAAGGTTTTTTAATATCAATACCAACTGGATTATTATTGCCAGGAACATGAAGTGCCCATATGTGTAAAACTACTAATCCAAGAATTAAAAAAGGAATTAGATAATGTAACGTAAAAAATCTAGTTAAAGTTGGATTATCAACAGAGTATCCTCCCCATAACCAAGTAACTATACCCTCTCCAACCAAAGGTATTGCACTAAAAAGATTTGTTATAACTGTAGCTCCCCAAAAACTCATTTGACCCCAAGGCAATACATATCCCATAAAAGCTGCTGCCATCATTAAAAGATAAATTATAATTCCAATAATCCAGATTATTTCTCTAGGAGATTTGTATGAGCCATAAAATAATGATCTAAAAATATGAATGTACACTGCTAAAAAAAACATAGATGCACCGTTTGAATGAATATACCTTATCAACCAACCATAGTTAACATCTCTCATAATGTGTTCAACACTTTCAAATGCTAAATCTGCATGAGCTATATAATGCATTGCCAAAGTTAAACCGGTTACTATTTGGGTTATTAAACAGAATGTTAAAATTCCACCAAAAGTCCACCAATAGTTTAAATTCTTTGGAGTTGGATAGTCAGTCAGATGATTTGCTAGGGTTAAAAGTGGCAATCTATCATTAAACCACTTTCCTGCTTTTGATTTTGGGATATATTCGTGATCACTCATAAAAAATTATTAACCAATCTTTATTTTATTATTATCTAAAAATTCATGTGGTGGGATTGCCATATTTGTTGGTGCTGGACCTTTTCTAATTCTACCTGATGTATCATAATGAGATCCATGGCAAGGACAAAACCAACCATTATAATCTCCCTTATCATTAAGTGGAACACATCCTAAATGAGTACATACACCCAACATTACTAACCACTCGGGATTTTTAGCTCTATCTTCATCTTTTTGTGGGTCTTTTAATTCATCCAATTTAACTGCTTTTGCTTCTTTAATTTCTTCAGGAGTTCTTCTTTTTATAAAGACAGGTTTTCCTCTCCAAAGCACAGTTATTGTTTTTCCTGGTTGTACGTTACTTACATCAACTTCTGTGCTAGCTAGAGCTTTTACTGAAGCATCTGGATTCATTTGATCAACTAAAGGCCAAACAACTGCTCCCACTCCTATTGCTCCTACTGCATAGGAGGCTGTGAATAGAAATTCTCTTCTTTCTGTTTTTTTATCAGACATCTATAAAATTTAGTTTAATATTATTTATTATATGATTTCATATAAGAAAAAAGATTTTTTTCTATAGAAACAATGACACATAAAAACATTCAAATTCGACCTAAAATAGCTTTATATGAGCCCGATATCCCCCAAAATACCGCGGCTATTATAAGAACTTGTGCCTGTTTAGGGGCAGATCTGGAGATAATTGAGCCATGTGGATTCATTTTTGATGATAAACGTTTTAAAAGAGTGGTTATGGACTATATGGATGAAAAAATCATAAAATTTTATTCTAGTTATCAAGAATTTTTTAAAGAAAAAGAAGACCAAAGAGTAATATTAATGACGACTAAAAGTTCTAAATGTTATAGTGAATTTAATTTCAAAATAAACGATACTATTTTATTTGGAAGAGAAAGCGCTGGGGTTCCTAAAAATATTCATAGTTTGGTAAAAGAAAAATTAAAAATACCCATGATAAATAACAAAAGGTCATTAAATATTGCAACCTCAGTAGGAATAGTGCTTGCAGAAAACTTAAGACAAATTAAATTTAATAAAAATGGATAAAGAAATTAAAAAAAAACTTGTTAGAAATTGGTTTAAAACTTTACAAGAAGTAATCTGTAATGAAATTGAATTTATGGAAAATAATTCAAAAAAATTTTTACCTAATATTTGGAGGAGAGATTTAATAAAAGATGAAGGTGGTGGTGAATATAGAATACTAAAAGATGGAAAAATATTTGATAAAGTTGGTGTTAACTTTTCCGAAGTTTACGGAAATTTTTCTAAAGAAATGAAAAAAAATATTCCAGGAGCAAAAAATAATCCAAATTTTTGGGCATCAGGAATTTCTGTTGTCATGCATATGAAAAATCCACACATTCCAGCAATGCATTTTAATACCAGATATATTCATACTACTTTTGATTGGTTTGGTGGTGGTATTGATCTAACACAGTGTATAAATGACGAGAAAGAAAAAAAATGGTTTCATAATGAACTTAAAAAAACTTGTAATAGACACAATAAAAATTATTACAGAAAATATAAAAAATTATGTGATGAATATTTTTTTTTACCTCATAGAAATGAAATGAGAGGTATTGGAGGAATTTTTTTTGATTATAAAAAAGATAACTGGAATAAAGATTTTTCTTTTATAAGAGATGTTGGTTTAGCTTTTAAAGATATCTTTAATTATATTATAATGAACAAATATAAAAAAAAATGGAATAAGAACCAAAAAGAATTACAATATATTAAAAGAGGTAAATATGTAGAATTCAATCTGCTTTACGATAGGGGAACCAAATTTGGTTTACAAACTGGTGGTAACGTAGAGGGAATTTTAATGTCGTTACCTCCAATGGCTAAATGGAAATAATATGGATAAAGAACCAATAACAATAATTAGTTTAGAAAAATTAAAAGAAGAACTAATTTTTTTAAAGGAAAAAAAAAGACCTCAAATAGTTGAGGCCATAGCAGAAGCAAGATCTCATGGTGACTTAAAAGAAAATGCTGAATATCATGCAGCCAAAGAAGAACAAGCACACAATGAGGGAAGAATTCAAGAATTGAATAATACTATAGCTACTGCGAATGTTATAGATGTAACTAAAATTCCAAATGAGGGAAAAGTTATTTTTGGTTGTACTGTTTTTCTTGAAAATTTAGATACTAGTGAAAAAATTTATTATAAAATTGTAGGGAAAGATGAAGCAGATTTAAAAAATAGGTTATTATATTTTCAGTCACCTATCGCAAAAGGTTTAATAAGCAAAAGAAAAGGTGATTTAGTTGAAATATCTACTCCATCGGGGGTTAAAAACTTTGAAATTAAAGATGTAAAATACATTTAATTAAGAATTAGCTTTTCAACTTCTTTGTTAGAAATTTTAAAATTATTAGTTATCCATTTATCCTCAATTTTTTTTAACTTAATGCCTAATTCTTTACCCTCATCTATATTAAATTTACTCATCAAATAATTTGCATTTATAGGTAATATTGGAGAAGTTTTATTTTTAAAAAAAACACTTAGTTCTAATAATTTTTCTTCATTTTTTTTTGATTGTAATAATTGATAATTAAATAAATCTTTTAAGCTTTGTCTTCCATGGAAATACAAAATTTTCCAAAGGTTTTCTTTGGAAAAAGTTTTTTTATTTATTTTGTTTGAAAAAAATTTTTTTAAAAATAAAATTCTGTTTCTATCATTTTTGGAAAAATTAAATTTATATAAAAAATATTCGGTATTATCTGATGTGTCTATAACTAATGAGGACAACAAAATTATAAAATCTATTTTATTTATATTTTCTTTTTTAATATTTTTTAAAATAAACATATTTTTAAATTGTGGAAAAATTAAGCTAATTATTTCAAGACAAAATTTATCTTCATTTAAATTAGCAAAACCTTTTGATTTAGTTAATTTTTTAAATTCATCTAACAATCTTTCATTTGAGATTACAGCCATGCCATCCAAATTTTTTTTTATAATCTTTAAAACATTTGGATCATGTTTTTTTTTACTGTAATTTAGAAAAAATCTAATATACCTCAATATTCTAAGATAATCTTCCTTAATTCTTTTTTCTTCTTCTCCGATGAAGCAGATTTCACCATTCTCAATATTTTGTTTTCCATTAAATGGATCATATAAATTCCCATCGAGATCAGCATAAATTGAATTTATTGAAAAGTCTCTTCGTGATGCATCTTCAAACCAATCATTAGAAAACTCTATTTGTGCATGTCTTCCGTCTGTCTTTAAATCTTTTCTTAACGAAGTAATCTCAAATTTATTATCATTAATTAAAGCTGTGATTGTTCCATGATCTATTCCTGATTCATAATACTTAATTTGATTTTTTTTTAATGCTTCGATAACTTCTTTAGGTTTCAAATTTACAGCAAGATCAATATCATCAACTATTTCATTGTTAATTATTTTTCTTACACATCCACCTACGTATCTTATCTCACTAACATTTGAGTATTCTGAAATAGCCTTAAAAATTTTTTTTATTTCTTTTTCTTTGCTAAGTTTTTGAAATGCTAAATTGATATAGTTGGAATTTCTGGATTGTTTAAATAGTTTATCTAAAAAATTCATAAATTTTGGCTGGGGCGCTAGGATTCGAACCTAGGATGCCGGTACCAAAAACCAGTGCCTTACCGCTTGGCTACGCCCCAATATCATTTTCATATAACATAAAAAAAAAAAATTATATAGTTTTTGATTTTATGCAACAAAGACTATTAAATTTATCCTTAATAAGCTTGTAAGCATTATTACAAGCCTTTTTAGATTGAAAATAAGCCACAATTGATGAGCCAGATCCCGACATTCTTGCAAATTTTGTGTTTGGAATAGCAGATAAAAAAACTTTAATCTTTTTTAGTTTTGGATGCTTCTCAAAAGCAATTTGCTCAAGATCATTACCTAAATTTTTCAAATAATCCAATTTAAACATAGATATTTTAGGTAGATTAAATTGAGCTTTAGAAAATTTTTTAACTTTTGAATAAATATT
>MDTB01096329.1_pt1 | contig 16057 bp, 15 predicted proteins | sample 811161 | NCBI WGS metagenome assembly MDTB01 (sample SAMN05326650, study PRJNA326480) | marine metagenome | isolation source: seawater | place: Mediterranean Sea | collected 2009 | reverse complement strand
GGGCCAAGTGGCGGGACAGAGGAGAAGCCTGTGGGCATGGTTTGGATGGCCGTGGCTGGCCCATACGGTGCCAAAGCGTGGGTGCACCGCTTTGGATCGCAGCGCGCCCGTATCGTCCAACGCGCCTCCCGTCGGATTTTGACCCATCTGCATCAAGAAGTCAAGAATCAGGCCGCTTCGGCGTTGGATGAATGACCAAAAAGTTGTTTCTTTGCAGTCCTAAATTTTAGAGCCATGAGCCGCGTCTGTCAAATTACCGGGAAGAAAGTGATGGTTGGAAACAACGTCTCGCACTCACAGCGCAAGACAAAGCGTCGTTTCTACCCCAACCTTCAGCGCAAGCGCTTCTACATTCCAGAAGAAGACCGTTGGGTGACGTTGCGTGTGTCGGCCAAGGCCATCCGCACGATTAGCAAGATTGGTGTGCTCGCAGCCATGAAGCGCGGCGAAGAGCTCGGCGTCCTGGAAGCCAAGTGATTCCAGCGTCAGGAAGCGCCGCTTCCAGCAACAAAAAGACCCGCCAAACGGCGGGTCTTTTTGTGTTCAGTGGTTTGGGGTGTTGACCCTCAGTCGTTGCCGAGGATGATGGGCAGGCCGCCCTCGCCGCCGCCCACGATGACCACCTTGGAGTTGTTGCTCCTCGCAATCTCTTTGGTGGCCTCGATGCCTTTCCACTTCAAGAGTTTGTCGCTGAGTCCCTTCGAGATGATTTCCTCGAAGTCCCGAATGCCTGCGGCCTCGATGCGAAGGCGGTCGGCTTCTTTTTGGGCTTTCTCCAGGCGGAATTCGTACTCCAGCGATTCTTGCTCTTGCTGCAGCTTCCGCTCGATGGCCTTCTCCAAGGTCACAGGCAGCTGGATGTTGCGGATCAGCACGTCGTTCAACTGGATGTAGTTCTCGGCGAGTTTGCTGGCCAGCTGTTCCTTGATCTCCAGTTGGATTTGTTCGCGCTTGGTGGTGTTGAACTCTTCAGGCAGGTACTTCGCAATCACTTCGCGGGCGACCGAGCGCATGGCTGGCCGGATGACCTTTTCTTCGTAGTTGCGGCCGCGCTCAATTTCCAGGTAGCCCAACTTGTCATGCTGGGGCTGGGTGAACACTGTCATGTCCATGTTGATCTTGAGCAGGTTGGAGCTCAGCACTTCCAGCGCTTCCATTTGCTCCGTCTGACGGATTTCGTACTCGTAGACTTTGTTCCAAGGGGCTTTGAAGTGAAAGCCGCTCTTGAGCGGGGTTTCTTCTGGGTCGACTCCTTCCCCAAACGTGTGGAAGGTCAAACCTGCATAACCAGAAGGAACGGTCACCGTCAGAGACCCCCACAGCACGAAAACGGGGAGGAAGACGACCAAGACAAGGAGGATGCCGCGAAGCTTGCGACGGTCCTCCGGGGAGGTGGACATGTTGTTCATGGGCTGAATTTAATCAGCGGGCGCCAGTTGAGCGTCGGATGGCCCACTCGGTCGTCAACAAGGCCAGCAAGACAACCAAGAGCCAGATTTCGGCATGCAGAGGCTGCCGTTCGCTGCTCATGTGCACCACGTCTTGGGCCGAGAGCTTGGCCGAGAACGCCTCCCAGGCGCGCTTGAGTTCAGGGGCATCCTCTGGGGCGTCCAGCGTCCCCAAAAAAGTCCCCGACGTCGCCATGGCCATCCTCCGCAACATGCGGTGGTCGGCAGGGGATAGACTGGCTTCAGCCTGGACCTCTTGAACGACGAGGGTGCCGGCTTCTTTCAAGAGTTCTCCGCCTTGCGTGCACCGTGCCTCCCAGTCGTACACGCCGGGAAGGAGGTTGCCGAGGTCCGCCATCAAGTCGGTGCCTCGTGCACTTCCAAAGAAATTGTGTTCGGTGGCCAGACCGCCCTGCTGGGTCAACGTCAGAACGACGTCGACGTCCTTGGTGGGGGTGAGCGACGCGTCGTACACCTCGGCAATGAACGTGCAGCGTACGTCTTCGTCCAACCGTTCAGGGGCTTGGATGCGCAAGCGGTTCACGTCCGCCCTGCTGCTCAGGTATTGCAGGGTGCTGTTGACCAAGGCGTCGAAGACCACACTTTCCCCATTGTGTTGGGCGACATCCTGGATTCGCCATCGCCACAGGCCCTCCCCAAGCGTCACCGCGGTTCGGGCGTTTTCTTCCTTTCGGACGGCCCAGAGTGGCCAGTCTGTGGCCACAGGGCCCACCTGCTGGGTCAAGGCAGACGTCAGCGTGGGTGACACTGTGTATGTGCCCGTGGGGCATGCCAAGGGTGGCCACAAGTCCACCATGGTGCTCAGCGACTCAGGCAAGGGGAACGCGTCGAATGGCTTTGTCACGTGCCCTTGGGCCTCCGTGATCAAATCTTGGGCGTCGAGCGAGAAGCCAAACCGGCCCATGCCCCAGTCTCGCCAGGTGCTGTTGGTGTGCCCCAGCACCCAAAGGGCAGGACTGCGTTGGACATCGTCCGCCCAATTCCTCGGCCATTCCAGCGGGTCGATGTGGTGGAGCACCAGGACGTCGTGCTCGGGAAGGTCAGCAGTCAGCTCGTCCGACAGCCACACCACGTCCGTTTCTTGGTGTTGGTTGGTTTCAGCGGCGGCGCGAAGAGCGGCCAGATCTGGGTGGGGTGCCTGCGCCACAAACAGGATTTTCCGACGGCTTTCCAGCACTTCAATGGACGCCGTTCTTGAGTTGTTGGCGGTGGTTGCCTCCGATGCAGACGCGCCGCCTTGCACCCGGATGCGCGCAGTCACGGTGCGCACGCCAGCCTTGTCGGCATCGAGTTGGGTGGTCCACGTTGTGCTCGCAAGGTCTTGGGAAGGGGTCCAGGTTTTGGAGTCCAAGATTTGACCTCCCGAAGTCAGCTGAACAAGGAGAGGAACACCCTGAAACCCCCTGGACCTTGCCGTCACTTCGACGGGAAAGGCGTTGCCGAGGTAGGCCACCTCATTCATGCGCAAGTCGGTCAAGTCGAGGTCTTTCACCACGGCAGTGTCCCCCGTGCCGACAAAGACGTGTGGCACATCGAGCTTGCGTGCGCTGTACTCCGGATCAGGGCCGCGGTTCACCCTGCCGTCCGTCACCACGACCACGGCCGGGACGTTTCGGTGGACGAACCGGTTGCGCACGGTTTCAAGCGCCCCCCCGAAGTCTGTGCGTTTCCCGTCGGCCTGCCAGCCTTCAAGGGACAGCTCCGCGACGTCTCGGTCAAAGCCCAGCAAGGCCATCTCCCACCCGGCTGTTGTAGTCCAAGTGGGCAACGCGCTGACAAGTGCAGTCAAGGCTTCACGGCGGGCGAGGCTGTCCCTGCCTGTCCATTGGGAGGAGGATTGGTCCACCAAGACTGGCAACAAGGGGCGTTCCACGGTTTCAGTGCTGCGTCGCACCATTGGCTCGAGGAGCAACAGGGCGAGAACGCCCAGCGAGGCCAAGCGCAACAACGCCAGCAACCATGTGGGTTTCGGACGGTCCGAACCCCAGCCGTACAGGAGAGCAGTCAAGATCAAACATCCCGCGCCGAGCACCGCCCCTTGCCAGGGTTCGGCGTGCACGATGAGGTCTGACCAGTTCATGAAGGCGTGGCGTGCAGTCTTATGCGGTGATCATGCCGCCATCCACATTGAGCGTCTGGCCGGTGATGTAGGAGCTCATGTCGCTTGCCAAGAAGATGCACAAGTTGGCCACGTCCTCAGGCGTGCCACCCCGCCTCAATGGAATGGCGTCGCGCCACCCTTGGACGGTGTCCTCGTCGAGTTTGGCGGTCATTTCGGTTTCAATGAACCCGGGGGCAATGGCGTTGCAGCGGATGTTGCGGCTGCCCAACTCGAGGGCCACGGACTTGGTGAAGCCGAGGATGCCAGCCTTGGACGCGGCGTAGTTTGCTTGGCCTGCGTTGCCTTGGACGCCGACGACGGAGGAGATGTTCACGATGGATCCGGCACGCGCCTTGAGCATGGTGCGCATCACGGCTTTGGTCAGGTTGAAACAGCTCTTCAGGTTGACACTGATCACGCGGTCCCATTGCTCTTCAGTCATGCGCATGAGCAAGGTGTCGTCGGTGATGCCGGCGTTGTTGATGACAATGTCCACAGTGCCAAAGGCCTCCACGACCTCCTTCACCAAGCGTTCCGCGTCGGTCATGCTCGCGGCGTCCGATTGGAAGCCTTGCACGGTGCCTCCACCAGCGCTGAGTTCGTCTTCGAGGGCCTTGGCCGCTTCGGCCGAGCTGCGGTAGGTGAACGCCACTTTCGCGCCTTGGGCGATGAACTGTTGGGCAATGGCTTTGCCAATGCCGCGGGAAGCGCCTGTCACGATGGCGACTTTTCCTTCAAGAAGCATGAATTGGAATTAAGGTGTGTCTTGGAAAGATGGGACCAAATCGGCCGCCTCGGCGATGAGTTCCGCGATGTCTTTCACGTCGATTGAGCTCTCGCGTTCGGCGTTTTTGACACCGTCGGTCATCATGGTGTTGCAGAAGGGGCATCCGGTGGCCACCACTTGGGGATTGGCGTCCAGGACGTCGTCTGTGCGCTCGTGGTTCACTTCTCGGCTCCCTTTTTCGGCTTCCTTGAACATTTGGGCGCCGCCAGCGCCGCAGCACAGGCCGCTTTGCTTGCAGCGGCGCATCTCCACGAGCTCGGCGTCCAAGGTGCTCAACACTTCGCGTGGCGCGGCGTACTCGCCATTTCCACGTCCGAGGTAGCAAGGGTCGTGGAACGTGATGCGGCGTCCCTTGAACGGGTTGCCGTCGGCGACCTTGAGTCGGCCTTGGTCAATCAGGTCGCGGATGAATTGCGTGTGGTGCATCACCTCGTAGTTTCCGCCCAATTCAGGGTACTCGTTCTTGAGCACATTGAAACAGTGGGGGCACCCGGTGACGATGCGCTTGACTTCGTAGCCGTTCAGAACTGCGATGTTCTGTGCGGCTTGCATTTGGAACAAAAACTCGTTGCCGGCCCGCTTGGCGGGATCGCCCGTGCAGCTTTCTTCGGCGCCAAGCACCGCGAAGGGCACCTCGCAGTGGTGGAGGATGCGTGCAATGGCTTTGGTGATGCGCTTGGCTCGGTCGTCAAAGCTTCCGGCGCATCCCACCCAAAAGAGCACTTCTGGGGTTTGGCCTTGGGCGGTCATTTCCGCCAACGTGGGGACTGAAAAAGTGCTCATGGTCAGGCTTCTTTCGTCCAATCTCCGCGGTTTGCAGCTGGGAAGGCCCACGGCGCACCGTTGTTTTCAATGTTGTTGAACATGCTCGTGATGGATTCCGGCGACTTGCTGTCTTCCATGATCAGGCTGCGACGCATGTCGAGCACGATGCCCATGGGCGAGATGTTTACGGGGCAGGCTTGCACGCATGCCTGGCATGAGGTGCAGGCCCAGAGTTCTTCCTCGGTGATGTAATCGCCCAACAGGGTCTTTCCATCGCCGTCCCATAAACCGCCATTGGCGTCTCGCTGTTGACCAATTTCCTCAATTCGGTCGCGCGTGTCCATCATGATCTTTCGCGGGGACAAGAGTTTGCCAGTTTGGTTGGCCGGGCACTCGCTGGTGCAACGTCCGCACTCGGTGCAGGTGTAAGCTTCCATCAGCTGTTTCCAGCTCAAGTCGGGGGCGTCCTTCGCCCCAAACTTGACAGGTGAGGCATCTGGGTCGGGCGCCGGTGCCGCGAATGGGTCGGCGTTGGGGTCCATCATGAGGTCCACTTCCTTCTTCACGGCTGCCATGTTGTCCATGGCGCCCTGGGCCGTCAAGTCGCTGTAGTAGGTGTTGGGGAAGGCCAACAAAATGTGGAAGTGCTTAGAGTAGGTCACATACACAAGAAAGCAGAGGATGCCCAAGATGTGAAACCACCACATGCTGCGCTCCACAGCCACCACTCCAGCGTCGGTCAACCCCTCATACAAGGGCACAAGCCATTGGCTGACCGGAAAGGACCCAGCGACGGTGTAGTGGTCCAAGCCGCGGGTTTGGGCAATGTGGTCTGCCGCATTCATGCTGAGGAAGGCGAACATCAAGAGCACTTCCGCGACCAAGATCAAATTGGCGTCCAGCGAAGGCCATCCTCCCATTTCAGGGCTGCGGAACCTGGCAATCGCCATGCCGTTGCGTCGAACGAAAAAGACCACGCATGCCAGCACCACCAGGGCTGCAAGCACCTCGAACGTGCCGATGAGGACGTCGTACAGCGAGCCCAAAAAGGCGAAAACGCGGTGGGTGCCAAACAGACCGTCGATCACGATCTCGAGCAATTCGATGTTGATGACCACGAAGCCCACGTATATCAAGATGTGCATGACGCCGGCCACAGGTCGGGCCACCATTTTGCCTTGGCCCAGGGCCACGCGGGCCATCACTTTCCAACGGTCTGCAGCCCGGTCAGAGCGGTCCACGCCTTGGCCTTGCAAGATGTTCCGTCGAATGAACCCGATGCGCTTGGCAAAAAGGCCCATGCCTGCGGCCAAACACAACGCAAAGAGGAGTTGGGCAATCATGGTGTCACGGGTTTGGAGAAGAACCGCCCTCCACGGCTTCAAGTTCTTCCTGAATCAGGCCTTTCAAACGTTGCAGGTCTTTTTTGCTGAGTTCCGACTTGGAACGCTTGCCGCCAAACACGCTAACTTTCACATACTTCCAAGGATTCAACTGAAGGTCGTCCAACAACAGCTGCAATTCCAAGTTGGTGGCAACGAGCCCGTCGTGAAGGCTGTCGCTTTTGAGCAGCTTGCCCAACGAGCCTTCTCCTTCGGTGAGGCCCTTGGTGATTTGACTGACGTGGGTGAGGGCTTCGTTGGCCCGGGCCATGGTGGCCGCGAACTCGACGTTGGCCAACGAATCGCTGACGTCTGAGAAGTTTTCGATGGCGTTGGTGAGGTCCCCGCTGCTCGCGCGCAACGTTCCCGTCAGGCTCTCCACGTTGGACATGATCAACCTGAGGTTGGTTCGGTTTTCGGTCACAGTGCTGTCCAAGTTGGCGGCGGTGCGCTCCAACGAATTCACGGTGCGCTCCATGCTTTCGAGCGCCGCAGGCAGTTTGTCTGTCGCATCGCTGTTGAAGATGCTCTCGATATTTTCGATGACCTTCTCCACGCCTTTGATCAGGTCCGTTGTCTTTCGCTGAAGCGGCTCAATCTGCTTTTGGACCTGGGCTGCGATGTCGTCTTCGATGTTGTCGATGAGGGTGTCTCCCGGCATGGCCAATTTCTGAGAGTCGCCTTGTTCGATGCGGATGGCCTTGGTGCCAAAAAGGTCCGAGCTGTGGATCATGGCCACGGCATTCTTGGCAAACGTCAGGTCAGGGTGGTTGACGGAGAACTCCACAAGCAGGTTCCCGCTCCCGTCGGGCAGGAATTCGATGCGCTTAATCTGTCCGACTTGAAAGCCGTTGATGAGCACGGGATTTCCCGTGGCCAGGCCCGACACGTTGTCGTACACGGCGTAAAAGTTCTTGGACCGCGACAGGGGATTGAACCCCTTGAGGTAGTTCACCCCAAGCACAAGAAGGACAATGCCCGCCACAGCGAGCACCCCCACTTTAAATTCTGAACGCAAGGTGTTCACGGCGTTTGGGGATTGGTCATGCCGCGGGCTTGCGACATGGGGATTTGGGCTTCTCCATCGAACGCCACCACAAAGGCCCCTTCAAAGCCGTCGGCGCGCAAAGCAACCTTGGCCTTGTGGGCGGCTTCAGGGGTGGAATGGTGGCCAAGGATGTACTTGTGCATGCCATGACGAATGTACGCCTTGGCGTCTGTGCGGCCGCGCAATTCAGGAGAATCTGCCTTGAGGGACTCGCCAACCGTGCAGATTTGAACGCCAAACCACACGTGGTGCTCAGACTGAACTGATTCCTCGTCCTGCTGGTCTTCTTGGGATGGCGCCACAGGAGGCGTTGGCGGCGGCGGATTGGCTTTCGCTCGGGTGGCGAGGTAGGTGTCGCGGAAGGCCCGGTACACGGCCGAAGCCATGTAGGATTTGCCGTTCTCTGAGCGAAGAAAGTCCTCCTCGTCTGGGTTCGTCAGGAACCCGAGTTCCACCAAGGCACTCGGCATCGTGGTGTAGGAAATCACGTAGAAGCCTGCTTGCTTCACACCACGGTCTTTCCGGCCGACCCGCTCCCGAAACTGGGATTGAATGGCGGCGCCCAAGGTGAGGCTGGCGTCGAGGTTGACGTTTTGGCGCAGCGAGAGCGCGATGTAGGTGTCGGGGTCGTTGGGGTTGAATCCGTCGTAATTCCGCTCGTAGCCCTCCTCGTTGAACATGGAGGCATTCTCGCGCATGGCCACCCGCAGGCTCTCTTCCGATTTGTGCATGCCCATCACGTACGTGCCAGCTCCCCGAGCCCCAGCGTTGTCAAATGCGTCGCAGTGGATGGAAATGAAGAGGTCGGCCTGGGCTTCGTTGGCGATGCGCACGCGGTCACGAAGCCCAGGAAAGCTGTCGTCTTTGCGGGTGTAAATCACCTCAACCTCGGGCAGATTTTCTTCGATGTACTTGCCGATTCGGAGCGTGACATCGAGGGTGATGTCCTTTTCCGTCGTGCTGTAGCGTCCCGTCCCGAGGTTGCCGGGGTCCTTGCCGCCGTGACCTGCATCCAGAACCACCGTGAGGGTGGGTGGGGCCGGTGCGAACGCCGCGCAGAAGGTCACCAGGGCAATGCACCCTGCAATCACGCGTTGTTTGGCTACTTTTGGACGCTGCTTCATGCCAGTACTCAAACATACCTCAAGGCCCTGCAGACGTGCGATGCAGCGCGTCTTGATTGTTCTTTTTTGTGTGTTGATAAGTCCACGAGTTGCAGCCCAAGACGATCCAGTCGATTACCGCGCCGACCACATTTATTTTCGGGTGGACAGCACTGTGGGGTATCTCACGGGAAGCGCTTGGGTGAAGAGCGGCTCCATGACCTTGACGGCACACCGCATTGTGCTGAGGTTGGATGACGAAGAGGTGTGTGCCTTTGGGACGCGGGACAGCCTCGGGGCTTGGGTGGGTCGGCCTGTTTTCGAGGACAACGGACAGTCGTTCAGCCAAGATCAATTGTGCTACAATTTCAGTACTGGCAAGGGATTGAGTACGCACGCCGTGACCCAAGATCAAGGTACGGTGTTCCATGCGGAGAAGGCCAAGCGTCAGCCTGACGAAACGGTCCACGTCAGGAGCGGCAAGTTCACCACGTGCGACGCCGAGGATCCACACTTTCATTTTCACTTGTCCAAGGCCATCATGGTGCCCAACGACAAGGTGGTCAGCGGCCCGCTCTACCTGAAGTTTCGAAAAATCCCGACGCCTTTGGCCTTGCCGTTTGGGTGGTTTCCGCTGCAGCAAGAAAAGAAGAGCCAAGGGGTGCTCTTGCCGAGCTACGGCGACGGGGGCAACCTGGGGTTCTTTTTGAAGGACTTGGGGTACTACGTGCCCATCGGGGAGCATTGGGACGCCAGGCTGTTGGCGGACATTTACACGGGCGGGAGCTGGGCGGTTCGTTTGGGTACGAACTACAACCACAGGTACCGCAACAAGGGTGGTTTCAACGTGAGCTTCCAGCGTCAGCGTCAGGGCTTCGCAGGCACGCCGGGCTTTGCCCTTGCGAACAACTTCTTCGTGCGTTGGACCCACAGCCAAGATCCAAGGGCTCGCCCCAACAGCCGATTTTCCGCTTCGGTCAATTTTGGTTCTTCGGGGAACTTTCAGCAGAATTTGAACAGCAGCCAGGAGGAGTACCTGAGCAACACCTTTCAATCGAGTGTGCAGTGGAATTTGAAGGTCCCACGCAGTCCTTTCTCGGCGACGGTCAGCGCCAGGCACAGCCAAAATTCAACCACCGGAAATGTGCAGTTGACGGTGCCTTCGTTGTCGGTCAACATGCAGCGCACCACCCTCGCCAAGTTGGTCGGGTTGGATGCCGGGCGGGTCTCGATGTTGGACAACGTGGCGGTGACGTACAGCAGCCAAATGGAGAATTCCATCGAGGCGCCAGACAGCGCGTTTGGTGCCCTGGATTTTGGGTCAATGAAAATTCGTAATGGACTGAAGCACAAATTAAAGGCTTCTTCCAGCTCAAGCTTGGGTTTCGTTTCAATTGCGCCGAGTTTCAGCTACAACCAATACGATTCGTTTGAGGCGCTTGACTACCGTGAGGTGGTCTTGGGTCAGGACAGCATGGGGTTGGTGTCCGACACACTTGCGGGGTTTTCGTCGGCCAACGATTGGCGTTTTGGTGTGTCTGCGAGCACCAGGTTCTACGGCACGTTCAACGCCCGTCGTTCAGGCAGGTTGCATGCGGTGCGCCATGTTCTGTCACCCACGGTGGGCTTGAGTTACAATCCTGAGCGCTTGCGCAGCCGGACCATCACCACCTCCCAAGGGGAAGACTTCGGTTGGAACCCCTACGCACTGGGTCGATTTGTGCCCACGGACGCGCGCGAGGCGGGCTCGCTGAATTTTGGACTTTCTCAAAACTTGGAGGCCAAGGTGGCCGACCGCGAAACCGGGGAGCTTCGCAAGGTGAAGCTGCTGGACAACCTCAGCACAACGGGTTCATTCAATTTTGTAGCTGACTCAATGCAGTTGTCTGACATTCAGACCCGTGCATTCACAAGTTTATTCAATCGAGTCAATTTGAATTTGAACGCGACCCACTCGCCGTACGCCCGCGACAGCGTCACAGGTCAAGCGATCGACACGTACCTGGCGTCGCAAGGGTTGGGATTGGTCAGGTTGAGGCGGTTGACCGGTGCGGTGGGCACCTCTCTCAAATCCCAAGAGGGGTCGCCGGCCCCATGGAACATGCGGCTGGATTACAACGTCAATCTGTCCCGCCAATGGAACGCCATGGCGTTGCGTGACTCCAGCGTGGTGACCCATGCTTTGACTGCGCGAGGTGGCATCCAGGTCTTGGGGAAGCACAGGTTGGACGTGCAGTCAGGGTACGATTTGGCCCGGCGAGAATTCACGCCCACCAATTTGAACTTTTACGTGGACTTGCACTGCTGGGAATTCAGTTTCAACTGGATTCCATTTGGCGTGCGCAAGAGCTTCTCTTTGCGGCTCAGCGTGAAGTCGGCGTTGTTGCGCGATCTCAAGCTTGAGGCCAGGGGCCAAAACGGCCAATTCCTGTTCTGATTTTTCGTTGCCAGAGTCCGGACTCAGTTGCGAAGGAACCAGCGGTACAGCATCACCGCCAAGCACATCAAGAATGCGAAAAAGCTGATTTTGTTGATGCCGTGCATCATTCGAAGGTTCAACCCGTCTCCTTCGCTTTTCTTGAACAGGTTGAGGGGGTTGAGGTAGTGCAGGAACTTCTTAAAGAACATGGCGTGGAGATTCAGGTGTGTGCGGCGATCATCGAGATTTCGACACGGGCGCCTTTGGGCAAGGCTTGGACTGCCACAGCTTCTCGAGCCGGGTATGGCGCTGGCATCGCGTCGCGGTAGGCCGCGTCCATGTCGGCGTAATCGTCCATGGTGGTGAGAAACACGGAGGCTTTGACCACGTGGTCCAGAGTCAGTCCGGCTTTGCAAAGGATGGCCTCAGCGTTGGCGATGCACTGGCGCGTGGCCCGTTGCATCTCGTCCCCAAGCAATTCTCCTGTCTCCGGAACCAAGGGGATTTGGCCGCTTACGAACACCAGGGGGCCTGCCTGGGTGGCTTGGCTGTATGCGGCCACAGGTTGGGCGCCTTCGTCGGTGTGGATGCGTTGGCTCATGGTACTTTTGTTCTAGCCCAAAGCTAACCCATGCGCATCACCCTGTTCAACTGTCTTGACTCCTTCACGTGGAATTTGGTCCACGACTTGGAGCGTGCCGGGGCGCATGTTCGGGTCGTGGAAGAAGGCCAGTGGCAGGATTCGGATTGGGACCAAACCGACGCCCTTGTGCTGTCGCCAGGCCCCGGATTGCCAGACGAACATCCCCAGTTGTTGGACGTCTTGAAGGAGGCGGTGGACCGCGGGGTTCCGGTGCTCGGGGTTTGTTTGGGTATGCAGGCCATCCACGTGCTGGATGGGGGGGCGTTGACCAACATGGACGAGCCGCTTCATGGCCGGGTAACCTCAGTGGACTGGCATCGCGAGCTGCCGCGCTGGGAAGACTTGTGGAAGGACATGCCCACGCCCATGGAAGTCGGACTTTACCACAGTTGGGTGGTGGACGAATCCACCGGCAGCGATGCGTACAACACAATCGCCCGCAACACGCAGGGATGGCCGATGGCGCGGGTCCACCGTTCCCTGCCCATTGCGGGCGTCCAGTTTCATCCTGAGTCTGTGCTGACCCAGGAGGGGCGGGCGTTGCTCAGGGCTTGGCTTGACTCGACTCAGCGCTGCTTGGCCATCTCGGCTTCGAAGGTCTCTTTGAAACGCTCGTAGTTGTATTCGGCACGAATGCGCTCGTCGTCCGAGAGGCGTTCGTTGTACTTGGACACCAAGTCCGCCCCACTCAATTCAATCGCAAGGTAGCTCACGTAGTTGCCGGCGGGCTTTTGGGTCAACCGGCTGCACGCGGTGATGGCGCCAGAGAGCTGCTGGTCCACGACGGTGCGTGCGAGGTCGTTGAACGTCTCGGTGACCTCCTCCACGTTGTTGTATTTGGAGCTGCTCACGTAGTTGTCGGTGACGATTTCGATGGTGGACTTGATGGACCGTGCGAGCATCGCTTCGGCGTTGGAGCGAGCAATCTTCTTGGCGGCTTCGCGGCTTATGCTTTCACCTGTGGCGGTGGCCCGGAAGAAGTTTTTGTCGCTCCGGTAGTCCTCGCTGGAGCAGTACTCCAGGATTTCAACCTCGCCCGCTTGTTTGGGAGTCATGGTCTTGCTTCCGTTGCAGCTGGCGAGCAACATCGTGCCGGCGGCCAGGGTCAGGGGGAGAATGTGGCGAAGGGTCATGCGTTGAAGTTTGAGGTAAAGTAATTCGCTTTCGTGGTAGGAAGGTCAGAAACCGTGCCAAAGTCGAACCAGCCCGGGGATGAATTCGTCCTGAAGCTGCTCTGTGGCTTTGTCGTACGCCGCGTCTGTGGCGCGCGGCAAGTCCATCTGGATGCCCTTGATGCGGGTCATGGTTTGGGTGTACACGACGTTACCTTCGGCGTCGGTCACCGTCCCCACCATGTCGACGTACACCGTCTGCAGGCCTTGTCCTCCTCCTCCAGGACGTGCATCCGCTTCCAAGGTCAGCACCATGGCGCCTGGTGTTTGATCCGCTTGCACCAGCCGCACATCGGCCTGTTGCAACGCTTGCCTCACGCTTGGCCCCAGAATGTCTTGGTCCCGCCGTTTCCCAAACGCCCGCTCTTCCACCTGAAGTATAAGGTCGACAGGTTTAAGCTTGACGTCAATTCGGAGGGGCGCGCTTGTGAGTCCGCGTGCAGCCTGACGAAAGGGGTGGGCCAGGGGCAGGCCTTCGACGAAGGCCATGGAATTCACCTGAACCTCCAACGTCGTCCCTGTCACGCCAGGCTCAAATTTCTCCAGAGTGATGGCGGCCATACCCCGAGCATCGCTTGTGGCAATGCCCCGCGTCGGCAAGTCGCCGCGGTGGTAGCGGTAGTCGAGGCGGACGTTGGGCGCAGGTTGGTCGTCCAGCAGAACGGTCAACTCGAGTTGGGTGCGGAATTGGTCTTCCACATGCAGGGTCACCGCGCTGTCCGGGGTGGCCAAATCCAGGCCGGTCATGCTGCCGTCGAGCATGGAGATCAAGGCCTGGGTTACGTTCACTTCTTCCCCTGAGGTGCGCGTGGCGACCAGGGGTTTGTCCATGAAAGGTCGAATCGCATCCAGTCCTCGGATGGCGGCGTCGACCGCTTGCTGGACGTTGGCTTGGGTGCGTGCTTGGGTAGCTGCGTCGAGGTGTCCTAGGGCCAAATCCATGGCGGCGGCCCGTTTGGTGGCTTGGATTTGGGCGTGCTTGGCTTTGCTCAACCGGTAATAGACCATCACGTCAGTCTCGGTGCTGTAGGTGTCGACCAATTCAAACCCCTCCAGGTCTTCTTGGGTGGTGCTTGTCGATTGGGCTGAGAACGACTCCGACAGCCAGCCGTTGATTTGAAGCGTGGAGATCGTGGAGGTGGATTGCACCTGGACACGAATGTCCCGGGACATGTTGTCCAAGGCCTGCAGCTTGGCCACGGCGTCTGCGTCCAGCGGGTGAATCAGCTTGGACGCGGAGCCGATGCCCACGTAGTGCGAGGAGAGGACCGGAGAATTGAACGTCCACTCGGGCGCAGAAGACGCCACGTTCTTGCCGCCAGCGCAACCCGTCGCGGCGAGCAGGCTTGCGACGGTGAGGGTCCACAGGAGGTGGCGGAGTGTCATTCAGGGTTGGGGGTCAGGGAATCAGTTTCAGCAATTCGCTTTCAATGTTGCCTTGGATTTGGCTCGCAAGCTGCACGCACGCTTCTTCGGTCAGGGCGTCTCCGCTCTTGATCGTGCGGCGCGCGTTCATCATGCGCTCGCGGTCGGAACGCCCTGTACTTCCTGTGCGGGCGCCCGTGCTGCCGCCGAGGTAGAACGTGTTGCGGTTGCCGTCGTAGTTGATGTAGCGGATGTTGTCCGACGCCCGTCCATACACGGTTTGGGTGGACACCACCTCGCCAGTCACCGTGGAGATGAACTTGAACGTGCAGACCACATCCACCGAGGCGTCTTGGTAGTACTCGCGGTAAGCAACTGTGCGGTACTTGGTCTCGTAGTATTTCTTGCCTTCTTCGTTCACACGTTCCACACGATAAGATTCGTACCCTGTTTTGTTGCTTCGGTTCAACTGGCTTTGACGCTGGTCGCAGGTGGTGATGGTGGCCTTCAAGAGTGCCTTCGCACCCAGCAGGTTTCCAATTTCCACGTCGCCGCCCGAGGTCAATCCGTTCAAGCCCATGCTTTGCTCTTGCAAAATCATTGCCAAACTTTCCCGGTCCACCACTTTCAGGAAGGGGTCGCCCGATCCCATCAGCGCTTCCTCCACCAATGACTGGAGCTTGACCTCCACGTTGATGCGGCTTGACCCGTTTTTGAATTCGGTCAGCGCCACGGTGAACCGGCCGTCTTCCAGCACCTGCGTGAGGCGGTCGGCGGCGTCGCGATAGCCCGCATCGGCATCCACGATCTCCTGGAAAACCTTGTGTGCGCTGCGCAGTTGCTCGTTTTCTTGAGCAAGCACGCCTTCGCGGTAACGCGGCTCGCAGTAGGCCGTGTTGCGCAGGGCGGCCGCGTCTTGGTACGCAGGGTCCAACCGAAGGATTTCGTCAAACTTCAACAAAGCCTGGGCGAAGTTTTCTTGCTCCAGCAGGACATTGGCGTCGCGGTAAGTCTCGTCGAGGTGGGCGTTCTTCACGCTCTCGTAGGTGGCGCGCTTGGCTTCAGGGAAGGCCAAATCCGCCCCCACCGCGGACAACTTCTTGTCCCATGCGACGGCCTTGTCCCAGGCGCTTAGGGCGATTTGGCGGTTGTTGTAGGCCAGGGCCTCGTCGAACTCGGCGATGTGCTGGCCCAAGACCACCTGGCCTGAACGCTGAAGTCCCACCACGGCTTCGATGTTGGTGGGCTTTTTCATCACCGCGGTGTAATACAAGTTGGCAGCTTGGGGCATCATTCCTGCGGCTTCCATTTTGGCCGCGCGCTTGACAAAGGCTTTGGATCCGTTGCAGCTCGGCAGAGTCAGCGACAACATGGCAAATGCCAAGGCGAAAACGAGAGGGAAGGGGCGGCGCAAAGTCATGGGTTCATTTTATCCGACTTCGAAGGTAGGCATTCCCTGAGGGAGCTGGGCCAGGTCCATCGCGCCCGCATTACCTTTCTGGCATGGATGCACGGAAGGTGATTTTGGTCCTCGGCGCAGGGCGCAGCAGCTCTTCGTTGATCGCCCATTTGTTGGGTCAATCTGAGGGCGAGGGGTGGGAGATTCACGTCGGCGACTTGGACTTGGCCGCGGCGCAAAACAAGGTCCAAGGCCATCCCAACGGCCGTGCCTTTCAAATGTCTGCGTCGGACGCCACAGACCGCAACGCCCGCATCGCGTCGGCGCATTTGGTCATCAGCATGCTCCCGGCGTTTATGCACCCGGTGGTGGCGCGTGTGGCCATCGAGGCGGGGGTGCATGTG
>MDTB01215732.1_pt1 | contig 16059 bp, 20 predicted proteins | sample 811161 | NCBI WGS metagenome assembly MDTB01 (sample SAMN05326650, study PRJNA326480) | marine metagenome | isolation source: seawater | place: Mediterranean Sea | collected 2009 | reverse complement strand
TCCCAATCCAGTTCTCCCCACTCCACGGCGCCCCAGTCAATCGCTTCCGCATCCGCGTTCTTCCCCTCCCAGTCCAGGTCTCCCCAATCCACCGCGCCCCAGTCGAAGTTGTCCTCGACGGCGCTGTCATCCCAGTTCACGGAGTCCCAGCTGTAATCGCCCCAGTCCTGGTCATCTGCAATCGGGGGTACGTAGCCATCATCAGGAGGCAGGAATGCATTGCCTGTTTCCGGATCGATCGCCGGCGGATAACTGCTCTCTGGCAGATCCTCAATAGGGCCATAGCCAGCCTCTGGCGGCATAGGAGCCATGCCGGTTTCAGGATCAATTGCCGGCGGATAACTGCCCTCTGGCAGACCATCAAAGCCCGTCAAAGGGTCAATGGCGGGGACGTAAGGAGCCGGCGACGGACTCACCATGGGACCAGGCGTTGGGTAATCCATGGGATCTGGATAACCAGGATCCGGCGTTGGATCGGGAAGGCTCGGTTCCGGACTTGGTATCGGAGATGGATCTGGCGACGGGGGCGGTGCTGGAGCCGGTGTGTAGTCGTACGTCCCTTCGTGTGGCATCAGCTCTTCTCGACTTCTCACCAAAACTTAAGTGCCTTTTTGATCATCACCAACGCACGCTGATTCGCTTCGATCGAAAGCCGAATCAATGCATCTCAGAGCTGACTGGCAAGAGGCTCGGGAATCTCAGCCGAGGGCGCTTCGAATTGCCCGGTCACCACATATTCCAGACGCAACTTCAAGAAGGTGATGAAGCTGGGATCCGATGACACCACCGCAGCAGCCGGCAGGGGAATGCGTTGATTGAGTTCCGCAAGCTGCGGAGCCAACAGAAAGGCCGGTTGGCGTACCAACCAGAAATCGATCTCTTTACCGTTTTCGCCGTAGTTGCGTCGGCGCTCCCTGAGCACCTCATCGAGGGGCTCCTCCTCGGTAAGAAACCGCTCGCTGGCGGCGACGAAGTGATACAGCGTCATCCAGGCACTTGCCCAAACAGGGGATCGAGACGGGGATTCTGAACCAGCGCCTTCATCTCCCGCACAGCTTGTTGCAGACCCACCGCGAGGGCCCGCGCCACGATCGAGTGGCCAATGTTGAGCTCTTCCATCCCCTCAATTGCCGCCACAGGTTCGACGTTCTGGTAGGTGAGACCATGGCCGGAATTGACCCGCAGTCCCAGCTGACGGGCCATGCAGCAGCCCTCGATCAGCCTGGCCAGTTCCTGCGGTTGTGCCGACCAACTGGCTTCGGCATAGGCCCCCGTGTGCAACTCCACCCAGCGCGCGCCACTGCGTTGACAGGCCTGCAGCTGGCGCTCATCGGGGTCAACAAACAGGCTCACAGGGATGCCTGCATCCTGAAGACGATGCACCGAGCTCGTCATCGTTTCGAGCTGAGAGACCACATCCAGCCCCCCCTCTGTGGTGACTTCCTCGCGTCGTTCCGGGACCAAGGTCACCATGTCTGGTCCGAGCTTCAGCGCGATCGAGAGCATCTCTTCGGTGGCGGCCATCTCAAGGTTGAGACGGCTGCGAACGGTCTCCCGCAGCAATGTCACATCCCGGTCCTGGATGTGACGGCGGTCTTCACGCAGGTGAACCGTGATGCCATCAGCCCCACCCAGCTCAGCGAGCATCGCGAACGGGACAGGGTCAGGTTCCACTGTGCGCCTGGCCTGACGCACGTTGGCGATGTGATCGATGTTGACGCCCAGACTGGCCATGGGGACGGCTGTTCAATCGGGATCCTATGCAGTGCCGCCTGAGCGCCGTAGGTTCTCAACGCCAAAAACCGCAACTCGGTGACTGCGGCCCTCGCCAACCGCGAATCAGCCCTTCAGGTGGGCATCAACCCATTCTGGGCTCCGCTGGCGATGCTGGTCACCCAGGATCTGGCGCTGCGCCTGCAATTTCGGCAGCGGATCGTGCTGCAGCACCACAACCTGCCGCGTTCCGGCCCTGTGTTGCTGGCCCCCACCCATCGGGCCCGCTGGGATGCCCTGATGCTGCCGATGGCCGCCGGACGCAGGGTCACCGGCCGTGATTGCCGCTTCATGGTGACCACGACGGAGATGGGCGGAGCTCAGGGCTGGTTTCTGCAGCGTCTCGGTTGCTTCCCGGTGGATCAGGAACGCCCCTCCATGACCACACTGCGGCTGGCCATCGATCTGCTGGCCGATGGACAGCAATTGGTGGTGTTTCCAGAAGGACGGATTCAACGGCAGGATCGTGCGATTCAGCTGCATCTGGGACTGGTTCGCCTAGCCCAGCTGGCGCAGAGAAGAGGAGTGAAAGTTCCTGTCATCCCTATTGGACTCGGGTACAGCCAGGCCCCACCACGACCATTCAGTCGCGCAGCGATCTGCTTTGGAGAACCGATGAAACTGCCGGAGAAGAGCAGCAGAGAAGCGGGGCAACGCTTCACCGATGCACTGGCGATGGGCATGCATGCGGCTGAACAAGCGGCCCGTGAGGCGGTGGGCCGTCCCCTGCATTGCTTATAAAGTCCGCGAATTATTAATGGACCTGACCCAATGGGTTGTCGCTCTTTATTGACGGCTGCAGCTCTTTTGGCTGCCCTGGGGTTTGCACCGGCTCAGGCTCTGGCCCAGGGCGCTGCCAGCGGTCGGGTTCTGGCGCAGACCACGGGCGGCTTCAACCCCTCATCCGTCCAGGCCCTGATCAACAAAGGTGACGCCGCTGCTGCTGCCGGTGATCTCACCACAGCTCGCAAGGCTTACGACGATGCCCGCAAGGCAGCCAAGAGTCTGCTCGGGTTCTATCGGGATCTCAGCGGTTCCTTCCGGGGTCTCGATGCCAGGATCCCAAGGGAAATGGACGACAAAGGTCGCGAATCCCTGGCCCTGCTGGCGGAAGCCAACCTTCGTCTGGCAGCACTTTTCCGCCGTCAGAACCAACCGGAAGTGGCGGTCCCCGTGCTGGTTGAAGTGGTGAGGCTGATGACCCCCTCCCAGCCTCAGGGACAGAAGGCCTATCAAAGCCTGGTTGAGCTCGGTTTCGTCGACACGGAATTCAAAGGTGCCGCCCCCATAGGCGGCAACTGATCTGTCAACATCCGATAGAAGGAATTCCTGACTCATGGTTCAGCCGGCTGCCGTTGAGGCCGCTATTCAGCGCGCCATCCCTGATGCCACGGTGACGGTTGAAGATCTCACCGGTGGTGGTGATCACCTCCAAGTGAGCGTGGTTTCCACAGCATTTGTTGGTTTATCCCGCATCAAGCAACATCAGCTTGTTTATGGGGCGCTTCAGAGCGAACTGGCCAGCGAAGCCATCCATGCCCTGGCGCTCAACACCACAGCTCCCAACGGCTCAACCCCAGACACCTCAACCTCCACCTGACCTTTCGATTCATGGACGCCTCCACCCGCAGCCGCATCGAAGATCTGATTCAGACCAGCCCGATCTTTGTGTTCATGAAGGGCTCAAAATTGATGCCCCAGTGCGGCTTCTCGAACAACGTCGTACAGATTCTCCACTCCCTCGGCGTCAGCTTTGAAACATTCGATGTGCTCTCCGACCCAGAGATTCGTCAGGGAATCAAAGAATTCTCAAGTTGGCCAACGATCCCTCAGGTGTATGTGAAAGGGGAATTCATCGGTGGCTCAGACATTTTGATCGAAATGTACAACGCCGGGGAACTCAAAGAGAAGCTGGAAATTGCCTTGGCCAGTTGATGGCCTAAATCCCCAACCATCACGTCAGGGAGCTACGGCTCCCCTTTTTTGTCGATTCAGGAAACTCCCTTCAGCTGAAATCCGACGATCCTGGCTGCAACATTCGTTCAACATCTTCACCAAATCATTGAGTCAAACCGCTCATAAAAACAAACCGCTGTTTGACGACGCTGCTTTCAAAATGCAATCAAATCTCACACAATTGCGTGACTGACTGGCTTTAAAATCCAGTCGTGCCAGCCGATTTCAGCCACGTACTTAGTAGGCGAACAAAAAAGTGGGCATGCAAAAATCCGGAATGATTCAGAACGCCTCAGGCCGACGCATGTAGAGCGTGCTCACATCACCATCAGGACCGATAAAGCTGGACGGGTCGAGAATCCAGCGATCGATCAGCTGTTCCAATCGGTGCAAAACCCGTGGATCAAGTGTGGAGGAACGGCGCAGTGCATGCAGATAGCCATCTGCATAGATACGCAGCTCAGAAGGGGAGTGGTAGCGGTTGGTCAGCTCCTGGCAGGCATCACAAAGAGACTGGAAATGACGGATAGCTGCAGGATCGTCGAGTGCCGTCATTGGGAGACCGCTGCCTCTGTTACCAGCGTGCCAGAAATTTCGACTTAGCGTAAGCGCGCCTTAGTCAGTACCGTGACCTCCACCCCTCGCGACATCACGGCGGAAGCCAGCGACATCAGCATGGCAACCATGTCGTTGCCGAATTCCGGAACAGGACAGGAACCGTCCCGGGTTCTGGTTGTGGAGCCACACCCCACATTGCGCACCGTGCTGGTCCAGCGCCTTCGCCAGGACGGACACCTCACGGCTGCTGTCGGAAGGGTTTCAGAAGCTCTGGAGGTTTGTCAGGAGCAGTCTCCTGACCTCCTGGTGAGCGCTGAGTTGTTGGAGCACAGCTCCGCGTTGCGGCTGGCGGAGCAGCTGCGCTGCCCTGTCATCGTGCTCACGGCCCGCAGCGGTGCCGACCCTGTTGTGGGACTGCTAGATGACGGAGCCGACGATGTGTTGCGTAAGCCGTTCGGCCTCGAAGAACTGGCGGCCCGCTGTCGCACCCTGCTGAAACGCGGCCACAGCGGACTACAGGAGCGCGTCACCGTGGGCCCTCTTGAGGTCCATCTGCTTCTGCGTCAGGTCACCCTCCGTGATCAGCCTGTGGAGCTCAGCCCGCGCGAATTCGCCCTGCTCTGCGCCCTGCTGATGCCCCCGGGACTGGTTCGCAGCCGCCAGGAGCTGCTGAGAATGGCCTGGCCCCCGTTCAGTGGCGGCCCTCGCTCGGTGGACACCCAGGTGCTCACCCTGCGCCGCAAGCTCGAGCAGGCCGGCCTTGGAGAAGGCGGTGGCATCACCACCGTCCGCCAGCGTGGTTATCGCTTCAGTCTCGACAATCTGCCTGCAAGCTGAATCGGGCCTACTTAGACAGCTCTTGGAAGACCTCTTCGAGTTCCTTCTGCATAAGGCTTTGAATCTGAGGTTGAAACTCAACGCCGATCTGCATCGAGGCAGGGATCATCTTCAGATCTGCTTCAACAAGAGCTCGATAAGCGGGGTCTGAACAGAACCTCATCAGACCTTCCAGCTCTGCTTTGGTGTAGTGAGTTTGATAGAGCTCGATGAAACGAGATTCCACATCTCGCCAGGAAAACACCTGATCAGCGACCCGTTGAAATCGCCTCAAAATCTCCTGCTTCACGGCCTCGGGCAGCATTGACGATGAGGCAAATGAGTTGAACCCGGCCTGGAATCCGTTGTCCCGCCCAACGGTGAAACGCTCCTCCGCGCGGGTGCACGCCAGTGCCTCGCGCACGAGGGCTTCAGATGGCGGTTGCGCCAGGACAGGAACATTGCTGACAAGCAACAGACCCAGAACACTGGCTTGCGTTGTCATCAACCTAAAAACGTCTCGATCCAGCACAGCAACAAGCCTCAGGATGTTCAGCCCATCGTTGCCGAGAATCGCCAGATCGCCGTCAATATCTCGGTGATCAGCATCAAGCCGGATAAAACCGCCAGCACTTGATAAGTCCAGGGGGGTGTGAGTCGACCGATTCCAGCGGTGCTCACGGAGCTCTTCTCCTGCAGCAGTTTGAGGAAGCGATCAAAGCGTTCAATCCGCTGGGGCAGAAGCTGATGACGCAGATCCTTGGCTTTCAGGTAGTAAACGGTCCCTCCCTGGCTGGTCCCAACCGGGACGAGCGCGCGAATGTCCTCCCAGGGCATGGACCAGCCACGGCGCAGCAGCCAGCGAATCCAGGCGGGGTAGCGCACCTGAATCCCCGTGTTGTCAGTCTCCACCTGCTCACTCAGCAGCCCCACCACCAAAACAAGCCCCAGAACCAGCCCCAGGGCCATCGGGTAGCGCAGCGATGCTGGTGCCAGAAGCGGTAGGGGCAAAACCAACGCCAGATAAAGGCTGAGCAGCGTGAAGCGAATCAGCGGTGAGAGTCCGAACCGTTCCATCTGTTCAACGATCCTCGGCGGAACCGGGACGAGGCTCAATCAGTTCAGATGGCCGATAGGCCCCACCAAACACCTCCGCTTCCCGCCCCTCCCAGAAGCGTCCCAGTCGCATCAGATCCTGATGGGCATCGCGGATCTTTTCGAGGTAAGCCTCCGGTGTCATCGCCCCCTTCTCTTCCTTGAGTTTCTGCAGGCGCAGCATCTGCAGATTCCAGGGTTTTGTGAGCTCGCCACGCTGCTCCAAAAAACGAGCCAGCTCTGCAGCAGATGGTTCGGGAGGGGAGGTCATTGAAGCTGGATAGCAGCGAAACCCTAAACAGATTCAGGCCGGCAAGGCCCACGGATTCAGGCCCAGGTCTGCCCCAACGCGATGGGCACAGGCGAAGCCACTGAATGCCACCGCGTTCAACCCCTGCCCAGGGAAGCAGGAATCACCCACGCAGTAGAGGTGGCGCACACCAGTGCGGTTGAAAGGCATCGGCAGCAGACCCGGCAGTTGCATCGCCGGGATTGGTCCGTAACTCCCCTGGAAGCGTCCAAGAAAACGCCGGTGACTTCGGGGGGTCCCAATCTCCTGATGTGTGATGGCATCCGCGAGCCCCGGAAGGATCGCCTCCAGCCGATGGATCAGGCGAGCGGCATCGTCCTCTTTCTTCTGGCGGTACTCGGCAGGGGTCAGCCCCTGCCAAGCCTGCATCGATGACGGCGTGAAGGTGTGAACGATGTGATGCCCCTCAGGTGCAAGGTCCGGATCCAGCAGTGAGGGCATCGAGACGAAGATCACACCCTGCTCGTCCTCCATCCGCTCCCAATCCTCAAGAAGCAGATGGTGGCAGTGAGTGCCTTCAGGGATCAGCTCTGCCCGCACGCCCAGGTGCAGGGACAGAAAGGAGGGGGAGGGAACGTAACGACGACGCCAGACCTGCTCCTTGGCCGGCGTATGGGCTGCATCCACAAGGGCCTGGCTGTCGGCTGTCGGCTTTTTGTCGGCTGTCGGCTCGTTCTTGGCTGCCGGCGCGCTGACATCCCCGGAAAACGTGTCCCAGCGGGTGGCATTGGAAATCACCCGGCGGGCTCGAATCGTCTCCCCATCGGCAAGTGTCACGCCCACGGCCTGGCCGTTCTCGACGAGCACTTCGGTCACCCTGGCCTTATAGCGAATGGCCCCGCCATGACGCTCCAGCCCTTTGACGAGCTTCTCGGCGATCACGCCAACACCACCTTTGGGGTAGTTAATGCCCCCGGCATGGCGATCGGAGAACACCATGCCGGCGTTGATCATCGGTGTGCGATCCGCCGGCATCACCGACCAGCAGAAACATTCGATGTCGATGAACTTCAGAAGCTGTTCATCGCTGATGTGCTGACGCGCCACCGCCCCCACATTGAAAGGAAGCCAGCGGGCGAGGCCGAGGCAGGCCAGAGGTGCCTTGAAGAAGACCTTGGCGAGATAGGCCGGGTCTTCCAGGGACAGCAGCGGCATGGCGTCAAGGCAGTTGAACACCTGCCAACAGGTGTCGTAAAACCGGCGAATGCCGTTGGCTTCATGGGGGAAGCGGGCGGACAAATCGGCGATGAACTGCTCGTAATTGCGATCTACAGCGATCTGCAGACCACCAGGCATGTGGTACTCGAGTTGTGAAGGATCGGGGATGGTGTCGCAGCGCTCCCCCACATCGGCGAGGGCTCGGGTGAGCAGGTTCGTATGCCCCTTCTCCCCGAATCCGAAGATCATGGAGGCGCCCACATCAAAGGTGTAGCCCTTGCGCTGAAAGGCTCCGCCGCTGCCCCCGGGGATCAGATACCGCTCCAGCACCAGCACACGGGCACCCTTGGCCGCCAACTGGCTGGCGGTCACCAACCCACCGATTCCGGCGCCGATCACAACGGCATCCCAATGCTGCTGATCGGTCATGCGGGAATTGGCTGAAGCGAAAGGGTTCGGACTGGCTCGAGATCCGTCAGAGCACGATCTCGGTAGGCACCGTAACGGGCGCGTTTATCGCGAATGCGTTCAGGCAGGTCCGGCAACAGACCGAAATTGGGGGGCATCGGTTGGAATTTGGCCGTCGGGGCTTCACTCACGAAGTGGGTGAGGGCTCCCGCCATCGTCGTGGCAGGAAGATCGATTGGACTGAGGCCACGAACCAGCCGTGCAGCATTGGTGCCGGCCAGCCAGCCCCCAGCCACAGCAGCCGCATAGCCCTCGGTGCCAGTGATCTGACCTGCAGCCAGAAGTGATGGCCGCTGGCGGAATTGCAGTGTTGGCGTCAGCAACTGGGGCGACTCCAGAAAGGTGTTGCGATGCATCACCCCGAAACGCACGAACTCGGCAGCCGCTAGCCCTGGAATCATCTGGAGCACACGCTTCTGCTCGCCCCATTTGAGATTCGTCTGGAAGCCCACCAGATTCCAGAGACGTCCATCACGGTCCTCCTGACGCAGTTGCACCACCGCATAAGCACGGCGGGCGCGACGCACATCCCGATCGTTCACATCGCCCCAGCGGGGATCCCAGAGACCGATCGGCTTGAGCGGTCCATAGCGCATGGTGTCTTCACCACGGCGGGCGAGCTCTTCAATCGGCAGGCAGCCCTCGAAGAAACTGGCCTGCTCCTGATCAAAGTCCTTGAGTTCAGCCTGCTCGGCTGTCAGCAGTGCAGCGCGGAACGTGAGGTACTGCTCCCGGTCCATCGGACAATTGATGTAGTCCGCATCACCCTTGTCGTAACGACTGGCTCGAAAAGCGATCTCATGGTCGATGCTGTCGCCGTGCACGATCGGACTGGCGGCATCGAAAAAGTGGCAATCGGCACGGCCGGTGAAACGCCGGAGATCCTCAGCCAGCGGTTCACTGGTGAGCGGCCCGGTGGCCAGCACGGTGACCTCCTCAGCGCATGGCAGATCCTGCTGCTCCCGTCGCTCAATCGATACCAGAGGATGCTGATCGAGGGCCTCCGTGAGAGCAGCGCTGTAGCGGCCACGATCGACGGCCAGCGCTCCACCGGCAGGCACGGCATGCTGATCGGCCATCGCGATGACCAGCGATCCCAGCCGACGCATCTCTTCCTGAAGCAGACCGGCGGCACGGTCGCTGCTCAGGGATCCAAAGCTGTTGCTGCAAACCAGTTCCGCAAAATCACTGCTGTGATGTGCGGGGGAGCGGCGGATCGGCCGCATCTCCACCAACCTCACGGAAATACCAGCGCGAGCAACTTGCCAGGCAGCCTCTGTTCCGGCCAGACCGGCTCCAAGAACCGTGACCCGTGCAGGCTGCGTTGACAAGAGGCTGCTCTTTGACAGCCTTCACCCTAAAGATCAGGCGCGGCTGCGCTTGAGCAACATCTGCAGTTGGCCGACCGCTGCTCGACCGATATTGAATGCTGCCCAGCTCACAGCAGCCAGCACCGGAGCCACCACCAGGAAGAGACGTGCATCGATCCCGAGCACCTGACCGGTGGTGATCACACTGAAGGCGGAATAACCGACAACCGCGAGGATCAGGACCAGGCCGATCGCGACTCGGACGAAGCTCATGGATGGAGATTGAATTCCGGAGATCTTACGGACCATCTCCCGTATGCGGGACTCTTGGCCGAAAAGCTGATCAAATTCGCAGCAATCATTGCCTGATCAAGGCATGGCGAGCAGCCAGTTCGGCATATCGGCGAGCGTGCTGCCGTTGTTGTTCAACAACCTGCTCACTGAGTTCACGCTTGGCCTGCGCCGGGATGCCCACCACCATCGTCCGCGGCGGCACATCCTTCGTCACCACGGAGCCTGCGGCAACCAAGGCCCCGGCCCCAACAGTGACACCGTTCAGAACAACGGCACCGATACCCACCAGGCAACCGTCATCCAACGTGGCGCCATGGATCACGGCCCTGTGTCCAACCGTGACCTCCCGTCCGATCGTGACGGGCTGGCCAGGATCTCCATGCAGCACCGATCCATCCTGAACATTGCTGAACGCACCGATTCGGATCGCCTCCAGATCACCTCTCGCCACAGCCGTCGGCCAGAGACTGCTGCCCTCGGCCATCACCACATCGCCAATCACCACAGCTGATTCAGCCACCCAGGCAGCGTCGTTGATCTGAGGAGTCGGCCAGGGCTCAGCGACATTCATCGGGGGCTTGTGACAGCCTCCAGTCTCCAGGGCAACTGAGTGATAAGGTCCATGAGTGCCTGTTATGGCACCCCCAAGAGGGGACGGGTCGCTAGCTCAGCGGTAGAGCATCCGGCTTTTAACCGGCTGGTCCTGAGTTCGAATCTCAGGCGACCCATTTAGATCCTCGTGATCGATCCAGGGTGTAATCAGCCGATGCCTACGGCGCGTTTGGTTGCGCCTCGAGGTCAGCAAACAGCAAAGCGGAACGATGGAACGTTGCAGTTGATGTTGCGCTCCACGGATCCGCTGTTATGACGATCAGAATTTCTACCTACACCGGGGTCATCCGTTGGCTTATTTCATTTTTTTCGCGGTGACCTTGCTGCTTGCTCTCTTTGGCGGGCTGATCTCCCGGGTGGCAGCTGAGGAGTACTGGATGTGATCAACGGCGCCGTTGTTCAGCGCCGATCAAAACGATCCAACTCCATCACCTTTACCCAGGCAGCTGCGAAGTCCTCGAGGAACGTCTGCTCACCACCTTGCTGGGCATACACCTCAGCGATGGCACGTAACTGGGCATTTGAGCCGAACACCAGGTCGGCACGTGTGGCCGTCCATTTCTGGGAACCGCTGCTGCGGCTGCGGCCTGCATACAACTGGCTGGCTCCCTCCACTGCTGTCCACTCCGTTTCCATATCCAGCAGGTTCACGAAGAAATCGTTGCTGAGCTGACCCACTCGATCGGTAAGCACACCTCGATCAGATCCATCTGCATTGGTGCCGAGAACCCGCAATCCACCCACCAACACCGTCATTTCAGGGGCGCTGAGATTGAGAAGTTGGGCGCGATCCACCAGCAACTGCTCGGCGGGCACCTCAAGGCCTGAGCGCATCCAATTGCGAAAACCATCGGCGATCGGCCGGAGAACTGAGAAGGAGGCTGCATCGGTCTGCGCCTCGCTGGCATCCATGCGGCCGGGATGGAACGGCACCACGAGCTTGTGCCCTGCCGCAGCCGCAGCCTTCTCCACACCAACCCCTCCGGCGAGCACGATCAGGTCTGCCAGGGAAACGCGTTTGCCATCGCTGCGGCTGGTGTTGAAGGCCTGCTGGAGGCCTTCCAACACACCGAGCACGTGATTGAGCTGCTCGGGGCGGTTGACCTCCCAGCTGCGTTGCGGCGCCAGGCGCAAACGGGCTCCATTGGCTCCACCCCGCTTGTCTGATCCACGGAAGCTGGAGGCTGAAGCCCAGGCCGTGCTCACCAACTCGGCCACGGAAAGGCCACTGCTCTGCAGCTTGTGCTTCAGGTCGTCGATCTCAGCGGCAGCGATCAAGGGGTGATCAACGGGGGGAATCGGGTCCTGCCAGATCAACACCTCCTGCGGCACCTCAGGCCCCAGATACAACGAACGGGGCCCCAGGTCTCGGTGCGTGAGCTTGAACCAGGCGCGAGCGAAGGCATCGGCGAAGGCGTCCTGGTTGTCACGGAAACGCCGGGAAATCGGCTCGTAGGCGGGATCAAATCGCAGGGACAGATCCGCTGTCGTCATCATCGGCGGTGACGACTTCGTGGGGTCATGGGCATCGGGGATCAGATGCTCCTCACGCACGTCCTTGGGATGCCATTGCCAGGCGCCCGCAGGACTTTTGCTGAGTTCCCACTCATAGGTGAACATCATTTCGAAGTAGCCGCCATCCCATCGGGTGGGATTGGGTTTCCAGGCCCCTTCGATGCCACTGGAAATGGTGTGCACGCCCTTGCCGCTTTCGTAATCGCTGTGCCATCCCAGGCCCTGCTGTTCGATGCTGCCGCCTTCTGGCTCCGCTCCAACGTGGTCCGCCACGGCCGCACCGTGGGCCTTGCCAAAGGTGTGTCCACCGGCAACCAGGGCCACGGTCTCTTCGTTGTTCATGCCCATGCGAGCAAAGGTGTCGCGCACCTCCCGGCCTGAAGCCAGTGGATCCGGGTTGCCCTCCGGACCCTCCGGATTCACATAAATCAGTCCCATCTCCGTGGCCGAAAGAGGCTGCTCCAACTCACCCTTGGCGTTGTGGCGCTCGTCGCTTAGCCAGGCGGTTTCAGTGCCCCAGAACACATCAACCTCCGGAGCCCAGATGTCAACCCGGCCGCCGGCGAAGCCAAAGGTCTTAAACCCCATCGACTCCAGAGCGCAGTTGCCCGCAAGGATCATCAAATCCGCCCAGGAAATGCTGTTGCCGTATTTCTGCTTGATCGGCCAGAGCAGGCGACGGGCTTTGTCGATGTTGATGTTGTCGGGCCAGCTGTTGAGCGGCGCAAAACGCTGATTGCCGTGGCCTGCGCCGCCACGACCATCAGCACTGCGATAGGTGCCGGCACTGTGCCAGGCCATTCGAATGAACAGGGCTCCGTAATGTCCCCAATCGGCAGGCCACCAATCCTGCGACTCAGCCATCAGGGCATCAAGATCCCGTTTCAGGGCCTCGAAATCAAGCTTGTTGAATTCCTCGGCGTAATTGAAGTCATCACCCAGCGGATTGGAGGACGGATGATGTTGATGAAGAATCGATAGATCAAGCTGATTGGGCCACCAATTTCGGTTCGTCGTGCCACCAGAGGGGCTAACGGCACCGGCATGACCGGAAAAGGGACACTTGCTCATCAGAATTCCCAGAAGGGCCGCTTTTGAACAAATGGCACAAAGCAGGTAGCAGAATGTTTTTCTCTCCTGAATCTCTATTTTTTTGCCAGATTTCCAGAGTCAATGAAGGTGGTTGATCTCGCCGTGATCGGGGCTGGCCTGTCGGGCTGCAGCTTGCTGGCGCGACTGCATCAGCTGGGGGTTCAGGGCTCAATGGCCGTGGTGGAGGCCGGGAGGGGCCCGGGAGGACGAACGGCGACACGCCGGCGGCGGGACGATCAAACCTGGAGGCTCGATCATGGAGCGCCTGGATTCAACGTCAGAGCTCCAGGCAATTCGGGTGTTGAAGCGATCTTGGCTCCACTACGCGCCAGTGGAACGCTCAAACGTGAGTGGGGACTTTTCAAGGGCCTTGATCACAACGGCCGGCTGGTTGAGGTCCCGGAGGAGAAGCTGCTGGAAGGCGAATGGCTACGCGGTCACCCGACGATGGCCAGCGTCTGTGAAGGCTTGCTGGAGCAGGCTTCTTCGCGCCTGAAGAGGCTGTATGGATGTCGGATCCGCAGGCTGAAAAAAACCAGCTCAGGATGGGAGCTCAGCGACGAACAGGGCGCTGTCGTGCTGATGGCAAAACAATTGGTGTTGAGCGGCACTCTGCTGGCCCATCCACGATCCCTGTCCATGCTGGCCTGGCCGGACATACCTCTGAGAGAGGCTGTTCCAATCGGTGATGATCCCCGGCTGGATGCGGCGTTGGACGTTCTCGAGAACAGCAGCGCATCGATTCGCTGGAACCTGATGCTGGAGATCAAAGGACTGAGAGATCAGAAGCTTCCTCGCCAGATCTGGCTGACACCGAAAGCCAAGGAACGTTGGCAGGTGGAACGCCTTGTGTTTCAGGAACAACCAGGCTCAGTGTGGGGAGTTGTGGTGCACGGCCTGGATGACGGCAGCACGATCACACCTGATCGGCAGCCAGCCTTGATGGCACAGCAGGAAGAGAGAATCAGGCTTCTCTTACCTGACCTGATCAGACAGATACCTGGATTAGGAGGGATGTCAGGCGATGACCTGAAACCTTTATCGCTGGGAATGATGCGCTGGGGAGCCGCACAGCCCATGGACCATCCGCTGCCTGAAGATTTGCAATGGTGCCCTGCAAGCGGAATTGGATTCTGCGGGGACTGGATCGAAGGCCCGGGATTTGGACGCGCTGAAGGTGCCCTGCTCAGCAGTGTGGCTCTTGCTGAACAATTGGCCGCCAGCCATTCAATATCCAAGCCGGTGATCTAAAAAAGTCACCTCAACAGGCGATGGCATGCACAGGATGCTTTGTGATCAGGCATTCCTTCACAGAGCAAAGGCCAAAAAATGCCAACCAAGCAGCCGCATTTGCAGTCAAACCAAACGTCCTTCCATCACCATGTTTCCACTGTTGGAGAACAATGAAGGAGTGGCCATCAGCATCGATCAATCCTGATCAAACACTCATTGAACAATGCAGCGTTACAGCATAATATCAACAAAAGGACATCAACAAGCAATAACAAGAAAACAGCAGCACACAGGAACAGGAGCTCGATTTTAAATATCAAAACAATAAATCAGCGACTCCGCCCACATAAAACCAGCGATAGCAGGCTGAACATTCGATCGATTCGATCAAACCTAAAGTGATTCGTAGGCCTTTAGAACCGCCTGATACATCTGAAAAGTCATGTCATTATTCAAGCCGCTCACCGCAAGCCCGACGGTTCCATCAGACTCCTCACATGCAAATGCCATACTGTAGGGACCATCAATGGACGAAGCATAAAGAATACGATTCTGATTCCTTGGACCATATTTGATAACCTCTTGATTAATCGTGAATCCAACTTGATTAGCAGCCCTGATTGCGTCATTAATACACGCATCAGCTGCATATTTGAGCAACCACGAATCAACCGCTACAGAGGTACTGGCCCTAGAAAAAGCCGGGAACAGACAAGAAAGACTGACCAGAGCTGCTGAAGCCATTGAAACGGAGAAGTTCATTGATTAGCCAGTCGACATGGTCAAACCTAAATCAAGCAATGGAAGGGGTATCTGTACTACAAATGACAGCCACGGAGAACAGCACTCAACAGCACACAAAAGAAAGAACTTGAGTCAACAACGAAAAGCAGAGATCACGCTCGCCGTGCCAAGACAGAATTCAAGATTGAAAGCGAGTCAAGTCCAGGACGAAACAAGCTTCGTACTGGGCTGGTGCAGTCATGAATCCCGAGGCACGACTCAGTTGAGAACACAATCTCCAGACAACAGAGCTGAGCCAGCACCCACGACGCCGTAAAGTGGAAAAGCGCCGGGGAGTGGCGCAGTTTGGTAGCGCGCTTGCTTTGGGAGCAAGATGCCGCAGGTTCGAATCCTGTCTCCCCGACTGCGATCTCGGCGAATCCCCAAATCGCTTGTGCGAACCCGGTGCGAAAGCATCGGGTTTTTTATTGGCCTTTCGCACGACTTTTGTTGATAGCCGTTGGTACCTGTTGACAGCATTTCGCCTGCGCAGCAAGATTTATTTATCCGAAACGCGGTAATCGCGGAGAACGTCCCGGGAATCCCTTTTAGGGCTCTAACAAGACTTTCTCCCTGGTTATCCCCCGCAATTGCGGGTCGTACTGCCGAGAAACTTGTTTTCTGTCTGGCGGGCTGATGAGGGACGGGTTCTGTTCATCCCCTTGTGCAATGGCACGAAAGCAGGACCGTTACGCCAAATCAGCCCAGACTCAGGTCATGGTCAACGGACACCCCATCAGGTTGTCTGGACCAGAAGATCACGCGGAGATTAAACGCGCTGTTGAAATCATCGACCGCAAAGTGTCTTCAGAAGATTGGCGTCCCTTCTCTTCCAAAGAGGAGTTCATTAAGAACTGCTCTAAGTTGAAAGGTGTAAAGGCGGCTGTGCTCAGAGCCAAGGGACTTATCTAGTCGCTCTCAATGTCCACTACACCCGAATGGGTGCATGAGCCCGAGGCTGCAGAGCTTCTGGCGATTGCACACAACACCCTTCGTTTAATGCGTCGTGACGGCAGGCTCACTCCTGGTGATCACTTCATCTTTGCCACTGGTACTGCTGGTGGTCCTGTTGTTTACAACATCCCG
>MDTB01139589.1_pt1 | contig 16059 bp, 14 predicted proteins | sample 811161 | NCBI WGS metagenome assembly MDTB01 (sample SAMN05326650, study PRJNA326480) | marine metagenome | isolation source: seawater | place: Mediterranean Sea | collected 2009 | reverse complement strand
CCAAGGGGGGACTTGAACCCCCACGGCCTTGCGGCCAACGGATTTTAAGTCCGCTGCGTCTACCAATTCCGCCACTCGGGCTAATAATGATTTTCTTATATTTTAGTTTGAGAACCGAATCGAGAATAAAGATATCTCAAGTGCTTGTAAAATATGGGTTAGCTGGTTTTGTGCAATAATTGCTCCCCATCTGATCTTGTGAGTCTACGCCAAGAGGTAACCATAAGAAAAAAGCCAAGGACAAACATCCCCGCAGCGGTTCCTCCTAACATTGTACCGAGACCAAATTTTTGGACCATAATAGCAAGAGCGGTCATGGGCATGACGATCATGATAATTGCTGGAAGCAATGCAAAACCGTACCCTACCCTGGATGCCTTAAGAAAAACTACAAATGTTAGAAGTGCAAGAGCGGCTAATAACTGGTTGGTTGCTCCAAAAAGCGGCCAAATCGCTTTCCATGCAGGTTGAAGGGACCCGTCCACACCTGGGAATTGCTGAAAAACGAGTAGAGCAGGTAGTACTAACGCACCAAATGTACCCAAAAATCGACTGGCTTGGTTTCTCCATGAAAATAGCTCCTCAATTAAGAAACGTGTTAACCTTGTGCATGTATCCAGCGTGGTAAGCAAAAAGGTACTTATGGCAAGCATTGCAAATTCTGCTCCTAAAACCCTGGGTATCCCAACAGCACCAAAGAACTTGGACGCACCAGCAGCAAATAGGCCAACAGGGGTGCCCCCGGCATCCCGCTCACTTATTGTGAGAACTGCAACACACCCCATCGCAAAAACCGCAAGTACTCCTTCAACCAACATGCCCCCGTAACTGATCCTACGGACATCACTTTCAATTTTGATTTGTTTGGAGGTCGTACCACTTGACACAATGCTGTGAAAACCACTGCATGCACCGCAGGCAACGGTAATGAAAAGGAAGGGGACAAGCATTCCTAATCTTTCAGATTCCCAGCCGGAAAAAGCCGGCATATGCATATTTTCTCCGGAAATTAACATTCCCACCAAGCCCAGACCAAGAATGGCATAAAGAAAACCAGCACTCAAAAAATCTCTCGGCTGTAAAAGCAGCCCAACGGGCAAAACTGCAGCAATGAAACAATAGCCAAGGGTCAGCCAAATCCAAAGTGACTTATCAAGTTCAACCATTGGAAAATAATGACCAACCGCTAGACCGGCAAAGGTGAGCGGAAAGAAAAGAAGAGCAAGTTGGACAAGGGAAAATTTTCCACTTCTCATTAAAAACCCGAAGATTACCGCCACTGCAATGAACCAACCTGAAGCGGTCGCTACGGCTGGTTGCTTCGTAAAAGTATTCGCGGTCAGGTCAAGGAATACAATGATGACATAGACCAGTGCCAAAATCACAAAGAGCATAAATAATTTCCCTGCACCCTCCCCCACCAACCCGCGCATAGTATCCGCAATGGATCTTCCCCCATTACGCACAGACATGAGTGTACTTCCGAAATCATGAACCCCACCCACCAAGATGGCACCTACTAAAATCCATATCCAAGTCGGTCCCCATCCGAAATAGGTGGCGGCTAGAATTGGACCTACAATCGGTCCTGCACCAGCAATCGAGGAGAAATGATGGCCAAAAAGAACCGATGCTCGGGTTGGAGAATAATCCACTCCGTCTTCCTTCTCGAATGCCGGTGTTTTGATTTCATCGTCTAATTGACACCGATCAGTCAGAAAGTTTCCGTAGAATCGATAAGCAAGAAAACAAAGTATACAACTTGAAATGAGAATGAATGGAAGCATGGAACAAATTATTCTATCATGGGAGTAATTTTGGCAAGATTGGATCTCATTCAATGGCAAGTCATCGAGGTTTCTTACAAAACAAAACTTATTCTTTTAAAGTTGGAGTTTAAGAATATAAGAATCTGCTCATTAAATTACTTAGATGATTATCTTGCTAATCTTTGAAGAAATTATATTTCATACTTTCTGAGAATAAAATGTATTACCTCCCCAAAATATTACTTTGCTTGTACACTTTTCTTGCGTGGAATTTTCTAAATGGACAATCCATAGAGCAAAATCCATGGAAATTTGTCATGGAAAAAAAGCGGGTAAAAATTTACAAGAAGGAAGTAAACGGGAAAACTGCATTCAAAGGGATTGGAATCATTGAAGGCACGCCTGAAAAACTTGTCGGGATAATTCACAATCCGAGTAGATGGAAATTTTGGATTGAGGATTTTGAAGAAGGAAAACTTTTGGAAAGAAAATCAGACTTTCACTTTATTTTTCAGCAAGTTATTGATCTGACTTGGCCCGTAAAGAACCGAGAAATTGTATTTGAGTCCGTTCTTTCCAGAGTTGGACCATCGCAAATTCTTTTAGAAATGAAATCCGTTAATCATCAAGGTGCTACCAGAAAAAAAGACCGGGTTCGTGTGAATGTGACCTACACGATATATCGTATTGACCCACTAGATGGTAACCGTATGCAAGTAACCTTTGAAAACCTGTCCGATCCAGGAGGCAGAATTCCAAGTTTCATGACCGATTGGGGCTCTAAGTCATATCCAGTCTCTATCATAGAGGGTCTGAGGAAAGAAATAATGAGTCCATTACAAGAAAAAGCCCTCCTCCCTGAATAGGAAAAGGGCTTTTTCTAAATTTTAATCTTGGCGAAACAAGGACCGGAAAGTTCAGACCAGTTCTTCAGTTTCATCCTGGACAGAAAAATAATCCAGTTGACCAAGATAAACAAACAAAGTCAGGAGGGAGGAATTCTACGATGTTTTAAAAGGTGCTCCCAAAACCATAATCGTTCTGCTTCTCTATCTTCATTACATATATAATCTGATTGACGAACTAAGATTCCCGCTCGATTGGATGTTTTGATGGACCCCAACCTATCCACCATCCCTTGCTTATTGAATCCCCATCTCATGTATGGCCACATGTTTTGTTCCTTTCGTTTACATTACTGGTTTGAATGACAAGTCTCCCCACAGAGACATTGTTAGAAAATATTGATGGTAGGTAATAGGAAAAACAACCAAAGACTGAACCTTATGAAGGATTGTTACGAAAAGCTGACAACAAAAGGGAATAGACTCTTGCCAAGCCAAATTATTGACATCTAAGGTTATATCACTAACCACATCCTACAAACGCTCATGAAATTACTTTTTGCAAATTTACTTATGTTTTTTTTCCTCTCTAGCGGGGTTGCTAAAAATAAGCCCAATGTCGTCATAATGTTTATGGATGATATGGGATATGCGGATATTGGTCCTTTCGGGGCAAAAGCATACCCCACTCCACACCTTGACCAAATGGCTAAAGAGGGGCGAAAGTTCACTGACTTCTATGTTACTCAGGCGGTGTGTTCAGCTTCACGGGCTGGACTTCTGACTGGATGCTATAATGTACGAATCGGAATTAATGGAGCACTAGGCCCGAATTCCAAGCAGGGGTTGAATCCTGAAGAAACAACCATAGCTGAAATTTGCAAGCAGAAGGGCTACTCCACAGCCTGTTTTGGGAAGTGGCACCTGGGACACCATGAGAAGTTTCTTCCCTTGCAGCATGGATTCGATGAATTTTTTGGTCTCCCTTACTCCAATGATATGTGGCCATTTCATCCTGGCGTGCTTCACTTGCCGATGAAGGAAAGGCTCAAACGTTGGCCTCACCTGCCCCTTCTTGAGGGCAATAAAGTGATTAACCCTCAAGTCACTGGGAAAGATCAAGAAAATCTGACTACACAGTACACCGAGAGAGCGGTTTCATTTATAGAAAAAAATAAGGATAATCCATTTTTCATCTATCTTCCCCACAGCATGGTCCATGTGCCACTCTATGTCTCCGAAAAGTTCAAAGGAAAAAGCAAAGCTGGGTTATTTGGGGATGTAATGATGGAAGTAGACTGGTCAGTCGGTCAAATCATGAAAACACTGAGAAAATATGATCTTCATCAAAACACTCTATTTATCTTTACCTCGGATAATGGTCCCTGGCTAAATTACGGAGATCATGCCGGTTCAGCGGCTCCTCTACGCGAGGGCAAAGGTACGATGTTTGACGGAGGATGCAGGGAGCCAACTCTTGCCTGGTGGCCCGGCACAATTCCCGCAAACTCAATATGTAAAGAACCAGCCATGACGATTGATCTTCTACCCACGATTGCAAATTTGGCAGGCACCCCTCTACCAAAGCATAAAATTGATGGAAAAGACATTTTACCTTTGCTTATAAATGATCAAGCCAAGTCTCCGCATGAGGCTTATTATTTTTACTATGGTAATCATTTGCAGGCGATACGTCAGGGAAAATGGAAACTACATTTTCCACATGGTTACCGTACTATGGCAGGAAAACCGGGTGGCAAGGGTGGAATTCCAGTCAATTACTCTCAGGCAAAGATTGGTCTCTCTTTATTTGATCTGCAAAAGGATATTGGCGAAATTGTAAACTTAAAAGAAAAGTTTCCGAAAGTCACACAGCGCTTAAAATCCTTAGGAGAATCCTTTCACCAGGAATTACAATTATCTAAAAGACCTCCCGGTCAAATTTAAGGGAATGGACAAGCTCAAACCAAAACGAAAGTGAAGCCCAACAAATTACAGTTATTCCTAATTTGGGCAGTTTTGATTTTTGGATGCGGTAAAAATCCTGAATCCATAATAAGTGAATGGAAGCAAGACGGGTGGTCTTATGTTACAACTCACGGGAAAAAAGGGCCCATAGACAGAACAGGGACACTACAAAGTAAAAAAGCACAAGCTGTTGAGGCAGCATGGATTGAGAGAGGACAAAGAAAAACCAAAATTTATAATCAAACTCAGTACTTTTATGCTGTCCTTCGATTTATTCGTAAAGATAAGGATGAATTTGTTGTGGTTATGAAAAAGAGAAAATAAAAAAGGCGATGAATCCCTTCATCGCCTTTTTATAAAGAATGCTAAAACCAAATTCAGCCGGCAAGAGCTTCTTTGGTCGTCTTAATAATTGCAGCAGCAATTCTGTATGGATCACCGTTAGATGCGGGGCGCCTGTCCTCTAATCTGCCTTTCCATCCATCTTGTATCGTTCCAACAGGAATTCGAATCGATGCACCACGGTCAGAAACTCCGTAACTGAATTTATCCATAGATTGTGTTTCATGGAGACCAGTCAATCTTTGATCATTGTGAGCACCGTAGACACTGATATGTCGCTCAATATTTTTTCCAAATTCTTCACAAATTTGCTTGAAGAGATCTTCACCTCCTTGATCGCGCATTGCTCCGTTAGAGAAGTTAGCGTGCATTCCGGAACCGTTCCAATCACCTTTGACTGGCTTAGGGTGCAAATCGATGGCTATGTCGTAGTTCTCAGCAGTCCGTTCGAGTAGATATCTTCCTAACCAAATTTGATCACCTGCATTTGCAGCCCCTTTAGCAAAGATTTGATATTCCCATTGCCCCATCATTACTTCTGCATTAATTCCTTCGACATTTAATCCAGCTTCCAGGCAGAGATGAAGATGTTCGTCAACCAAATCACGCCCTTTGGTGTTGCGTGCACCAACGGAGGTGTAAAATGGTCCCTGTGGTTCTGGATATCCATTTTCAGGGAATCCAAGAGGAAGGTTTGTGTTCAAGTCTATCAAGGTGTATTCTTGCTCAAAACCAAACCAAAAATCATCATCATCTTCATCAATAGTGGCTCGTCCGTTTGACTCATGTGGAGTTCCGTCGGAATTAAGAACTTCACACATAACAAGCCATCCATTTCCCCCAAAACGATCAGGGTCTGGAATTACATAGACTGGCTCCAACAAACAGTCTGAAGCATTTCCTTCTGCTTGCTCTGTGGAAGAGCCATCAAAAGACCATTGCTTGGCGTCTTCTAATTTACCGCTGAAGTCTTCAACGATCATCGTTTTACCGCGAAGGCTCTGAGTCGGTTTGTATCCGTCGAGCCAAATATATTCTAACTTATGTTTACTCATAGTAATGGTTTTATTTTATGAAACGACTTTTGAGTCGTGGGGAAAGGGTAATATGATATAGCAAACATAGTGCCAACTCTTTATTTGGAGTAAAAGTGTGAAAAAAATAATCTCCTCAAGCATTTAGTTCACTTGAGGATCATCGGGAGCATCGGCGAGTAGTTTAAGTTCATCCCCCATGTTTCCGACAAGACGATGCCAAACACCAGAATTCTTATCCATTTCTGCAAAAAGATCGTGATTTAGAGTAGAGACGATCCAGGAATCTTGTTCCAATTCATCTTCCAACTGACCAGGAGACCAACCGGAATGACCAAGAAAACAGGCTATGTTGATGTTTTGATTATCCGATCTCAAGGATTCAGCTTTTTCCAAATCAATCCCAAAGTATAGTTTAAAAGATGAAGGAGATTCCAACCATTCCCAAGCGGCAACAATCAACTTATCTCGTTCAACTGGTCCGCCCTCGAAAACAGGAACTTTGCCAAATGTTCCAATTTTAAATTGATTATCTAGTTGGTCAAGGGTCTGTCCCAATGGCCGGTTTAAAATTACACCAACTGTTCCGACTTCATCTGAATGTGCAGAAAGAAAAACAATAGTTTTTGAGAAATTGGGATCTTTCAAGCTGGGGTGAGAAAGCAAGATGCTTCCTGAAAGACAAGTTTTGGTTTGATATCGACCTGTAAGATTCACAACTGTGCTAATAATGAATGTTCAAGTCATCCAATCATAATGCAAGCAAAAGCGGAGAAAAATGTACACCATTCAAATATTTTTATGCTGTAAATTCAGCATATATCCGAAAAAATGTAATCAAACATCCACAGTTTCTTCAACAGATGACTTTTTTGCAGTTTTGCTAGGGGTTTTGGAAGATTCATCTTCTTCATCCATGATAATTTCACCTGGAGTCACCGGAGGAGCGGTAGCCTCTGCATCTCCCCATTGTTCTTCATAGAGTGCTTTAAGATGAGTAAATATTTCTATGACTGATGAGTCTTCTTCAATCTCAAATAATTTAAGAATTAGTTCCTTGTTGTTTTTCAATTGCAAACGCTTTCCCAGCGTTTCCATTCCACGATAACTGTTGATTACGTCCCTAGCCTCTTCCTGCTTGGCTAAGATTCTTTTCGCTTCCCTGTATGTAATATTCATTTTAATACCCTTATTTCTTGGTTAACCTAGTAGGATAGACAAGCGTACATCCACACATTGCAAGTATCCCTTCTAATATAGATAGAAAAGAACCTGAAAACGTTCGATAAAAAAGCGGGTTTTGTGAATAAGTTCTGCTTTTTGTAATAACTAACCGCATTTTAGTTTGAATCCAATAATCCAAAAAGCTCTCTTAATCTTCTGAAATAATTCTAAACAAGGCCAGTAATTCAGAACTAACAGTCAAGTTCATTGAACTAGCTTTCTTTAAGTTAACTGATATCTTAAGTCTGTTGTTGTCTTTGCGAAAACACAAGACCATACCCCTACGCAAAAAACTTTCATTTTCTCCAATCATTAGTGTTCCAGGAATATTGGGATAGTCAGCTTTTTGCCATGTTGCAGATTCCGAGTCCAAAAGAAAACCTATGATAGCCCCATTTTTCCCAATTTTTGGACTTCCTTGCTCCCAACTTGAGATGGACTTGATTACCACAGATCGGCCTTCAATCTTAAAGTTTGATGCATTAACCAAATATTCTATGCGGCTTTTAAAATTATTTTTATCTTCTCCAATCACTAAAAGTTGAACAGGAGTTTCAGAGTTTGGAAGGTCTTCAACCTCCCACCTTATATATTTAAGGCCATGAAGAAGATAAGTAGCTTTAAGATTCGATAACTGTACGGTTTGTTTGCCTGTTTGTGAGGCACTCAAAGTTTGAAATTGTACCATAAAAAGAAATAACAGCGTGCCAAACAATCCTCGCATCAATGAGTGCAATGGCTCTTTAAGTCTCTTTTGTACCTTTTTTTCCATCTAGATTAGAACTTAGTGCTAATGGTTATCAAGAAACGCCTTTTAATCTGCGTTGGTTCCACATCAAGATCTGTATACATGTTTTCGGGATGATCAGGATCGAGTAAATCCTGCCCGAAAAGCCCGATTTGCCACCCCTCCCCGTTTTGCCAAATCATTCCGAGATCCAATCTCAGGTAATCGTCAATGGGTATTTCATTGTAAGAGGATGGTAAAACCCGATCCCCGGTAAAATAAAGATTCTGCACAAACTTTAAATCGTCCTTGGCATGAATCACTGATTTGAGGGAAGCCATCGATTCAGGGAAGTCAGTTTGCCTGACGCCTTCCTTCTCTCCTCGGGAGAAAGAATATGAACCCTGTAATTCCCAAAAATTATTGGGAATGTAATTGAAGCTTAGCTCTCCCCCGACTGAAGTGTAATCAAATGCTTCGTAAGTAGGAGGACCACTAAATACCGCATCCTTGGTGTTGTAGTAAAAAAGAGAAAGTTCCCACAAAAAATTTTCACTTGGTGATGAACGCCAACCAATCTCAAAGGCATCCATCACTTCATCATCTAATTGAAGATCAGCTTCAAACGACTGATTTATCCAGATACCATTTAATGCATCCCAAAAACGGGCATAACTAACCTCCGTATATTTCTCGACAAGAGAAGCCTGTCGGTGTGCCCGCGAATATGCGGCCCAAATTAGGTTATCTGGATTGACGGAATAGGAGGCACGAATGCCGGGTTGCCAAGACGTTCCACTAAAGTCTCCATCTTCAAATTTACTACCAAAAGATACAAAAAAATCCTCATTTATCTCAAAAGTATCCTGCACAAAAGCCGAGAATCTCTCAAATTTCTCCAACCCCCCATAATTAAGGATTGGGTAAGAATTGTAACCAAAAATTGAAAGGGGTGAAATTGAAAGGGGTGGACCTGCTTCAAATTTAAAAACAGGAAAATCCCAAGGACTCGTCACCACCTCCGTTACACCAAATTTCATGTGTCGGTAACCCAGACCAAATGCCAAATGATTGCGATCGCCTACAGGGCGGTTGCCACGGTATTCCAGGTTATATTCATCCCGTTCCCATTTGTGACCAACATGACCAAGATTGGTTTCATATTTCTCAGCAAAAGCTTCGATTGACCATTCAAAATCATTACTGGTGATTCCAGACAAACGGGTGCGTAGATGACCTGCGTCCTGTGCCAGTTCTTCGAAGTTTTGATAGCGATCTAATTGTAAACCGAAACCATTATGCTGCCCAGTGTTAATTGACATAGTTCTTCCTGTATTAAAAGGCTCCCAAGTTGGTGCAACTAAAGGTATAGAATTAATTCCGCTCGCATTAATGGGTAGCAAGGTATTTGCGTCGAAAAGACGATAGCTTAAATCAAAAATATGTTCAAACTGCCGTGTTGAATATGCACCTGAGACCGTCAGGTCAAAATCCATTCCAAGTGCTTTGTCGTAACGAAACCCAACCTTACGCCCGTATCCATCATCACGTGCCGGCAATCCGGAAAGTAAATTACTTTCAGCATATTCCTGATCTCGGACCCATACCCGATAGTACTCGCCATCCCGAATTTTACCTCCATGCACGATTTCACCAAGAAAGGTACCTGTGCTCTCCAGAGCCAAGCGAACTGAATTACCAACTGTGGCAGAAGCTGACTTTGTTGTGACATTGATGACTCCACTCACCGCATTTGTTCCCCAAATGGAAGCACCTGGACCCCGAATAATTTCAGCCCGATCCAAGATAGCTAGAGGTACTTCCTCGGTCCCCCAAGTAATCGTCCCGCCCATGGGTTGCAATACCTCCCGACCATCCACCAGCATGAGAAATTTCTCGGTGGCAGAACCGCTAAAATTACGCATTGTGACAAAATCGTCGTAGGCATTGCCACGGGTTACATACATTCCCCCAACCCCACGAAAAGAATCAACTAGTTGAAGATGACCTCCTTCAAAAACATCATCGGCACTTATGATACCAACAGAAGCTGGATTACGCCAATGCTCTTGTTCATACCCAAGCACCCCGGAAACAGGTTGTTTAGCCAATTCAGTCCAATCCATTTCAAGTAAACGGGATAATTCCCTCTTCTCGAAGGTGGAAAGTTCATCAGCGGATAAATTGAACGAACTGAAAAAGCCCATAAGAAAAGCTGCCAAAAATTGTCTAATAATTCTCAGTGAATTATGTTTTTGAGATTCCTTAAACATTGTGCAGGGTGAGAAAATTAAATGGGTTCAGTTGGTATTCTTATTGACTACTTTCACTGCACTTTTTAATTCAGTGAGTTTCGAACTTAGTTGATTCCTATTTTCGCCAATGGCCTTTCGGTCAATTAGCAAACGAACTCGGTTCTGTGAGTGCTCGAATGCAATTTGTGCATTGGATGAACCTAAAAGATTTTCCCCCTGAACTATAATCACACCCATTTTATCTAATCCTGACAATTGCTCCGCCTTCATCGAGGAATTCTTCATGAGTACCAAAAATTGAAAGCCTTTCTCGATTTCATTCAAAGCCTCTTCACTCCCATGATTAGAGAACTCTAAGATATCAAAAGACTTCTCAGTATTTGAGTGATTCATTACATATTTTAAAGTTTCCACAAATTTGAACCTATCATCCCCGTGAACAATAATCTTAAAATCTGCGTTCGATTGATTCTTTTCCCAATTAACATACTTAGTAAGGTGAAAAAGATAGGTTGCTTCTAGTCTTGCCAATTTTCTCTCCTTCCCGATCGATTGCCCAAGACAGTCATTTGAACTGACTCCAAAACTCAAAATGGCTACAGCATGCAATACAGACATTTGCATTGCTCGAGCGGCAAAATTTTGAAGTTTGGATAGTATTCTAATCATTAGAATTTCTTGTAAATCGACAAAAGAAAGGTTCTTTCAACGCGGGCAGGTTCAACATCGATCCCTGGATACATTGTTTCCACATGATAGGCTTCAAGGAGGTCCCTGCCAAAAAAGCCGATTTCCCATCCTTCACTTGGTTCCCAAATAATCCCCAAATCCAGCCGAAGGTGGGAAGGAATGGTTATCGGATTATAGTCAGAGGGAATCTCAGTTTCGTCCGCGAAGAAGAGACTTTTTACGAAAGTCAGGTTGTCAGAGTATGCGAACTTCGAAGTTAGACTAGCAGTTTGCTCTGGAAAGTCATGTGCTCGCTCACCCTCGACTTCGCCGTGGATCAGGGAATAACCTCCACGCAATCTCCATGTGTTTGAAACATCCCAGTCTACGGACAACTCTCCTCCATAGGACTTTGCATCCTTAGACTCATAGGCGTTAACTGAAGATAAGCTCGAAGCAGATAAAACTGCATTTTGAGTATCGTAAAGAAAGGAAGATAGCTCAATCAGGATGTTTTCACTGGGCCGGGTTCGCCATCCTAGTTCATAACTGTCAATTTCTTCCCTATCCAGCGAATCATTTCCTGCGTATTGAAAATTCGACCAAATACCTGCTGACGGGGACCAAACTTTAGCGGGCGTAAGCGTAGTGTATCTTTCTCGCAAGGATGGTTGACGATGAGCCCTAGAATAACCAGCCCACAACACATTAGAACTATTAGCTAACCAGGAAGCACGAACACCAGGCTGGAATCCTGTTCCAGCCAGATCATTCTCCTCAAATTTAGTACCTACGGAAATCTCGATTTCATCTGTTAGGCTAATCGAGTCCTGAAAATACGCCGTAAATCGATCGAATTCAGTAAACGCTTGATCATACGAGAGGATGGGAATGGCATCCGAATAGGAAGATGGTAATAAGGGATTGGCCGATGGATTAACTAGTGAAGTAAATGCAAAGGGTTCAATTACAGTGGATTGAACATCCAAGTTTGTTCTACGGACAGCTAAGCCAAATGATAGCCGATGAAAATCACCAAGGGGACGGTTGGCATCAAAAGCTAAATCATACTGAGTTTGTTCCCATTCAAAACCTATATGACCCAAGGAAATGTCAGTCTGCTCAACTGCTCCGGTCACCGACCATTCCAAATCGGAATCCGTAATACCATCTATTTTCGCAATTACATGCCCGGAGTCATTGGTTAACTCTCCATAACGCTCATATCTTGCAATGTTGTAAGTATTTTGAAATGGAACACTTCCACCCGCTATGGATGCCCAAGCTGTTGGATTGTAAGATGCTAAGTTAGGTTGAGGAAGAAGAGCCTGCACTTGGGCAGAGGTAGCGAATGGAGTGAAATCCTGAAGCAATAAACCTTGTGCTAAAGATAAAGGTACCGGAGCAAGACTTGAAGTAGGATCAAGTCCCATAAGAGTTTTCAATTGTAACTGGGAGGCAGCAGGTAAACTACTAAAGTCATACAAGAGGCGATTCGATAAGTCTAACGTATGGTCTAAACGCCTAGTTGCCCCTCCACCGGCAATGTAAAAATTCAAATCTGAACCAAGCTCTTTATCAAAACGAAAACCCGCCTTCCTTAAATAGCCATCGTCCCGTGCGGGCAAGCCGGAGTCCAAAGTTCCCTCGGCATATTCTTGCTCGCGCACCCATACCCTGTAATAGCTATCATCCGAAACCCGCCTTCCATGAACATAATCTCCCATAAAAGTCCCATTGTCCTGAATAACCAAACGGACAGAATCTCCCTGGGTATCAGAAGAATGCTTAGTTACTAAATTAATAACACCATTAACAGCATTGGTTCCCCATATAGAAGAACCCGGACCGCGAATGATTTCAATTCGATCAATGACTGCAACGGGATAATCATCAACTGAATAGTTGGCACTCCCCAGCATAAGTTGGGAAACTTCGCGTCCTCCTATTTTTCCAAGGAACTTCTGCGGAGTGAATCCGCTGAAGTTACGCATGGCGGCAAAATTATCATAAGCCAACCCCCTACTGACATGCATCCCAGGAACAGCCCGTAGGGCTTCAACTGAATTGATGAATCCGTGATCAGTAATATCCTCGGGTTGGATTACATGGACAGATGCAGGATTTTTCCAATATTCCTGATCATACCCAAGCACCCCCTGAACAGGTTGCTCAGCCAATTTTTCAAAATCTAGCTCAAGAAGTCTCTTTAATTCCGCTTTTTCAAAAGTAGAAAGTTCATCAGCACTTGCATAAAAACAGGTAAAAAACAGCAGAAAAGCTGAATGAAAATAATTTTTTATGCAAAGAGGAAACATGCTTCAATCTTTTGATTGAAGAGAAAAAAAGTCCATATTTCCTATTTCAGGAAACTACATCGATCATGGACTTTAGTATTGTATTCCATGTCGCTGGGTTTTCCAATGTAGCGTTAGAGAACATACATCCATCCCAACAAATATGCTTGATCCCACGGGCTTCAAAATCCTTCAACCAATACTGCGAGCATCGTGTAATATCCAATTTTCCATTGGGGTCATCAGCTGGACAGTGCTTTCCAGTTTTATCATGCGAACCGGCACCGTGAACTTGTCCATCATTCTGTGCAACATGGAAATCGATTGTCCACGGACGAAGTTTATCGGTCATCTTTTCGTAAGCAGGCCAAAATTCTTCTTCCGCATACCCGTCATGTAAAAGAGCATGCTCGGGAGCATTATATCCCATCAAATATAGATAGGTATGAGCAAGATCAGCCTGAAAGCCAAGGGCTTCGGGCATACCTACACCTTCAAGGACATCAAGCATATCTTTCCAGCTATGCATCCCTGCCCAACAGATTTCTCCCTCTGCGGCTAATCTTTCTCCATGGTCCGAAGCAATTTTCGCAGCTTCCTTAAAAGTGCTTACAATACTCGCCGTATTTGTGGCGGAGTCTTCTCTCCACTGCTCCACTCCAAACTCTGCAGAATCAATCCTAATGACACCTCCCTTGCGTGCCCCATGTTCGTTAAAAATCTTGGCAATCCTACAAGCCATTTTAACCGCGTCCAAAAATTTCCCCTTTTGCTCATCAGTTCCCATTGCAGAATCACCAACTGTGCCTGGCCATACAGGGGCGACTAAAGAGCCGATATCAAAACCTTTGCTCATAATCAAGTCAGCAATGCCCTTAAGTTCATCATCACTTGCTTCAGGATTTGTATGTGGGAGGAATAAGAAATAATCAATTCCATCAAATTTCCTGCCTGCTACATCTGCTGCTGCAGTTAGATCAAGCATTTTCTCCAAACTTATGGGAGGTTCCTGACCATCATCGTCTCCTTTTCCAACAAGACCGGGCCACATTGCATTATGGAGTTTTAGGGAAGAAAGGCTCATATTTGATTAAATTAGGGTTAAATAGGGGAATGATTTGGTTTCAAAACAATATTCTACAATTTAAAAAGAGACTGATCTGACAAGAAAAATCTTATAATTTTTTTCAGATGCACTTGCATTTACAATAAGTTCTAGATTAACCTAGATAAATAACCTTTAATCCAAGCCAATGAAATTCACATTAATCATCTTTGCTCTATCAACCTTCTTCTTCCCTATTTTAAGTTGGGGAAATTCTTCGGGAGCACCAAGTGCGGGAATCGAGGAATTATTTCCAGGAAAATTGCTGGATTCAGATGGAAAAGAAGTTTCCAAGGATGTCTTAAGTGGAAAAACTGTTGGGATTTATTTTTCTGCTCACTGGTGTCCACCCTGCCGAACCTTTACGCCAAGCTTAGTCAAATTTCGCGACAAAAACAAAAAGAAATTTGAAGTTGTATTTGTAAGCTCCGACCGATCAACGGAAGCACAAATGGATTACATGAAAGAGACTGATATGAAGTGGTACACTCTTCCTCGCCGGTCAGACGCTGCGAATGCTTTGGCTAAAAAATTTGAAGTTCGTGGAATCCCTTCGCTGGTCATAGTTTCTAAAGAAGGTAAGACTATTACCAAAAACGGAAGAGGTGATGTTTCCGGAAACCCCAAGGGAGCTTTAAAAGGTTGGGAGAAAAAATCCTAATCTATTAAATTTCCAACTCCCTCTCCTCCCCCTTTTGTTCTTTCTTTTGGAAAGAGCATGAATCAGACAGCCAATATCTTCATGCTTATATTTCTGCCTCTTCTATTGAGAGGACAGGTGAATTGGGATGCAGCCTCACTTTGGCTCAACCAAGGTGAGATTATTCAAGTGGAAGCCCCAGAATACTCAAGACAGGTAAGAGTCTCACTTATGGATAGCAAGACAAAGGAATGGAGAATTTGGCAAACCAGTCATATCCCTGAAGATGCAAATGGATCGATCTACTTTCGTGTTCCGCATCACATACAAAGAAGTAAAGTTCGGTTCGAATGGAACGGATATGACCCTTTACCCTACTCTTTTTACACCGGTAAAAGTAATTTCAGCACCCGCGCAACTGACCCTGGGGAGAGAAATAATTTTCTGGCAAGAACTGAATTGGCACATGCGGAAGTGATGTACATGGATTTACCGGGGAAAGTGGAAGAAGATGAAAGTAGTGAAGTCGAAGAATCTGACATCTGGAAACTCATTGGAAACACGCTTTATTTTTTTAACCAAAGACGAGGGCTTCAAATTCTCGATCTAAGTAATCCTACCGCACCAGAATTCATTGCCCGATACAGGCTGCCAGCTTCCGGCGAACAAATGTATGTCAGTGAAGATGGTGAGTTTATTTTTCTTTTTGTAACTCCACCCCACCAGGCATGGCCTTATCATTCCAACTTGCAGATCTTGCAGTTCGAAGATGGCACCATTCGTAAAGTGACCGATATAAAATTAGCCGGCCATTACCGTGACAGCAGAATGGTCGGAGAAACCCTTCATATCGTATGCGAAAAATGGGAAAATGAAACGACATCCTGGAATGGATGGAATTTCAATTACTCTTCGGTGCTTACCTCCTTTGATTTAGACAACCCCAAAGAAGTCGAAAAAATAAGCGAAATCACCCTGGCAGGGAGTCCGCAGGTTACCTATGCGACCAATCAACATTTGGTAGTCGTGACCCGCGACCCAAAGGACTATTACAATGGCCACTTGGCTAGGGTTTTTGACTTGAATGATTTGTCGAAAGTACCCCAGGAACTTTCAATCATTCAAGCTGGAGGCAGAATTCTCGATAAATTTAAAATCCGGATAAGCGGGGATACGATTACCCT
>MDTB01128929.1_pt1 | contig 16060 bp, 16 predicted proteins | sample 811161 | NCBI WGS metagenome assembly MDTB01 (sample SAMN05326650, study PRJNA326480) | marine metagenome | isolation source: seawater | place: Mediterranean Sea | collected 2009 | reverse complement strand
GCATCAGACACCGCCGTTTCTTGGCCAGGGCATGAATTCCGGTATGCGCGACGTCATCAACTTAGCTTGGAAACTAACCCTAGTGCTAAACGGAACGTGTTTGCCCAGCCTTCTCGAAAGCTATCAAGCCGAGCGAGACGCGCATGCCCATGATTTAGTGTCTTGGGCGGTTGACATGGGTCACCTGATGGAGCACCTCGCAGACAAAGAGGCCGCGGCTCGTGCCGGTCAGCCAGCACCGCAACAGAAAAAATCAACCCAGGCGTCCGGGTATGGTCAGGGCCGAGAGCAGCCACCCATTCGATCGGGTGCAGTGATTTATGAGCAGATCTCGAATGAGGGCCTAACCGGGTATCTGCTGCCTCAACCTGTAGTGCGCAACCCGCAGGGTCAAGAATTTCGCTTCGATGAGCTAATAGGGGCAAACTTTGCCCTGCTCACCAATGGACACGTTGAACTTAATCAGCAGAGCCGCGCCATGATGAGCGCGCTGTGCGTGAAAACGATCGATGTTAAGACCCTAACGCTCGTCAACGCTGCATTTCCAGATCAGTTGCGGAACAACGAAGCCGTCTTGCTGCGGCCAGACAGACTCGTGTTCGGGCACACCGACGCCACGACAACTGTCGACACACTGATCTCGCGCTTGGCGCTGGCTTTGTCCGTCAAGGAACGCTTGTGAAGCGCTTCTCGGATTTCAACAAAGGAGGGTCTCGGGCTAGCTAAGATCCCTGCCCAACACCACAGGCGTTTCGCAATAGGCAATTACAAGAACACACTGCTCTGCCTACTTGATTGGTCTGTGCCTCCGCAATTGCCGGGAATTTCGAATTGGCCGAGAAGAACTTCAACATCCCTTGGTTTGCCGGGTCTCCACCCTGATTTCTAGCGGCATATCGGTGACACATGTGCTCATCGTTGCACAGTAAATATAAGCAGCGGATAGCGAATCTCCCGTCAGCGTGCGTCACGGCGCCGCCTGTGGGACGTTAGCGGCAGAGATGGAGCCAAGTTATTGCGCAAAAATATTAGACTTCGCTGCAAGTGCTCTGCATACCTTACGCGAATTGGGTCGGTGCCGAAGAGGCAAGAGCACAGGGAGGGCTCAGAAGATCACGTAACCTATTTGTTGTATAAGCGTACAAATTGAGCGGCGAAAGTCTATGAACGAAAAGGAACGAGTAAGAAAAGTGGTCGGGGTAGAGAGATTTGAACTCCCGACATCCTGCTCCCAAAGCAGGCGCGCTACCAGACTGCGCTATACCCCGAAATCCCGCATGATCATACATGACCGTCTACGCGAAGGCGCGATCATACTGGGGCGCTGGAGTCTGGTCAAACGCCACGCGTCGCCTTTACTTTAGGCTGATGTTCCTAAGTGCGATTGCCTCGTATGCATCAACAGGGCGCCATTACATTAGTGAAATAACAGGGTCAGCGTTAGACTAGCGCTTTTGCGGAGCATTCATGACCGCCCAGATCATAGACGGCAACGCCATCGCTAAATCAATTCGCGCCGAACTGGCGACCGTGATTGGCCGATGGCGCGACCAAGGTCATCGACAACCCGGCTTAGCGGTTATTCTTGTTGGCAACGATCCCGCCTCAGAGGTGTATGTAAAAGGCAAACGCCGCGACTGTGAGCAGGTCGGAGTTCACTCTACGGCCCTACATTTGCCCGCGAGCACACCTCAATCCACGCTAGAAAATCACATTGATCAACTCAATGCCGACGAACTTATTGACGGCATTCTGGTGCAAACTCCACTCCCCGAACACATTGATGAAGATCGAATCATCGACCGTATAAGACCTAGCAAAGACGTGGACGGTTTTCATGCGTACAACATTGGTCGCTTGGCTTTGCGGCGCCCCAGTCTACGCAGTTGCACGCCCAAGGGCGTTATGCAGCTGCTCGAGCATATTGGCACCGACTTTAAGAGCACCGACGCTGTCATTATCGGTGCGTCAAATCACGTTGGCCGCCCCATGGGGTTAGAACTTTTACTTGCAGGCAGTACTGTCACCACCGCGCATAAATTCACTGGAGACACAGGCGCTCGGGCACGTCAGGCAGATCTGCTTATTAGTGCCGTTGGCAAGCCTGGACTCGTGCCTGCCGAGTGGGTGAAACCCGGCGCAACTGTTATCGACATCGGCATTACCAGAGGCGAAAACAACAAGCTATACGGCGATGTGCAATTCGCCGCAGTGAAAGAAATCGCCGGATGGATTACGCCCGTGCCTGGAGGTGTCGGCCCCATGACCCGCGTTGCGCTGCTGCAAAATACGATGCAGGCAGCGGCGCTAAATCTTGGTATCGACTGGGATCACAACTAGGCAAAAGCAAAACTATGCGTAGGCTCTTCATATCTGACCTGCATCTCGAAACCCCAACAAGCCCGCAATTTCTGCGGTTTGCCGAATGCCTAGCGGCAGAATCTCGTCGCGTAGACGAAATATATGTTCTCGGTGATCTGGTAGAAATGTGGATCGGTGATGACGATGACAATGCTCTTGCTATCGCGTTAACCAGCACCCTGCAGCTGGCTTGCAAGCAGTGCCGTATCTATTTGATGCACGGGAATCGGGATTTCTTGTTTGGCAAACAATTTGCGAACCAGACAGGGGTGACAATTATTGATGAGTTGCATGAGCCCGAAGCAGGTCTGTTGCTGTCCCACGGTGACCAGCTTTGCACCGATGATAGCGATTACCAGACTTTGCGGGCGCAACTTCGCGGCCAAAAATGGCAATCCGAGTTCCTCGCAAAACCGTTGAGCGAGCGTCGCGCCTTTGGTAACGCCTTGCGCCAGCGCAGCAGGCACGAGAACGCGAATAAGGCTGAAGCCATCATGGATGCGAACCCGTACGCCATCGAACAACTAATGACGACGCATAAAACTCAAACGCTGATCCACGGACACACTCATCGCCCAGGACTCGATACTCGATCTTCTGGCCAGCAACGCATTGTTTTGGGCGCTTGGGAGGTTTGCGGTTGGTTATGTCGGCAGCAGGACGGCGTTTTTGAATTAGCGTGCTTTAGCCTGGCACACCGCTATGGAACCTGAAGTCATTGTCTACCGAGTGGATGAGGTCCGCGTCCGCTTGCAGAAATAACGCTACCCGCTGCTGTACATCCGGCCCTACGTCATTGGCAGCAGCAAAACCCTCTGCCAAATGCAGGTAGTCCTGGAAATGCCGCGCCTCTGATTTCAGTAGACTTCGATAGAGCTGTGCTACCGGCTCTGGCAGTACTGGAATCAACGCCGCAAAGCGTTCACAGGAACGCGCCTCTACCACCGCGCCACACACCAATAAATCGACTAATCGCAACGGTTCCTGCTTGCTAACGAGTTGATGCAGTCCTGCTGCGTACTTAGCCGGCCGCATTTGGGTATATTCGATTCCAAGCTCGGTCATCAAGTCCAAGACTTGCTCAAAGTGGCGCAATTCTTCCCGCGCTAGGCGCGACATTTTCTGCAACAGATGCGCATGTTCGACGTAACGGTAGATCAAGCTGATGGCATTGCTGGCGGCCTTCTTCTCGCAGTTTGCGTGATCAATTAGTAACTCTGGGAGATGCTGCGGTGCTGCGGCCTGCCAAGCTGCTGGAGTTGGCACGCGTAAAAATGCCAACACTGGCTCAATGACTTGAGACATCAAACAACGACTTTGAAGTTGCGCTCATAATGAGCTTGAGCGCGCACGAAACTCTCTGCGTCTAGAATCTGCAGCACCGCAAGCGAATCAGTTTCGGTAGTGCGTTGCGCTGGTCGCCACGCAGCGGCAAATGCCAAGCCCGCCGTATCAAGTGTTTGGCTACTCTTTACCAGGTGCACCACGACACTGTAGATCAAGTCGCCTCGATGGCCAGCTGCCACCTGCGCCGTCTGACAATATTCTTGGAACCGAGACTCTTCAATGCACACAACGACCTGCTCGAGAATCTCATCGCGGATTTTTTTCAGCCGCTGCCACACCAATCGTTGCTGTTGCTCGTCATAACCATTCCATTGCACGATCTCATGGGCGTAGCGTTTACAACCACGACATACCAAGTCGCCGTAGGTTGTTGAACAAATACCCACACAAGGGGTTGGTCTTCTGGCTGCCATCAACGGGTTACTCTTATCATCATTTACCCGTGGCTGTGCAGATCAAGCGTATCGTCAGTTGCAGTCGGGTTTTGGCTGTCGCGTTGGGTTGTGCGATTGAACGGCAAATCGAGTTCGCGCTGCAATTTAGAATGATCATTGCGCGACGCAGAGAGGCGAGCCAGGTAATCGTCATCGATGTCGCCAGTAATGTACTTGCCATCGAACGCCGAGCACTCGAAGTCGTGCACATGGGGGTTCCCCTCATGGGTGCTGGCTTTCAAGTCTTGTATGTTCTGATACAGCAACCAGTCGGCACCAATATACTGCGCTACTTGCTCATCAGTGCGCTCATGGGCAACGAATTCCTCCCGGGCGGGCATGTCAATCCCGTACACATTTTGATACCGCAGCGCTGGTGCGGCCGAAGCCATATAGACGTTCCTCGCCCCAGCTTCTCGCGCCATCTGAATAATCTGTTGGATTGTCGTGCCACGCACGATCGAGTCATCAACCAGCAAGACATTCTTACCCTTGAATTCAAGGTCAATAGCATTGAGTTTATGCCGCACAGACTTTTGCCGCTGTTTTTGCCCCGGCATGATGAACGTTCGCCCAATGTAGCGGTTCTTTACAAAACCCTCCCGAAACTTCGCACCTAGCTCGTGCGCTAGCGGCAGCGCAGCGGTGCGCCCAGTGTCCGGAATCGGAATTACCACGTCTATGTCGTGGTCGTGCTGGCTGTACTGGGCGAGTACGCCTTTAGCCAACCGTTCTCCCATGCGCAGTCGGCTTTTATACACCGAGATGTCGTCAATAATGGAGTCTGGACGGGCAAAGTAGACATGCTCAAAAATACACGGCACCAGTTGCGTGCGATCGGCACATTGGTGAGTGTGAATCTGCCCTTCGTTACTAATAAAAATCGCCTCACCCGGCGCCACGTCAGCAATACGAGTGAAACCCAGAATGTCTAAGGCAACCGATTCCGACACGATCATGTATTCGGTACCCAGGGCTGATTCACGAGACCCGTAAACCAGAGGCCTTATCCCGTAGGGATCACGAAACCCGAGAATCCCCGAACCAATCACCATAGCGACCACCGCGTAAGCGCCGCGACAGCGATCGTGTACCGCGCTAACCGCTTTGAACATCTCTGCCGGGGTCGGATTGAGCGCATGCATCGCGCTGAGTTCGTTAGCCAGTACGTTAAGTAGCACTTCAGAATCGCTACTAGTATTCAAGTGGCGCAAGTTTTCTTGGAACAGATCTTTTTTCAATTCTTCGGTGTTGGTCAGATTGCCGTTGTGTGCCAAAGCAATGCCATAGGGAGAATTAACATATAGCGGTTGCGCTTCCGCCGAACTGGCGGAGCCTGCGGTTGGATAGCGACAATGCCCTAGGCCGACGTTACCCCGTAGGCGCGCCATATGCTCTTCGCGAAAGACATCTCCGACCAGACCGTTGTGTTTGCGTAAAAAACACCGTTGACCGTCACTGGTGACAATCCCCGCAGCATCTTGACCGCGATGCTGCAACGCAATCAGCGCGTCATAAAGATCTTGTTTAGCTTCTTCACGTGCCACCAAGCCAACTATTCCGCACATAATCTAGGCTGTCCCACCAACGACTTTGCGTTGCTTAATAGTCATAGTCTTCGTAGTCCAGGTCGATATCATCGGCAAGCTCAGGTACTTCTGCGTCCTCCCCTTCCTGACGTAGATCACTCATTACCTCGTTCGCAAAGTCAAGGCTGCCCCATACTTCGTCCTCAAAATCTAGGTAGGTGTCCTTGAGTTCTGAAGCTTCCCACCAGTAGGCGCCGCTAACGAAGGTTTGAATGCCCATCAATAACACGGTGACCACGACCACGCCGCGGAATCCGCCAAAGATGATGCCAAGAAAACGATCTGTTCCGGTAAGACCTGAGGACGATACGGCTCTAGTTAGAAACAACTGCAAGTTCAATCCAACGATGACGGCGATGGAGAACATAATTCCATACGCTAAGTTCAAGCCGAGCGGACTGTCTGCCCACTCGTCGGGAAAAGTTGATGCCAATACCGGCCCGAAAAACATCGCAGCGGCGACTGCCCCAATCCATGCCCCCAGCGATGTTGCTTCTTTTATAAAACCGCGCATCAGACCGATGATCGCCGAAACAATAATTAGGCCTAAAATAATTACGTCTAACGTCGGCATAGCACTACTGACTCATCTCTACTACACGGGCCTCAAGGTTCATCGCATCGCTCAATGCGTTGCGCATCTGCTCGGCATCAGTATGACTCAGCAACGGACCGATCGCGACACGATGAGTCACATTTTCTAAACTATTTTCGCCACCGATTTGGCGTTTCGCAGCGCTGGTGAACGCCTCGTGACCGCTCTCGCGCAGCTGATCACGCAACGCTTGCGCGACTTGCGGATCGTTCGACTCGTCGACATATACCGCAAACACTCTGCTGCTGGCACGCACAGGCAGCAGGATCGGCTCACCAAAGCGTGTACCATCAGCGGTGTTAAAGCCATCTTCGTCGACCTCTGCACGCAGCTGACGAACTCGCTCTGCTACATCACTAGAGGGCGCGACATCTTCGTAGCGAGGCACCGCGGGTGCTTGCCCAAGAGGCGCGTACAGTTCTTGCCGTAACGCCTGGAGCCGTTCGTTGCTCAACGGCGCACTGCCATTGATTGTGAAGTTTTGATAATCCAACGAGGGTTCATCGAACAGCATAGGGAGTACGATGAGTAACAGCGATACCCCCACAATCAGCGTTGGAATGCCCCCCCTGAATCGTTCATTAGTCATGCTTTGCTGTGAGCCATGAACTTTGCTCTATGGCGTTAAAAGAACCGAAGATCAGAATAACATCCCCGGCGGTTGTCGCCAGCATTGCCCGATCTAGGGCGCTGGCCATATTTGCTGCATGCTCACAATTCAGCCCCATGGCTTGACCGAGGGCGTCAGCGCTCATACCGCGCTCACCTTGGCTGTCTACTAGTATCCAAGCAGCCCCTGGCGATTGCGCCAGTTCTCGATAAACGCCTTTGTGATCCTTATCCGCCAGCATCGCGCACAGTATCCACTTCGGCTGCAGGTTACGTTGCTGCAATTGCCGCCGCAAAAACTCCGCTCCAGCTGGATTATGACTGACGTCGTGTACACACAAGCGCCCCTGTAGCTCCATTTGTTGCATGCGCCCGGGAATGAAAGCCCGTTCCACGCTCGATCTTAAGTTAGCAGGCGTGATGTCAACTAAACCCACCGCAGCTTGGTGAGCGAGCGCTAGATTGCCGACCGCAAGACCACCCATAGGTAGATTGTGCACCGCACCACCGGACCAATGCAGACTCCAACTACGCTGCCGGGAGTCCACCGCCACATTAAAATCTACGCCGGCTTGACGCGGCTGCAGGTTTAGCTCAGCGCAGCGTTGCAACACTGACTCGGGCATACCCTCGCCCAAAACCACATGCTGACCTGGGCGCAAAATCCCTGCTTTTTCCGCTCCGATCGCTGCTACAGTGTCGCCAAGAAAACTTTGGTGGTCTAAGCCAATGCTGGTGATCACCGCGACATCGGCGTCAATCACATTGAACGCGTCCAGGCGCCCCCCCAGGCCGATCTCTAATACAGCCACATCGACTTCGTGCGCCTTGGCAGTCCACAAAGCTGCCAGTGCCGAGAACTCAAAGTAAGTTAGCGGTAAAACTGGCGCTTTGATTCGTGCTGTTTCAATGGCCTCAAACGCGGCGCATATCGCCGCGTCGGTCAGTTCAATACCGTCGACGCGCAGGCGCTCGTTGAAGCGATGAATATGCGGGGACAAAGTGCTAGCAACGCGCACGCCTGCACCCAACAGCAACGTTTCGATAGCGACGACGGTAGAGCCTTTGCCATTGGTGCCAGCTACTGTTACGACCCTGGGCGCTGGCCGAGTTAGTCCCAGCCTTTGCACCATTTGCTCGGTGCGACTGAGTCCCATGTCTATGGTTTGCTGATGCTGCTGAGCGATGTACTCAAGCCACGCATCTAGATCCATGCTGCGACTCCAGCAGCTATCGATCAGCCGCGTCGATACCCGCTCGGATATCTGCCGCTTGTTGCTGTAACCGCGAAGCCACTTCAGCGACCTCACCGCCGGCAGCCATAGTGTTCACTAAGGCGCTACCCACCACCACGCCGTCCGCATGCGGCGCCAACGCGTGAGCGGTCGACGCGTCTTTGATGCCAAAGCCGACACAGAACGGCAGCTCTGTGTAGCTGCGCAACTGTTGCAGACGCGCTGCGACTTCATCCGTTTGTAAATGGCTGGCACCGGTAATGCCTTTCAACGAAACGTAGTAGATAAAACCACTGGCCTTCGAAGCTATTTGCTGCGCGCGTTCGTCGGTTGTGGTGGGCGCGAGTAAGTAGACGAGATCAATGTTGTGCTGGGCTAATTGCTGCTGCAACCGGTCGCCTTCCTCCGGTGGCAGATTCACCATGATTAGGCCATCCACACCGGCCTCAGCAGCCTGCTGCGGGAAGTTTGGCATCGCCAAAATCGAGTTCAAGTAACCCATAAGCACCACCGGCGTGTCGGCGTCTTGGACCCGAAACTCCGCGACCATCTGCAGCACCTGAGTTAGCGTAATTCCCTGTGCCAGCGCACGTTCGTTTGCAGCCTGAATCGCTGGCCCCTCAGCCTCGGGATCAGAAAATGGAATGCCCAATTCCAAAACATCAACGCCCCCTGCTACCAAATTGTGCAAGGCCGGTACTGTGTATTCCGGGGCAGGATCAGCGGCAGTAATAAAACTCACAAATGCGGTGCGGTTACGGGCACGACAGGCTTGCAAACGCGAGGTTATGCGGGAGACTACTGCAGTCATATAAGACTGATGCCATCAATACCGGCAACAGTGAGGATATCTTTGTCGCCACGGCCACTGAGATTTACAAGAATAGTTTGCTCTTTCGCCATTTTCGGCGCGTTGGCGCTAACCCATGCCAAAGCATGACTGGTTTCGAGAGCCGGCAGTATGCCTTCTCGATTGTTCAACAGTCGAAACGCCTCCATCGCCTCATCATCGGTGGCGCTAGCATACACAGCGCGGCCAATATCTTTTAGATGTGCGTGCTCTGGCCCAACACCAGGGTAGTCGAGTCCTGCTGATATCGAATGGGTTTGTCTTATCTGACCATCAGCATCGGACATCAAGTAAGAACGATTTCCGTGCAATACGCCGACCTTGCCGTCGTTCAATGGCGCTGCGTGCTCGCCACTGGCTATGCCATGACCGCCCGCCTCTACACCCACCAAAGCAACATCGACATCATCAATAAACGGATAAAAGATACCCATGGCGTTGGAGCCACCACCAACGCATGCAACGACCACATCTGGTAAGCGCCCGACTTGTTCCAGCATTTGCGCCCGCGCCTCTTGGCCAATAGTCGCGGCGAAGTCACGCACGATCATTGGATACGGGTGCGGGCCAGCGACGGTGCCGATAATGTAATGGGTATTGTCGACATTGGTAACCCAATCCCGCATGGCTTCGTTCATCGCGTCTTTGAGTGTTTTAGACCCAGACGTAACGGGGATAACATTCGCACCCATCAATTTCATGCGGTACACATTCAAGCTCTGACGCTGTACGTCTTCTGCACCCATGTAGACATCGCATTCGAGCCCTAAGCGCGCGGCCACTGTTGCTGTTGCAACACCATGCTGACCCGCGCCAGTTTCTGCAATCACTCGCGGCTTACCCATACGCTTGGCCAACAACGCTTGGCCAATGGTGTTACACACCTTGTGGGCTCCGGTGTGGTTGAGGTCTTCTCGTTTCAAATAAACAGCGGCACCACCCAAATGTTCGGTCAGTCGCTCGGCCAGGTATAGAGGCGTAGGTCGACCGACAAAATAAGCTAAATCGGTATGTAACTCGCGCTGAAAATCGGCATCGTGCTTTACCTCGTTGTAGAGTTTCGCCAGATCGTCCAGTGCATGAGTGAGTGTCTCAGCTACAAAACGACCGCCATAGTCACCAAAGTGACCGTCGTCAGTAGGTTGCGCGTAGTTACTGCCGTCCGTTGCTTCCGCCATGTCTTGCTTCCTGTATAAAGCGGCGCACGCGCTCGCTGTTTTTGATGCCTTTCTGTTCGCTTTCCACGCCACTGCTGACGTCTACTCCAAAGGGCGACAGTTGTGCCACTGCCGCAGCTACGTTGGCCGGATCCAAACCTCCTGCAAGGATCAAACGTTTAACACTGGTCGTCGGCCACAACGCCCAGTCAAACTTTTGCCCCGTGCCTCCCGCCTGCTGCGGGTCGTGGGTATCCAATAATAACGCCCAGGCGTCAAAGAATTCGTCCTCAAATGTCGCGAGGTTAGTCGCTGGCTGCATTTTCACTGCCTTCAGATAGGGCTTTGCGAAAGCGCGACAAAACGCACCGCTTTCATCACCACTGAATTGCAACATGTCCAAATCTACTTGGGCCAACACCTCTTCCACAAAAGCAGCCGTAGGGTTGACGAATAGACCCACCCTTTGGCAATCGGTAGATGCAGCTGCCGACTCCCGACTCAGCTGATGCGCAATACGCGGTGCTACGAAACGCGGGCTGCCCGAATAAAAGTTCAGGCCAATTGCGCTCGCTCCGGCGTCAACTGACTGTATGACGTCTTGAATCTGCGTTAGTCCACAAATCTTGCACCAAGGAGGCGGGAACGACTGGTCTGTCATGATCTCTTCTCAACCAAGCCGCACAGTCTAGTCTCACAACACCAGCAACGAAAGCACCCGAGACCGGCTAGACGCTGTGCAGCCGCGCTGTGCATTACCCATAGATTAGACATTTAGTGCCCGGGCGCTCAGCTAAGTAATATAGCGGGCGCCTCTGATACAGGGGGTAACTCTACATCTGGGTAACGCACACGACTTAAATACAAACCCTGTGGTGGCGCGGTAGCGCCCACCGCTGCTCGGTCTCGCTGTTCTAACAGAACGCTTAGATCATGCTCGTTTGCTCCGCGCCCCAAATCCCTTAACGCCGATGCGATATTCCGTACCATGTGTAAGAGAAACGCGTTCGCTTCAATCTCCATAACCACAAACCCGCGACGGCGGTATACCCAGACCTGATCCACTCGCCTATTTGGCGACAATGATTGACAACCAGCGCCACGAAAACTGGAAAAGTCGTGCTCGCCGAGCAATTGCTGAGCTTGACGATGCATAAAATCTGCGTCCAACGGCTCACAACACCATGCTAGGTGATGAACGAAAGGATCGTCTTGCTGATGGTCGTAAAATACATAGGTATAGCGGCGTGAAGTGGCGCTGTAACGCGGATGGAAGTCAGCGGCCACTTGGCAAACCCACGTTACCCGAATGCTGTCTACAGTCAGCGCGTTAAGCGCTCGCCGCCAATTACGTTGGTCCGGAGCGACCGAGCTGGTAAAACCGGCAATTTGTGCTGTAGCGTGTACGCCCGCGTCTGTGCGGCCCGCCGAACTTAGGGATATAGCCTCGTTTGCAATACTCGACAAAGCGCTCTCAAGCGCGCCCTGGACAGTCGCAACGTCAGGCTGTCGTTGCCATCCGCTGAAGTCACCACCTGCGTATTGAACAGCCAGCGCGTAGTGGTAATGCTGAGTCATTTTCTGCGCAGCCCAATCTCGGCGTTACTGAGAATCGTCCAGTTCTTCCAACAGCAATCGTGCTGAGGTCTGTTGTTCTTCGTCGCCCTCTTCTAACACCTCGAGCAGCAGTTCCCTTGCGCCAGCCTTGTCGCCAACCTCAAGAAACGCCACCGCCAATTTAATGCGCGTTTCAATGATGTCTTCTTCATCAACATCGCTGGCCATTGACGGTAAGCCGCTGGGCGACACTAACAACGGCTCTTGGCGCGATGCGCCGCTGTCATTCGTTGCCGCGTCTTTAGCTACGGTATCCTGCATCGCCGCTGCGCCGGCAACTGTGGGTTCTTTGAACTCAGTCTCTGCGCTGTCATTTATTGTCGCTTCTACCGCACTTTGCTGGGTCGTTTGCAGCGCTGTTACCGCGTTGCGCCGACGGCGCCACGCCATGAAAATCACAATCAGTGTCAGCAATATCGTTGCAATCACACCGACTAAACCCGGCGAAAGGCTATCGTCCTGGGCTTTGGTAGCAACCACTGGAGCGTCCGACCGAGCCGGTTGCGAGTCCTCTGCGCCCGCGGTCTCTGCAGCAGCAACTACCGCCGAGCTTGGCAACGGCAGATCACGCGGGCGTTGTTGCACAACCGTCGACGGGGCAGATAGATCGCCCGTGTCCGACACGCGATCGTTGGCTACAGCTTCGTTGATGGTGTTGTTGCCGGAGTCAGCGGCGAGCTCTAGCGCTGCTACCTCTGCAACGCCCATCTGCTGCGTCGCTGTGCCATCGCGCACGCCACTGTTCGTTGTTGGGTCAAAACTGCTCAATTCTCGACCGACTGTCGCTGATCCCTCCGCCGCAGACTCTAGCGATAGCCGTTGTGACGCCGCAGGGGATACTGCAGACGGTTGGGTTGCGACAATTCGGAGGCTGCGACTGTCATCACCGTTCGATTGCCCTGGCAATAGGCCAAAACCTTCGTCCACCCAGCTCTTGTACTGCTGCTTTACCTCACGCAATGCGGTGCTGGCGGTCAACAAGCTTGCCTCAAAGAGATCCGGCAACTGCAATAGATAACCGCTTTTTAGCCCGTTCACATTTTCCGCAATGAACGCTTCAGGATTCAGTCGCACAATTGCCAGCATTTGTTGCTGCACTGTTACGGCGGAGCTTTCACGGCTGTCGCTGGCAATACTCCACAGGGTGTCTTTGGGCTGAGTTAACTGGGTGCGGCGATCGTCCCGGTTCTGCAATGCCGCCGCCACCTGAGCACCGACTAGAGGCGCGGGTACCACCAACGACAAGGCGCGCAAATGTTGCGCCTGGTCATCGCTAAAACGCACGACTAATTGCACCATCGGTTCGACGATCGGTCGATTACTGCGTATGGTCAGACGCTTGCCGCCCAGTGGCGCGTCCACTATGGCTAGGCTGAGTTGTTGGGCGACCGAGTATCGAGGTATCTGTAGTTGCTGATACTCATCTGCACTGCCATGTTGCACGCGCAATCGCGCTGCTGAACCGCGCAAGTCTTGCAGGTCTACAAATGCGTTCAAGTCTTGTCCCTGGAAAGAAGCAACTTGGGGAACCGACAGTTCTAACGCGACCGCAGCGGCTGCCCATAATGGTGCTACCGTAATTATCCATCGGCATAGCCAGATCACTTAATTCACCTGTTTGTTAAGCAAATTTTCCGCCACTAAAACTTCGGCTATTTGGATGCTATTAAGGGCCGCACCTTTGCGCACATTGTCCGCCACTACCCACATGCTAATGCCGTTATCGTGTGAGATATCCTTGCGAATTCTGCCAACATATACAGGATCGGCACCTGCTGCGTCCGTTACTGGCGTGGGGTATTGCTGACCTTTAGCCACGCTAATGCCCGCTGCTTCACTCAGCAGACGCTCTACTTCTGCAGGCTCGATAGGTGCTGCGGTTTCAATGTGTACGGCCTCGGAGTGTCCATAAAACACCGGTATACGCACACAAGTGGGGTTCACCTGAATGCTGTCATCACCGAGAATTTTCTTTGTTTCCCAAACCATCTTCATCTCTTCAAGGGTGTAACCGTTGTCCTGAAACTGGCCTATTTGCGGGATCGCATTAAAGGCGATCTGCACCGGCATAGTTTTGGATTCTATCGGTTTAGCGTTGAGCAAATTCGCGGTTTGCCCCGCTAGCTCACTAATACCACTAGCGCCAGCACCGGACACTGCCTGGTAAGTCGCCACGTTAATTCGCGTAATTCCAACCGCATCGTGGATCGGCTTTAACGCCACCAGCATCTGGATAGTCGAACAATTTGGGTTCGCAATTATGTTGCGCGGCTTAAAGTCAGACACGCATTGCGAATTTACTTCTGGAACCACCAGGGGAATGTCGTCGTCGTAGCGAAAGTAAGAAGTATTATCGATTACTACGCACCCAGCAGCGGCCGCCTTGGGCGCGTACTCTGCCGATAGATCACCACCGGCAGAAAATAAGCCAATCTGCACTTGTGCGAAATCGAACTCGTCCAGACGTTGCACTTGCACCGACTTGCCATGGAACTGCAGGCGTTTCCCAGCAGAACGCTCAGACGCCAACAAATACAGTTGCGCTACAGGAAACTGGCGCTCTTGCAAAATTTCCAATAACGCCTCGCCAACAGCCCCTGTGGCGCCAACTATGGCTACATTGTAGCCAGAACTTGAGTCCATGTTAGCCATCACCTCTGCTAATTCTATTCATGCGACAAATCATACATTCGCCGTTACCGCTAATTCTTGAGCAACTGCGCCAACACCAGATCACCCATTGCTTTGCAGCCAACCGGGTTGTTGCCATCACCGATTATGTCAGCGGTGCGGTGCCCTTGTGCTAACACCTGTGCTACCGCAGCATCGATCCGATCTGCCGCTGTTGGCAGCTCTAAGCTGTAGCGAAACATCATGCCTACAGAAAGAATTGTTGCCAACGGATTAGCAAGGTCTTGTCCGGCGATATCTGGCGCGGTGCCATGCACCGGTTCATAAAGCCCCGTACCGCTAGCGGCTAACGACGCTGAGGGCAGCATACCCAAACTGCCAGTCAGCATCGCGGCAACATCGGACAGAATGTCACCGAACATATTGCCGGTTACCATAACGTCAAACTGTTTGGGCGCTCGCACTAACTGCATAGCGGCGTTGTCGACATACATATGCGACAACTCAACGTCAGGATACTCAGGCGCCAAAGCTGTGACCTTCTCGCGCCATAGCTGCGACACCTCTAACACATTGGCTTTGTCCACCGAGCACAACTTGCCGTTGCGTTTCGTCGCCAACTCGAATCCCACCCGCGCGATACGTTCGATTTCATGCTCGGAATACACCAAGGTATTAAATCCAACTCGTTCGTTGTCGCGCACTTCTACGCCCCGAGGTTCTCCAAAGTAGATACCACCGGTGAGCTCGCGGATAATCAGAATGTCCAGATCTGCCACCAGTTCGGTCTTGAGCGAAGACGCTGCCGCTAGTGGCGCTGACAACAACGCCGGTCGCAAATTAGCGAACAAACCCAAACCCTGACGCAGCCCCAAAAGCCCTTTCTCTGGGCGCAAGTGTGTCGGCAATTCATCCCATTTTGGACCACCCACACCGCCAAGTAATACGGCATCTACCTGTTCTGCCGCTTGCAACGTCGCTGCGGGTAACGGTTCCCCTGTGGCATCGATGGCAGCACCACCGATTAGGCCTTCGCTGATGTTCAGCGCGCAGCCAGCCTGCTCTGCGGCAACGCGCATCACCTCGGTAGCGGCGGCAACCACCTCCTGACCGATGCCATCGCCGGGCAGCAATAAAATACTCTTTTGCATGCGTTTGGTTCCGTCAATTAGTCACGAAATAACCAAGGCTGGCGCGCCTTGTGTTGTTCCTCGAAGGCCTCAATCAGCCCGCGCTCGGCGAGCGTCATATCGATGTCGTCCATGCCGCTGAGCATTTTTTGCTTCAATGCTGAATCTACCGCAAACGTGAACACGCGATCTGTATGAGTAACTGTGACCGTTTGTTCGGCCAGATCTATACGCAATTGCAGTCCCGCTGCAACCTGCGCAAACAGCTCCTCCACAACCTCAGTACCCAAAGCAATTGGTAGGACACCATTTTTGAAACAATTACCAAAGAAAATATCCGCAAAGCTCGGCGCGATGACGGCGCGAAATCCGTACTCTTGTAGCGCCCACACGGCATGCTCGCGAGAGGAACCACAACCGAAGTTATCTCGCGCCAGCAAGATCGACGCGCCCTGGTATTGGGGTTGATTGAGCGCAAACTCGCGGTTCAAGGTACGCTCGTTTG
>MDTB01005342.1_pt1 | contig 16066 bp, 17 predicted proteins | sample 811161 | NCBI WGS metagenome assembly MDTB01 (sample SAMN05326650, study PRJNA326480) | marine metagenome | isolation source: seawater | place: Mediterranean Sea | collected 2009 | reverse complement strand
GATAGCTATTTATCTCTTATTAGGTGTGATCATTTTTTTAGGTTTAATAATTTCATCAAATTCTTCTCCAGAAAGATATCCTAATTCAACTATTGATTCTCTTAGGGTTGATTTATCATTATATGCTTTTTTAGCGACTTTTGCAGATTTATCATAACCAATGATAGGATTAAGGGCAGTTACTAACATAAGTGAATTATATAAATTATGGTTTATTCTCTCAATGCTAGGCTCTAGACCTTTTACTGCATTCTCGTTAAAAGATCTACAACCATCAGATAATAATCTAATTGATTGCAGTATATTATGTGCCAAAACAGGGCGATATACATTTAATTCAAAATTTCCTGAAGCTCCAGCAATAGTTATTGTCGTATCATTTCCCATTACTTGAGTACATAACATTGTTAACGCTTCACATTGGGTAGGGTTTACTTTTCCTGGCATAATCGAAGAGCCTGGTTCATTAGCTGGAAGCTCTATTTCGCCGATTCCAGAGCGAGGTCCACTTGCTAGCCATCTAATATCATTTGCAATTTTAAAAAGTGATGATGCTAAGACCTTAAGAGCTCCTGATAGCTCTATTATGGAATCTTGTGCACCTAAGGCCTCAAACTTATTGTCTGCAGTTTTAAATGGTAACTTTGTAATTGATGCAATTTCACTAGCTGAAGATTCCCCAAAACCCTCTGGAGAATTAATACCTGTTCCAACTGCAGTTCCCCCCATTGCAAGTTCATAACAATGCTCAAGAGCATTATTTAATCGTGCTAACCCATGATCTAGAGCGGAACTATACCCTGAAATCTCCTGCCCTAAACTCAATGGAGTCGCATCTTGTAAGTGGGTCCTACCAAGTTTTATGATATTTTTAAACTTTTCTTCTTTTATCTTGAATTCATCTCTGAGTTCTGTAATGGCAGGTATTAGATTTTTCAATACACTCTCCACAGCGGCTATATTTATTGCAGTTGGAAAAGTATCATTAGTTGATTGACTCATATTCACATGATCATTAGGGTGAACAGGAGTTTTACTTCCAAGTTCGCCACCTAAAATTTCAATAGCTCTATTGGAAATCACCTCGTTAAAATTCATGTTTGTTTGAGTTCCGCTTCCAGTTTGCCAAACTACTAAAGGAAAATGATCATCTAATTTACCTTCAATCACCTCATCTGCTGCTTTTTTTATAGAACTTAAAATATCGCTAGGTAGAACTCCAAACTTATTATTTACAATCGCAGCTGATTTTTTTAAAATTCCATAAGCTCTGATAAATTCTCGTGGAAATTTTTCATTTCCAATCTTAAAGTTTTCTAAAGACCTCTGAGTCTGCGCCCCATAATATTTATTAGATGGTACCTCTATATCTCCTAAACTATCACTTTCAATGCGATAACTCATGACTACTCAACAACCCATGTGTCTCCTGCATTTAATAAGTCCTGGACACTTCCTTCTCCTCTTTTTTCTTTGGCAGAATTAATTTGGTCGACCATATCTTGATTATAAGTCGGCTTGTCAACACAATATAGAACACCTATTGGTTCCGGTAAATTAGGATTTGCAGTCCAATTAGCTATAATATGTGCCATGTCGAGGTCTGTCTCATCGTGGATAAGTAAATCATCTTCTGAATGATTCTCCATGTCCACAATTATAGGTTTCGAGCCATCTAATTTTATACCTTTAGTCCCCCGAGCAAATATCATTGGCTCACCATTTTTCAGTTCGATAACATTATCAAACTTTTCTGATCCTGTATATTCCTCAAATGCTCCATCATTGAAAATATTACAATTTTGATATATTTCTAAAAAGGAACCCCCATCATGCTGGTAAGATCTTTCCATCATAGCAGATAAATGTTTCTGCCACCTATCAATTGTTCTTGCTACAAAAGTTGCTTGAGCACCGAGCGCTAATGAAGGTGGATTCAGCGGTATATCAATTGATCCCATTGGAGTAGCTTTTGTTACCTTGCCAACTTCTGAGGTTGGAGAATATTGTCCTTTTGTTAAACCATAAATTCGATTGTTAAACATCATAATATTAAGATCCATATTTCTTCTCAGAGCATGCATAAAATGGTTTCCACCAATTGACAAACCATCTCCGTCGCCAGTAACTACAAATACTGCTAAATCAGGATTTGAGATTTTTACACCAGAAGCAATAGCGGGTGCTCTACCATGAATTGAATGGAAGCCATAAGTGTTCATGTAATAGGGAAAACGGCTCGAGCAACCAATTCCAGAAACAAAAACAATATCTTCTTTTTTCCTACCAAAAGTAGGGACTGTTTTCTGAGTTTGAGAGAGGATTGCGTAGTCACCACAACCCGGGCACCATCTAACGGCCTGGTCCGATACATAATCTTTTTTAGTCAGCACATTTGATTGAGTTTCGCTCATGATTTATCCTAATGTTTTTTTAACGGTTTCAACAATAGTTGCAGCTCCAATTGGTCTACCTCTTACTAGATTTAATCCTTTTGCATCTACAAGATATTCTGCTCTTATCAATCTTAAAAACTGCCCCAGATTTATCTCAGGAATTAAAATATTTTTAAAATTTTTAATTAAATCTCCAAGGTCTTTTGGAAGAGGACTTATCCATCTAACATGAATATGTGAAACTTTCAAACCATCATCTTGTAGAGTTTCTGCCGCAGATCTTGAGGCACCAAAAGTTCCACCCCAGCTTAATAATAGTAAATCTCCATCCTTGTTGCCAAACACTTCTGTTGGGGCAATATCATTTTGTACTCTATTTACTTTTTCTTGACGAAGAAGTGTCATCCTATGATGATTTTCAGGATCATAGCTTACATGACCAGTATTTTCAGCTTTTTCAATTCCACCTACTCTATGCTCTAGTCCTTTTGTTCCAGGTATGGCCCATGGTCTTGAAAGAGAATCTTTATCCCTCTGATATGGCTGAAAATCACCATCAGCATTTGGCTTTTCAGCAAAGTTAACTTCAAATGGATCTAGATCATTCATGTTAGGTATTTTCCATGGTTCAGACCCATTAGCCAAATATCCATCTGTTAGAAGCATTACAGGAGTCATGTATTTTATTGCAATTCGACAGGCTTCATAAGCAGCAAAGAAACAGTCTCCAGGCGTCGAGGCAGCGATCACAGGCATTGGAGCTTCGCCATTACGACCATATAATGCTTGATTTAGGTCAGACTGCTCTGTCTTTGTTGGTAAACCGGTACTCGGACCACCCCTCTGAACATTAATAACTACAAGAGGCAATTCCGTTATGATAGCTAAACCTAAGGCTTCACCTTTTAAAGCAATTCCAGGCCCAGATGTAGTGGTTACAGAAAGACTTCCTGTATATGCTGCACCAATAGCAGATGTAACTCCAGCGATTTCATCTTCCGCTTGAAATGTCTGAACACCAAAATGCTTCCAAGATGATAGGGTGTGTAAAATATCGCTAGCTGGAGTAATGGGATAACTACCTAAAAATATATTGAGTTTTGATTTTTCCGACGCAGCTAAAAGCCCAAGTGAAGTGGCGTAATTCCCATTAATATTTCTGTACTTCCCTGCAGGTAGTGATGCTTTTTCGACTTTAAATCTTGTCGTAAATAACTCGGTCGTATGTGCGTAGTTATACCCAGTTTTCATTGCAAGAGTATTAGCTGTGATGATTGAATCTTTCCCAGAAAATTTCTTTTTTAGCCATTCTTGCGTAGCTTCCATTGGTCGATCATACATGTAGAACAATACACCAAGAGCAAAAAAGTTTTTGGTCCTGCTGACTAGTTTATTTGATAGATCAAGTCCCTCACAGGCTGCAGATACCATTTTATTCATTTCAATTGGAATTACCGTAAAATAATCATCAAGAGAACCGTCTTCCATTGGATTGGAATCATAACCAGCAAAGGTTAAATTTTTCTTACTAAAGGCATCTACATTTACAATCATTGTTCCACCAGGAATAAGTTCTTTTTGGTGTACTTTTAAAGCTGCAGGGTTCATCGCAACCAGAACGTCTGGCTTATCTCCAGGAGTGTGAATATCTTTAGAAGAGAATTTGATTTGAAATGCACTCACTCCAGCAAGAGAACCTGCTGGTGCACGTATCTCAGCAGGAAAATCAGGAAGAGTGCTCAAATCATTTCCTACAATAGCAGTTGTATCCGTAAAACGGCCACCGGTTAATTGCATACCATCACCAGAGTCTCCAGCGAACCTTATTACTGCTTCGTCAATTGTTTTAAATGTTTTTCCCATGGTATCCCATTTATAATAAAAAAGTTTTGATTTCTTGATTTAATATTTTTTAGTTAATATAAATTATAGTTATGATATTATACTCTTAATTTAGGAAAAGGTAAATAGGTCAAAAAAGAAATTAATTACATTTATTTACTAAAATAATTAATAAAATATTTATACCTTAAATATATAACTATGACATATCATGAGTAAAAAGAACATATATCCATTCTCAAATAGACTAAAATATGGTATAGATAATTTTATGTCTAAAGGTAGTTCTTCAATATTTTTTGCCCTTTTATCACTTTTCTTAGTTGGCTTTGTAATTATGGTAATTATACGCCTATTTGCAAATTTATTGATGCCAGATGATACTTTAAATAGTTGGGCTGAAATACCTTGGAGAGTTTATGTAGCAGTAATGGAAGGTTCAGCAGCAGAAACTGATGGTGACAGTAACTGGCTTGCTAAAATTAGTTCCATCATAGGAGTTCTTGTTGGACTAATACTTTTTTCAAGCATGGTTGCATTTATTACTAGTGTTTTTGAAGCAAAACTTGATGAACTAAAAAGGGGTCGAAGTATAGTTTTAGAAAATGGCCATACATTGATCTTAGGATTCGGAGATAGAATTCTTGAAATAATCCGAGAATTAATTGAAGCAAATGAATCTGAGCCTGATGCCTCAATTGTTATTTTAGCAGAAAATGATAAAGAAGAAATGGATAATATAATTCGAGATAATATCACTGATACACTTACTACACGTATAATTACAAGATCTGGTACAGTAACAAATATAAATAATTTAAAGAAAGTTAAAGCAAATAGAGCAAAATCTGTAATAATTATGAATAGTGCTGCTAGCTGGCGATCAAAAAATGAGTTAAAACTAGCAGATGCTTTAGTTTTAAAATCCATAATGTCAATTATTGCCGTTTGTAAGGGAGCCTCACATCCACCTATTGTATGTGAAATACATTCATCTCGGGACCAAAAGTTAGCTCAAAATATTTCCAGCGGTATTGTTAAAGCTCTAAATGAAGTTAGTGTCCTATCGAAAATGATTGCCCAATTAGCTCTTAGTCGAAATGGACTTTCAGTTGTTTACGGAGATATGGTAGGCTTTGATGGGAATGAGTTTTACTTTTATCGTCCAGATAATGGATGGGGGGGGAAATTATCCTTTGGTGAAATAATAGACAGGTTTAAATGTAGTACGCCTATGGGTATTCATACCAAGGAAGGTAAAATAATTTTAAATCCACCAAAAATCACGGAGATTAGTGATAAAGATGAGTTGATAATTTTTGCAGAAGATGATTCAACAATACACTATTACGAAAAGCCTGTTTATGAATCAAAGGTCAAATCTATACCAACTATTGAGACAGAGCATCGTACTCAAAGAATTGCCCTCTTAAATTGGACAACTAAGACGAGTATAATTATGGATAAACTCTGTAGCTATCTTCCAAATAAATCTGAACTATCTACTTTTGTAAATAAAAAATCCAGTAAAATGAAGGAATGTGAAGAATCCCTATCAAAAAAATATCCTGGAATAAAAATTTCTATTAATGAGATAGATCTAAATGACTTGAATAAACTAGATAAAATATACCCTCAAAATTTTGATAGTCTTTTGATATTATCTCCTGGAGGAAATACTATTGAAGAAATGGATGCATATGTCATTTCATTACTTATTAGGATTAGACAAATTCTACTCCAAAATTCCTCTTCCAAAAGTTTTGCGGACAAAAATAAATGGCCTAAACTTATAACTGAGGTTATGGATAGCGAGAATATAGATATCATACTTAATAGTGGTGTTGAGGATTTTATGGTTTCAAATCAATTTGTTTCTCAAATTATGGCTCAGGTATCAGAGGAACCATTGGCCCTTGATGTTTATGATGATCTGTTCAAAGCAGAAGGAAGCGAACTTTATATTAAGCCAGCATCCTACTACTTTGATTTTAGTGAAAAAGATTCTATCTGTGTGCCATATGGTGATTGTGTTGAAGCAGCGAAAATAAGAGATGAAGTTATACTAGGTATTCAGTTACAAGCAGAACAAAAAAATAAGGATAAAATGTTCGGAATTTCATTAATTCCTAATAAAAAAACTAATTTCACCATTACTAAGCATGATGGTTTCGTAGCACTTGCTCAAGATGAAACATAGTAAAAAAAACGTATGAATAAAAAGAAAGAAATTAGACTAACCCTCTTGAGCCATGGCTCTGGATGAGCATGTAAAATTGGTCCGGGTGACTTATCTCAGGTTCTAGAAAATTTAAAAATTCCAAATCATAATTCTGTACTCATTGGTTTTGATGGAGCTGATGATGCTGCTGCAGTTCGATTAGATGACGGAAAAGTTTTGATACAAACCGTTGACTTTTTTACTCCCGTAGTTGATGACCCTTACGAATTTGGTCAAATTGCTGCCTCAAATGCTCTATCGGATATTTATGCCATGGGCGGAGAACCTTTATTTGCATTAAATATTGTTGGTTTTCCAATTAAAGATCTTTCTAAAGAAATTTTACAAAATGTTCTTCAAGGTGGAGCAGATAAAGCAACTGAAGCAGGTATCCCAATAGTTGGAGGTCATTCAGTTGATGATAAAGAACCAAAATATGGACTTGTGGTTACTGGACAAGTTGAAGAAGAAAAAATGTGGAAAAATTCTGGTGCTAAGGCAGGTAATTCCATTGTCCTTACAAAAAAATTAGGAACTGGAATAATTGCAACAGCTATCAAAAAAGGATTAGCCTCTAGTGAAGCCATTAAAGAAGCCAGTGATTCGATGAAGCTATTAAATGCTGAAGCTGCAAAAGTTTTAAAAAAATTCTCACCAACAGCAGTAACTGATGTAACAGGATTTGGGCTCATAGGTCACCTTAAAGAAATTTGTCAATCTAGTAATGTCTCTGCTGCAATAAATTTTTCAGAATTAGACTTTTTAACCTCGGCTAAAAAACTTGCTTATTCTGGTGTAATGCCTGGAGGAACAATGAGAAACTTAGATTACTTAAAGAAGTTTGTAGAATTTGATGACTCATTGCAAGAAGTTGATAGACTACTTACTGCTGATGCCCAAACATCAGGAGGACTCCTGATAACACTTCCGCATGATCAAGCAACTGAATATGTATCAAAATTAAAGCACTATGCAAAAATTATAGGTAAAATAATACCAGAACAAAATAAAATGATTTCAGTAAAATAGTCTATACCCGACAATTTTTGTCGGAATAATATATTTGATATAGATAGTTTTAGTTGCTTAATTTGAAATATGTTAAAAATAACAAGAAAAGTTGAATACGCTTTGATTGCCCTTAGGCATTTACAACAAAATAAGAAGGGCACTCTTTCCTCTTCAAAAGAAATCGCTGATAAATATGATATTCCTAAGGAGTTGTTGGCTAAAGTTCTACAAATTCTAGTAAAGAATGAAGTTTTGACATCTATAAAAGGTCCATATGGTGGATACAAAATAGCAACAGACCCTTCTGAAATTAATATGACTAAATTTTTTGAGTTTATTGAAGGTCCTGTAGGAATCATGGATTGTTATTTTGATTCTGGATGTGATAAGCAAAATAACTGTATAATAAGAATTCCAATTAATAGAATAAATAACTCTATACGATCCGTATTTGACAATATGACCCTAGCTGAGATTACATATTAATAATGGTTGTTAAAGAAGAAATAATTAAAGTTTTACAGAAATGTTATGATCCTGAAATTCCAATAGATTTATGGAATTTAGGTCTCATATATGATATAAATATTAAGAAAAATAAAAATCTTCATGAGATCAAAATCATTATGTCCCTCACGACACCTGGTTGCAGTATGGGTGGGCAAATGAGTGAGGATATTAAAAATAAAATAGGTAGTTTGGATCATATCTCAAGTGTTAGAGTAGAGGTAACATTTGATCCTCCTTGGAAACCTGAAATGATGACTGATTTTGCTAGAGAAAAACTTGGATTTGAACCCGTAATTTCACAGAAGAAAGTAAGTAAAGTTGACTTGGAGTGGGAATAATGAATAATAACACAATCAAAAAAGAAGATATTGAAGAACAGCAAAATGATTTCAATAATGCAGTAATTACAGTTACAACAGGAGCAGTAAGAAGATTAAAAACAGTAATGAAATCTGATGGTAAGGATAATCATTTATTAAGGATGTCTGTTGAAGGTGGTGGCTGTTCCGGAATGACATACAAAATGGATTTTGAAAAAAAGAAGTTAGAATTTGATAAGGTTTTTGAATCAAATGGATTAACCATAATTTGCGATTTGAAAAGTTGGTTATACCTTCAAAATGTAGAAATAGACTACTCTGATGACCTTTTAAATGGTGGCTTTAAAATTAAAAATCCAAATGCAGAAAGAACATGTGGGTGTGGAACAAGTTTCTCAGCTTGAAATAAAAAAATGTCTAACGAACAACAAATAATTGACTCAAATCTAAGTAAAGATTACGAATACGGTTTTGTATCAGAAATTGAATCTGATACACTGCCACCCGGATTAAATGAAGACGTAATTCGAAATATATCAAAAAAGAAAGATGAACCCAAGTGGCTACTTGACTGGAGACTAAGGGCATTTAAATTATGGAAAAAAGCATCGGAACCAAATTGGCCAAATGTAAAATATAGTAAAATTGACTACCAAGCAATTAGCTACTATTCTGCTCCAAAAAGAAAGGAACTTGCAAGCCTAGATGAAGTAGATCCAGAACTACTAAAAACATATGATAAATTAGGTATTCCTCTTGAAGAGCAAAAAATGTTATCTGGTGTTGCAGTTGACGCCGTCTTTGATAGTGTATCTGTTGCGACAACTTTCAAAGAAGATTTGAAAAAAGAAGGTGTTATTTTCTGTAGTTTTTCAGAAGCAGTTAAAGAATATCCCGATTTAGTGAAAAAATATTTGGGAAGTGTTGTGCCTCGAGGCGATAATTATTACGCAACTTTAAACTCTGCAGTATTTACGGATGGTTCTTTTGTATACATTCCAAAAGGTGTCCGATGTCCTATGGAATTATCAACCTATTTTCGCATAAATGAAGCCAAGACAGGACAGTTTGAAAGAACATTAATTATTGCGGATGAAGATAGTCATGTAAGCTATCTTGAGGGCTGCACTGCTCCAATGAGAGATGAAAACCAATTACATGCTGCAGTTGTCGAATTAGTTGCATTGAAAAATGCAACTATCAAATATTCTACAGTACAAAATTGGTACCCCGGTGATCCTGATACGGGTGACGGTGGCATCTATAATTTTGTTACAAAGCGCGGAGCCTGCTTAGGTGAGAATTCAAGGATTTCATGGACCCAAGTAGAAACAGGATCAGCAGTGACTTGGAAATATCCATCATGTATTTTAAAAGGAGATAACTCTGTAGGTGAATTTTATTCTGTTGCCGTAACCAATAATCATCAACAAGCGGATACCGGTACAAAAATGATTCACCTAGGTAAAAATACTAAAAGTACAATTATATCAAAAGGAATTTCAGCTGGGAAAGGTCAACAAACCTATAGAGGTGAAGTAAAAATAATGAAAGGCGCAGAAAATGCTCGTAATTTTTCTCAGTGTGATTCTATTTTAATTGGAGATAAGTGTGGAGCACATACTTTTCCCTATATTGACGTTCGTAATCCCTCTGCCACCATGGAACATGAAGCAACAACATCGAATATTGGAGAAGACCAAATGTTCTACTGTAATCAAAGAGGTTTGTCAACCGAAGATGCCGTATCCATGATTGTGAATGGTTTTTGTAAAGACGTCTTTAAAGAATTACCAATGGAATTCGCAGTCGAAGCAACAAAGTTAATGGAAGTAAGCCTTGAAGGAAGTGTCGGCTAAAAAGGAATAGAATGTTAAGAATTAAAAATCTTCGTGCAGAAGTTGAAGATAAAGAGATTCTTAAAGGAATTGATTTACAGGTTAACGCTGGAGAAATGCACGCTATCATGGGGCGGAACGGTTCAGGAAAGAGTACGCTCTCAAATGTGATTACAGGTAGAGATAACTACTTAGTTTCGAACGGCAGCTTAGAACTAAATAATAAATCTATTATTGACTGGACACCCGAGAAACGATCACTTGAAGGGATTTTTATGTCTTTTCAATATCCCGTTGTTATTCCCGGGGTAAATAATACTTATTTTTTAAAAGCAGCTTTAAACTCAAAAAGAAAACATGAGGGGAAAAAAGAACTTGATTCTGCAGGTTTTTTGAAGGTAATTAAAGAAAAACTAGAAGAACTTGACATGGATCTGAAATTTTTACAAAGACCAGTCAATCAAGGTTTTTCAGGTGGTGAAAAGAAACGAAATGAAATACTCCAAATGCTCACACTTGAACCAAAATTAGCAATCCTTGATGAAACTGATTCTGGTTTAGACATTGATGCTCTAAAGATTATTGCTGATGGTGTGAATAATTATCGTTCGAAGAATAACTCTTTTCTTGTTATTACGCATTATCAAAGATTACTCAAATACATTAAACCAGATTTTATTCACGTCTTAATAGATGGTAAGATTGTTAAATCTGGAGGGAAAGAATTAGCGCTTGAGCTTGAAGAGAAAGGTTATAATTGGCTTGACTCATGAATTACTCTGAACTTCAAATCGAATTTGAGAAAGTTATAGATCGAGAAAAATTTTCAGATAAAGTTAAACCAATCCGAGAAAGAGCTTTCGAAAATTTTATGTCATTAGGGTTTCCAAATAAAAAATGGGAAGATTGGAGATTTACAAATCTATCTGGCTTTAATAAAAACTCTTATGTAGTAACTGATAAAAGTCACAATGCGCCTACTGGTTTAAACTTAGACAGATTTCACATTCCAGATATGCACACAATTGTTTTCATCAATGGTCATTATGATACTGAATTATCCGATAAAATTGATGGTGTAAAATTAATGACAAGCCTTGAATATGATGAATATAAGAACTCCTCAATTAATTTTGTCTCTAAATGCCCTTTTGAACTTCTCAATACTGCATTTATGGATTCTGGAATGAGCATGGTCATACATGAAAATAATACTCTTAATAAACCAGTTCGTTTTCTTTTTGTTACATCTTCAAATGAAAATATAATGATCTTCCCTAAGATTAATATTGAATGCAAGGAGAATAGCTCTTTAACATTTCTCCAGCATTCTGTAGGCGCTTCAAATGACTTCTTTGTTAATTCATCCATAAGTTGTTTTTTAGGGAAAAATTCATCAATGCATCATATAAAAATAATGGGCGAGTCAAAGAATGGAATAATTTTTAATAAAATTAATGTTCAACAAAAACATAATAGTAGATATGACTTTTTACAATTTAGTTATGACTCAAGCCTTTCACGCACAAAAATAGAAGCTGAGCTTAATGGTGATGGTGCAGAGTGCTCATTGAACGGACTTTCTCTTTCAAGAAAAAATCAACAGTTAGGAACTCACATAACCACAAATCATTTTACTCCAAATTGCTGGAGTAATCAAAATTTCAAGAATATTCTTCTTGGTAGCTCTTCTGGAGTATTCAATGGCAGAACCATAGTCCATAAAGATGCTCAGAAAACAGATTCACAACAATCTAATAAAAATTTAATACTCTCAAAAAATGCTCTGATGAATTCAAATCCTCAATTAGAAATTTATGCAGATGATGTTAAATGTAGTCATGGATCAACAACTGGAGCCTTGGATGAGGATGCTTTATTTTACTTACGCTCAAGAGGCTTAAATTCAATAGAAGCAAAAAAATTATTGATGCGGGGATTTGCAATTGAATTATTTGAAGATTTAAAACACGAGCCAACTAAAAATTTCATAGTCAATAAATTTGAAAATTGGCTTGTGCACAACGCTGCATGAATACCTATCAAGATCAATTGAATGATCTAAGAGATCTCTTCGAAATATTTGAAGATCCTAAAGATAAATTTATTCAACTCATGGATATGGCAAAGGAATCAACTTTATTTAATAAATCTGATAGAAATGAAAAAAACAAAATTAATGGATGTACATCGCAAGCATGGGTTGTAGTGAAAAAAAATAATGATAACACCTTTTCAATATCAGCAGATTCAGATTCGCTAATAGTAAAAGGATTACTATCTATATTAGAAAAAATATTTCAAAATCAACAATCAAAAGATATTTTATCAATGTCTAGTGATGAGATACTATCATTTATAGGATTAAAAGGATCCGTTTCATCACAGCGAACAAACGGTTTTTCCAGCGCAGTAAATAAAATCCAAGGAATTGTCAAATGAATCAAATACCAAAAGAATCAATACGCCTTCTAAGAGACGTCGATGCTTATATGGTGCCCTCAGGTGATGAGGTTAAGCTACTAGCAGGAAACTTAGTTAAAATAACGCAAGCTCTTGGTGGTAACTACACCGTAATTATGAATGGTAACATGGTCCAGATTAGAGAAGAGAATGTCGATGCCCTTGGGATAGAGATCCCTAAAAATCAAAATAAAATAAATCATGGTGGTGACATAAAACAGCAAGTTTGGGATCAGCTAAAGACATGTTATGATCCCGAAATTCCAGTTAACATTGTTGAGCTGGGCCTTATTTATGACTTAAATATTTTGGGACCTGTTGAAAATAAAAAAGTTGAAATCCAAATGACCCTTACCGCTCCAGGATGTGGTATGGGTCCCGTTATTGCTGAAGAAGTTGATCGTAAAATCAATGGTATAAGTGGAGTTACAGAAGTCAAAGTTGACTTAGTATGGGAACCTACATGGAATCGGGATATGATGAGTGAAGAAGCGAAGCTTGAATTAGGAATGTTATAATTATGGATAATTGGGCAAATAAAATCAAGCAAGACTTCCCAATTTTTGATTCTAATGATATAACTTATTTAGATAATGCAGCGACTACACAAAAACCAAGAATAGTTTTAGAAGCAGTAAATTCATTTTATAAAGAAACTAATGCAAATGTTCACAGAGCAATTTATTCTATTGGGAATGAAGCAACTCGCCGTTTTGAAGAGGCTCGAGATGTTATTGCTAATTTTATAAATGCAAATAGCTCAAAAGAGGTTGTTTTTACTGGGGGCGCCACTGATGGTATAAATTTACTAGCGAGGTCATTGGTATCGAATCTTCATGCTGGTGATGAAATTCTCCTAACTCAGATGGAGCATCATTCAAATATTGTACCATGGCAGATTATGGCAAAAAAATTTGATATTAAAATAAATTACTTACCCATTAATGAACAGGGAGATTTAGATTTTAATGATATCTCTAAGTATCTAAATGAAAAAACTAAAATTGTATCTGTTGCTCATGTTTCTAACGTCCTAGGAACCATCAACCCATTAAAGAAACTAGCTAAGATGAGCCATGATTTAGGAGCAATTTTCATTTCAGATGGCGCTCAAGGAGCGCCTCATTTAGAAGTTAATGTAAAAGATTTAGATTGTGACTTCTATGTTTTTTCTGGACATAAAATGCTTGCACCCACAGGAATAGGAGTCGTTTGGGGAAGAGAAAATTTACTTCGAGAAATGGAACCTTTCATGGGTGGAGGAGAAATGATAGATAATGTTTCCTTTGAAGAATCAACTTGGAATGATATACCTTATAAATTTGAAGCTGGTACACCCAATATTGCCCAAGCTATTGGCCTAGGATCAGCCGTAAAATATATAGAATCAATTGGAATGGATAATATTCAGATTCATGAGGAAAAACTCACGAAATATGCTTTAGAAAAAGTATCTAATATAAAAGGTCTTCATTATCACGGATTTTCAAGGAAGAGATCTGGTGTCATCAGTTTTAATATAAAAAATATTCACCCGCAAGACTTGGCTCAGTTTCTTGATCAAGATAATATAGCTATAAGAGTAGGCCAGCATTGCGCTCAGCCACTTTTATCTGTATTAAATGAAACATCAACTGCACGGATAAGCTTTTATATTTATAATACGAAAAAAGATGTGGATAATTTTTGTCAATCAGTTGAAAAAATAAAAACCTACTTTTAGTGTGGAAACAGTTTTACTAGATGACTTTTTAGATGGCGGAATAATAAGAGAAAAATCATTTCGAGTAATGGTCAAAGATATGGATTACACTCCATACCAAAATAAAAAGGTGATTATTAAAGGTTGTGCTGGGGTCACCGTTCCAACTTGGGCATATTTAATCTTAGTCTCCCATATTGCTCAATTTGCTGATAAAATTTATTATGGCGAACCAAGAAGCGCTGTTAAAATTTTTGATAAAAAACTAATTTAGAGTTATTATTCGTTACTAATCAACCTAGGATTTTTTGGATTATTATGGTTAAAAAAGTACGTGTAAGCTGGGAAAAATACTTTATGAATATTGCCATTGAAGTAGCAACACGCTCTACGTGTGATAGAAAAAATGTTGGAGCTGTAATTGTTCGAGAAAAGACAATTCTTTCAACAGGGTATAATGGAAGTATTAAAGGGTTGCCTCACTGCGATGAAGTTGGTTGTGAAATGATTGATGGTCACTGTGTACGAACTACTCATGCGGAAGCAAATGCTATTGTTCAAGCAGCAAAAAATGGCGTAAGAATTGATAGTGCAGAAATTTATGTTACCGCTTCGCCGTGTTACAACTGTTTTAAATTTATAGCCAATGCTGGTATAAAAAAAATTTATTATAACGAGTTTTATAGAGATGAGCGCATTCTAGATCATGCTGAAAAAGCTAAGATTCAGTTGTTAAAAATAGACTAGCACTACTTTATTGATTATGAATGTTCGGACAGTAGACTTTAGGAGAAAAAATGCCTCAACAGTTTTCACAAATTCTCTTCAAAAAACAGGATTTAGTGTTCTTGAAAATCACCCTATTAATTTGGAATTAATAGATGACGTTTACGCTGAGTGGAATACATTTTTTTCAAAAAAAATAAAAAATAAATATCTTTTTAATAAAAAAACTCAAGATGGATTTTTCCCTTTCCAATCTGAAAATGCAAAAGATTATCCAGCAAAAGATTTAAAAGAATTTTTCCATTTTTATCCATGGGGAGTCTTCCCAGAAGAACTTAGTATGAAAACACGTTTACTATTTAAACAATTATTAAAATTAACGGAGATATTACTTTCTTGGATAGAGGACGAATCTCCAAAAAGAATTAAAAACTTATTCTCTATGCCCTTAACTAAAATGATAGATTCAAGTCCAAATAATCTTCTCAGAATCATTCACTACCCTCCATTAAAAGGTAACGAAGACGTTCATGCACTTCGTGGCGCAGCACATGAAGATATTAATTTAATCACCCTTTTAGTTGCAGGAACTCAACCTGGTCTTCAAGTAAAAGATAATACTGGAAAATGGCAAGATGTAACGTGTGACCCTGGTTCTATTGCAGTGAATACGGGTGATATGTTGCAAGAAGTTTCGAGAGGCTATTATCCTTCTACTACTCATCAAGTGATTAATCCAAAACAATCAGAAAATAATATAAGTAGATTTTCTATGCCTTTATTTTTGCATCCTAATAGTAATGTGCGTTTATCTGATCAATACACTGCAAAAGAGTACCTAGATAAAAGACTTAAAGAAATTGGTTTAAAATAAAGAATTAACTTTCTTGCGATAAACCTTTGGATACCATTTCTGCAATGTCTAAGATATTTACATTTGATTCGTTTCCTGTTGTTTTAACACCATCTTCAAGCATTATGTTACAAAAATTACATGCTGCTGCAACTGTTTTAGCTTTTGTTTCAACTGCTTGATT
>MDTB01115086.1_pt1 | contig 16067 bp, 13 predicted proteins | sample 811161 | NCBI WGS metagenome assembly MDTB01 (sample SAMN05326650, study PRJNA326480) | marine metagenome | isolation source: seawater | place: Mediterranean Sea | collected 2009 | reverse complement strand
TTTTAAAGAAGTGGTTTGAGTATACGAAGCCCCGTTTGGAGGGTGTTGCTGAGAAGTGGCGGCCATTGAAAGTGGCTACGGCGAGTGATGCTGAGCTTTTTGAAGGTATTTGCGAGCTAGGGATTGAGGAAGGTTTGTACTGGTCTGATGACTCCAGCCATACCTTTGGTGTTGCTAAGTCGACCGACGACCAGCTACAAACTTTTCTGAGAGAGACGCTACCCGATCATAATTTTATTAGCGGTCAATTTCTCAGTGGCATCGAATCGAAGACGATGCAATCCAACGCAGACCTGTTTGAAATTGCAAAACTAGTCAGGGCCAACGAATCACTTAGCTTCACAGTTCTCACCGTACCCTCCCCATTCCTCATGCAGGCTCTGGTCGATCATCCGGATGGCACGGATGTAATTGCTGCACTCAAACAATATCTGACTACCTATGGGCATCAAGGATATAGCCTCGACTTCATTGAACCCACCCAGATTGAAGATCCTTCTGCCCTGTTTGCAACATTGAAGAACATGGTCAGAGATAAAAATTACGATCCGAAGAATCAATCGGATAAGACGGCAGCCATCCGTGAAGGTAAAATGGCAGAAATCACCAAGCTCTTGTCTGGTCTCGAATATTGGCAGTTCCGATTCAGGCTTTGGCTAGCACTCAAGTACAACTTTATCCGTGAGGAGGTGGCCTTTCGCTTTGGCTATACCTGGTCGATCCTTCGACCGATGGCATTCGAATTGGGCCAGAGATTGGTTGATATCGGCACCTTCAATCAATCGGATGATATTTTCTTTTTGGTTACTGAGGAAATCTCTGAAGCTATGGAGGCGCGAGCGCAAAATAAGGCTCTTCCTGCATTGGCAGTATTGGCAGCTGAACGGCGTGAATTGCGTGAGGCAAGAAAACGTCATCATCCACCCGGGACATTGCCTCCCGAAGTCAGTCAAGTTGCTGGTGTCGGCTTCAAAGAGACACAGATCTTGAATGATGAGGACAGTGACACCATGCGTGGTTTCCCGGTCAGCTCGGGCACGGTCACGGCAAAGGCCAGTGTCATCCTGGGTCCTTCCGAGTTCGACAAGATGACTCCTGGCAGCATCCTGGTCAGCCCGTTGACGACACCTGCCTGGACTCAGTTGTTTGCTAATTGCGTAGGATTAGTCACTGATGTGGGCAGTATCCTGGCGCATGGTTCTATCGTCGCTCGCGAATACGGCATCCCTGCGGTGCTCGGCGTTGGAAACGGCACTGTACGGATTAAGCACGGCCAAATGATCACCATCGATGGGGATAAAGGAACCGTAAAAATACATGAGGAGGCCTGAGTCTTTAGCACTATTTCATCAATTTCTAATTCCCTATTTCTATCCTGGACCCGGGGGGGGGGGGTTAAGAATAAAATAGTGCCCATCTGGTGTTCAAAAATAAAACCGATTTATTACTTTCATAATATCTGGGTTCGTAGCACATCCTAGAAAAACCCTATGGTGAAAATACCAAAATGCATCGCTTTACCCTCCGGGTGGGAGGTCTTTTGACTAAATAAAGTTAGTATATGCAACCTTCCTCGCTTTACCAAAAAATTCGTTCCATTCTTCCTCAGTGAGCAAATTTGGCTCACCTAGTTGCCGTGCTAACAAATAATGATTACACAAAATATCCAGCCGCTCGGCATGATCCACAGCGACGTCGAAATTAGCCCCTCTACAGATCATCCCATGATTACCCAGAAGACAAGCCGCCCTGTTCTGCAGGGCCCTTCCGGCATCCTCTGCCAATTTCTCTGAGCCAAATGTCGAGTAAGGAACGCAAGGCACGTCATTACCTCCAAATGTACCCACCATGTAATGAAAACCAGGCAATGCTAAGTTATTACATGCTAGAGCGACGCAGTGGTCCGAGTGGGTGTGCACAACCGTGTTTGCTTTGTCGCTAAGACGATAAACCCCTTGGTGCATCCGCCACTCGGTCGAGGGCTTCAAATCCCCCTCATACGATCCGTCATCAAACACCTTAACAACGCGATCAGCGGTCAAATTCCTAGCACTGGCTCCAGAACAAGAAATAAACATGCCGCCCTCTACTCGGCAACTTACATTACCTGTCCCCTGATCCATCAACCCCAACTCAGCGAGTCTCCGATAAGCATTAACTAGTTCTTGCTTGAGTTGACTTTCCTCCTGATGAAACTCAGCCACTTGAAATTGCTTTAGTAGATTTTCACTCATCGATCACCGTCAATAATGTAATTTTCGTTTGACAAAAAATCATAAAAAACTGCCCTTCGACCCACACAAATGCTGAGGCGCACCAAACTAGACCGCCTCCTCGATAGCGATAGCACGAACAGCAGTTCCTTCCATCCTCTCAACGTTTAGAGGAAGCCCCATAAAAAACACCCTATCTTGTTTGAGCTTATCAATGTTCGACAGAGGATAAACAATAGGAATGTTATTGCCGGTCATAGCTCTATGGGTCGGACAGTTCTCCGGCTCCGGGTCATGCATACGGGTTTCCCAAGATATACCCGGAACACCTACGCCCAACATTTTAATTTTCTGGTCGGCTAGCCAGTAAGCAGTATCTCCCTCAATCCACGGTTGGTCATCATCCGACCAGCAGCTATGGAGCAGCACGATATCTCCCTCTTTGATGTTTTCCAAATGAGAAGGAAGGATGGGTTCTTTTTTGAGGTGACTTAAATCACAGACTACAGCCTCACCATAATAAGTTGAAATGGGCATATCCCAAATACCTAACATGCCATCGGGTAGTCCACTCCAGTTGTCATTATGGCCAGGCCCCAGCTGAACGTGCGAACCGTGGTGGGCACTGTGCGACCCATAAGGCCAGGCTTCAAAAGTCCCTCTGTTGTGACCAATTAGCTGCTCGACTGTGCCGTCCTTCTCATTAATGGTCTCTTCGACTATCCAAGGTAATCCATAAGCATCTGGCTGTCCCTTTTCAAAAGTTCGGTCCAGACGAGTGACAGCACAGATCATTTCATTGGATAGATCTACTATTCTTTTGTTCTCCAAACTGATCATGAGCATCCCTCCTCTGGTTCAAATGCCACAGCTCGGACAAAACATGCTTCAAATTTTTTCCACTTGAAAGGCATCCCAGTATAAAAAACACGGCTCGCTGTTATGTTTTCAATGTTGACAAGAGGGTATGTGATCGGACAATTAGCACCTAAGAACATGCGCCGGATAGGTGAATTATTTGGCGCCGGCTTTTTGAGATCATATTGCCATTCAATGCCGGGCAGCCCAAGCCCAAGCATCTTAATCTTGCGGTCTTTAATCAGCCACTCAGAAGTATTTTTTGAAAGCCATGGACGCTGAAGTCCTTCAAATGGACTCGTCATCAAGACAATGTCACCAATTTGGATATTTTGTAGGTGCTCTGGCAAAATTTCTTGACCAAAGATATCAAAGTATTGATTGCCATCAGCCGTATATTTAAGCTCTTGATTCCCATCCTCATCACTTTTCTTCGTGAAGAAGCCCTCCACGCAAGGGTATTGGGATCGATCAGTGATAGCTCGGGGCGATAGATGGGACAAATTGCAGACAGAAGCCTCTCCAATAAACGTCTCAACCGGCATTTCCCAAAGACCCCTCATATCCTCTGGGACGCCGACCCAATGGCTAATATGGCCCTTGCCGCCTTGCACATGAGCGCCCATATGAGCCGACATGCGCTCCGACTCCAAGACAGTGTCACCTGGTGGAGAACGGAATAGAGTGAACAGTGAATTGTCACCCGCAAACCGACCCTCGTCCATTACCCAATGTCTCCCGAGTGGATCAGGCTCACCTTTTTCGATAGAACCATCCACTCGGTGGATTCTGGGTTTAATACGTGGACTCAGTTCAACGGCCCTGTAACCATCCAGTGAAAACATTTTTATCCTTCTAATTATGCTGGCATTGTGGGAGATTACGTCGATACATCATGAACGCCAAGTAACAATGCTGAAACTTCACCCATTACCTATTAATTTGCTTTTCCCTGGGCGGCCCGCATGCGCTCCAAAGCTGAAAATACGAAGTCCTGCTTTCCAAGAGCGCCAGCTTTCAATACCAATGAAATAGGATCTGATCCAGGCTGATGACAATACCCTCCCCCCAATTCATCGAATGAAGACACTTCAACTCGCTTAATACCCAGACAATTAATCACTTGACCTGATGTCTCTCCACCTGCCACAACAAAATTTCTGACCCCCATCTGATAGAGCCTCACTGAGACATCACCAAGAATTTGGTCAGCGAGCTTTGCGGCACCAGCGCGCCCTAATTCATTTTGGATAAATGTTAACTGTTCAACAGTCGCCGACGTTGAAACAGCGATTGGGGCACTCTCAACTTGATCTTTTGCCCAATCGACGATCTTCTCTATATATTGACTGTCTTTTGAGGCCGCTATCAAATCGATACGAAAGACCGGGTATCGATCCTCAAAGTATGTTACCTGGGTCAGGGTGGCACTGGCACAACTGCCAGCAATAAAAGCTTCTTTGCCAGGGCTTGCTGGCAACACTGATTTGGGGAAATGATTTGATCCTGATTGTCCACCTTTTAGCCAGGCACGTGCTAAAAACACGGGCAAGGCATCCGCACCACTTGTTAACGGCCACTCGAGTGCAAAATCGGCGATCCGAGCAAGGTCATCATCATCGGCGGCATCTGCGATATACAGCTCGGGCGCGTTATCGGCCTCCAAATGCTGCCGCACTGCTTCATCACCAGCTCGTATCAATGCATGTGAAATCAACCCAACCTTTTTTGTGGACTGTGCTTGTAGGACCTCTACTAAGTTAGAGTTATTCATTGGTGTGACCGGATCATATTGCTTGAATGAATCGCCCAAAAGGGTATTTCCCAAAAACATTCGCCCTTGGAAGATCGTGACCGTATATTCCGGAAATGCTGGACAAAATAAACTCTGGGTGACGCCCAAAACTGACATCATAGCCTCTACCGCAGGGCCTATATTGCCCTCCGAAGTGGAATCGAAAGTGGCGCAGTATTTATAGTAGAGTCGCGCGCATCCGATTGCCTGCAAAGCATGAACAGCTTTTTCAGCCTCGGCTTGTGCCTCTTCGGATGGAATCAAACGCATCTTTCGAGCAACCACCACCGCCGTCGCCGAAGAAGGGATATCGGTGAGAGCAGCCACAGTAGTTACCAGGGGACATTCGATACCTTCCCGCTCTAAGAGGCTGGCCACCATCATGCCGCCAGTTAAATCATCGGCGAGTACACCTAGTTCAAGCATCTTCACTACTCCGTCAAACAGACGTAAGTATGCTACGCCAACCGACGCGACCGACGCTACAAAAATGGTTATCAATCGTTATGGGGGATCATTAAATATTAGAGTTGCAGGGAACCATCCAAATCCGAGATCATATTAATATGATCGATAATACCATTTTGCTTGATTCAAGACTGGGGAGAGTCAGAGGCAGGAGTGACGGAAGCGTAAACACTTTTCTTGGTATTCCGTACGCGGCTCCGCCCACCGGACAGGATCGGTTCAAGGCACCGCGCCCGCGCTCCAAATGGAGCGGAACTCTCGAAAGCACTCATTTCCCAAATCGTTCCATGCAACCAATCAGACCCAGCAAAGTAAAAAGGCCTATCGCAGGCGACTTGAGCGAGGACTGTCTCTACCTAAATATTGTGACCCCTAGTCTCAAAGGGGAATTAAAACCCGTCATGTTTTGGATTCATGGTGGTGCCTTCGTAACCGGATCTGCAAATGAATATGACGGCAGTGTTTTAGCTGAACAGGGGAAAGTTGTGGTGGTGACTGTTAACTTTCGTTGCGGGGCTTTCGGATTCTTGGATGCATCCGGCTTGGGCAAAGGTTACGAAAATTCGATGTCGAATGGTGTGCTTGACTTGATCACCGCATTGCGCTGGGTTCAACAAAACATCGAGGACTATGGTGGAGATCCCAGCAATGTCACTATTTTTGGAGAATCTTCTGGCGGCTCTCTTGTCATGAGTTTAATCGCCGCGCCTAAAGCGGATGGGCTCTTTCACAAGACCATTGCCCACAGTGCAACATGCGTCCATAGAAAACCTAGCGATCGGAGCGAGAATATTGCCAAGCGCATGGGAGTTCCGGCGTCGGACTACCTAGAAAAGCTTCGAATTATGCCGGCACAAGAAATTGTAGATCTCGATATTGCCTTTGGGGCAAGTGTGGATGGAAATATCGTGACTCGTCCCACTTTCGAGGCAATTTTAGATCGAGGTAAAAACAATCCTCCCATGATCACGGGAACCAACCTCCGAGAGGGGACTCTCTACACACAGGGGGAGCAGTCCGATCAACCCCATTATGCCTCATTCAATAGAGGTCTCGCATCAGAAATGCTTCGCGGCGGCGACCCCTCAAACTATATTGATGGACTCAAAACTACATATCCGAACGCCAGTGCTGGCCAATACCATGAAATGATTTGGACAGATATGTTCAGATGTATTTGTACCGAAGCAGCTGCATCGATGAGTGCCGTGGGAGGCAGTGCATGGCTCTATCGTTTCGACTTACCAGCGAATATTCCAGGCTTCGAGCATCTTGGTGCTACGCACTCAAGTGAGATGGCATTTACCTTCAATACATTCGCAAATCCGAACACTCATGCCTGTATCACTTATCATGATCGTAATGACCCCGTGGTGAGAAAACTCGGAAATTCGTGGTCACAGGCTGTCGCTCGATTTGCACACACAGGTGACCCTAACGGCGGTGATTTGCCGCACTGGCCAAGTTATGAGGACAATTCAATGCCATGTCTTATCCTCGATAAAGATCTTCGGATAGAGAATGACCTCGATCGCATTCATCGAGGCCTGTGGAACCTTTGTAGGTGACCAAACCACACATACCTAAGATAACTGCGATTGCAACCAAATACATCAATCGATCTGCTTTTATCGGTTCAGTTATAGCTGTCTCCCAAGATCGATCTGTCCTGCATTTTGATGCGCAAGGTTCCATGGACCAAGCGAGGAAGTCGCCAATGCGCGAGGACGCCATCTTTAGGATGGCATCTTCCACAAAGCCTGTCCTGGGGGTGGCCGCGATGATGATGATAGAAAACCAGTTATTTTCACCGAGCGATCCGATTCAAAAATATATTCCAGAATTCAATGATATACAGGTAGCAGTGCTTGAGGAATCCGGGCTTGACCTAAGTCCAGAGTATGTTCTCGGAAAACCGCCACCCCATCGACTGGTCAAGCCGCATCGAGCGATCACTATCCATGATTTGCTGACCCACACCAGCGGCATTGCAACCTATGGCCTTGGAATGGCCGTGGCAGATTGGAAGTGGAAGCAAGGCGAATCACTTGCTTCTTGGATCCCCAAAATCGCTTCAGGTCCTCTCGATTATCAACCGGGGGCACGTTGGGCCTACAGTCCAACTGTCGGCTTAGATATTGTTGCCAGAATTATAGAGATAGTTTCTGGAATGGAGTTTGACGATCTGGTTCAACGAAAAATTTTCGATCCATTAGGGATGCGAGATACACACTGGCATTTGCCGGATCATAAGACTTCAAGACTAGTTTTTGTTGAAGAAAGCCATAAAAAACTTTACTCCGGACCAAAGAAAGGATTGGATGTCCCAGAGGGATACTTTTCCGGCTCTATTGGCTTAATGAGTACTGCTCTCGATTACCTTAGATTCCAGGAAATGCTATTAAATGAGGGAGTATTAGACGGTCACCGAGTCTTAGCTGAAGAATCTGTCAAACGGATGTGTGGCAACCGCATGGACATTCCCTATACGTCAAAAGGTGGCGACGAGGGGTTGGGATTTGGGTACACCGTTGAGGTAACTTTGGATCCACTAAAATCAGCTAACTTTCGAACAAAAGGCGCGCACGGTTGGGAAGGATACTTTGGCACAATTTCTTGGACAGAGCCTGAAATTGGACTCGCTGCGGTAATATTAGTGCAAAGTATTCCACGCAAAACATTTTCAATAAAGGACTTCCATAATGAAGTATGTGAAGCCCTTCATGCATCGCTTTAGGAAAAGCCTATGACCAACCGATGGTTAGATCAGATAGAAGAAAATATTATCGACCCGCTACTTCCCATTATCGATCCCCATCACCACTTGTGGAATGATAAAAATGCACCAGACTATCAGCTTGAAGAGCTGTGGATGGATACTTCTTCGGGGCACAATATTGTTGGTACCGTATTTATTGAGTGTGGCACCAACTACAAAAAGAGAGGACCAAAAGCTCTGCGCCCAGTCGGGGAAACAGAATACGTTAGAGTAATGGCCGATGCCTCAAGCAGCAAACTTGACCATGACCAGCCGCCAATTCTCGGTATCGTGAGTCATGCTGATCTGAAATTAGGCGCTGCCGTGGATGAGGTATTCGATGAACACAAGACCGCAGCTCAAGGCTTGCTGAAAGGTATTCGTCATTCGGTGGCTTATTACCCTGACCCACCGGCAGTAGAACGTTACACCGGCCGTATCAAACATCTCCTTTTAGACAAAAGATTTCGCGAGGGCTTTAGCAGACTTACTCCTGCTGGACTCACTTTTGATGCGTGGCTGACACACGAGCAAATCCCAGAACTCATCGATTTAGCCTGCAAATTCCCCGATACGATCATCATTTTTGATCACTTCGGTGGCCCTATGGGCATTGGACCTTTCAAGGACAGGCAACGCGAGATCTTTGATCAATGGAAAATCGACGTAGCCGAACTTGCTGAATGTCAAAACGTATATGCGAAGCTAGGTGGTCTAGCGATGCCAATAAATGGCTGGGGCTGGGATGAACGGGAGCTGCCTGCAACTTCAGATGAGATTGTGGCAAAACATAAGGATTACTACCTCCATTCCATTGATTGTTTCGGTCCAGATAGATGCTTGTTCGAGAGCAACTTCCCCGTAGACAAATTGTCTGTGTCATACCACGTGCTTTGGAATGCCCTCAAGAAGATCGCATCACGTTTTAACGCTGATGAAAAAAATAAAATGTTTTTCGAAAACGCGAAAAAAATATATAAATTAAACATTTAAATGCCCTCAACACTCAATCGATCCAATTGATCATTGAATTGAATTAATTGGAAATAGTGTAACGCCCCTCTTGCCTCATTCGACCTTAATTCGATCAAATTCTGGGGCTCGTTTTTCGACGAATGATTTCACACCCTCTTTAAAGTCATTTCGCGTTAAGCTCTCTTTCATCCATTCATTTGACTCGGCCATCGCACTACCCAGCTCTTGATTTAGATGCCTATAAACTTGCCGCTTCATCATCATTATTGAAGTCGGTGCAGAGGTCTCAGAAATTTTTTGAAGGAAATCCCTTGCTTCAGACACGCAGTTCCCAGCATCACAAAATCGATTCGCATAGCCTATCCGGAAGGCTTCTTCTGCCTCAACCCGGCGCGACGTCCAAAATAGATCTAGCGCGTTTGAAGCGCCAACAATACGGGGTAACATCCAACTTGTTCCATGCTCTGCAATTAAACCGCGTGGGCCAAAGGAAGTAACAAAACGAGCACCTGGCTGAACAAACCTCATGTCACAAAATGTCGCATAACTGAATCCAAGGCCTGCACATGCGCCATTAACTGCGGCGATGAGGGGTTTTCGAAGACCCAAAAAATAAGTTGGTGCACCAATAAAATTTGGATCGCCACCAGGATTTCCTGGACTCACAGCAAGATGATCATAAGTTTTCCCAATTTGTTGACCTTCTTCGCTCATATCACTGAGTGCGTTCATATCTACTCCTGAGCAGAAGCCTCGACCTGCTCCAGTTAGGACTGTGCCTACAATTCCCTCATTCCTCTCAGAGGCATCGAGCGCATGCCGAATCTCAGCTTGAGTTAAACTAGTGAGTGCGTTGAGTGTTTCGGGTCGATTCATGATGATTGTCGCCACAGAACCATCGATCTGATAAATTATTTCCTCATAGCTATGAATTGCAGTGTCCATCTTTATCCCCCTATTTTCTCAATCTTTTATAAGCTTCATCGCCAATCTCTCTTGCAATTACACGGCCTAAGCTATCGGCATCGAGTATCGCCTCACGAACAACCTTGTGGTTCATCTCCTTGGGCATATTCCATGCGGGAGGGCGAGTCAAAGCTGTCTCAACTAAAATGTCTAAATCTGAGTGATGTTGACGGCTTAATGATATTTGCTCCAAGTTAATTGGCAAACCAACCCGGGCAAAAAATCTTGCAACCCTCTCCTGATCGTCAGATTCCAAGATGGCCAGCTGCGCCATTGTACCCATTGAGACCATTTCCCCATGCAAATAGTTATCATGAACCACTTTGATTGCTGGGAATGCTACGGCAAGAGCGTGAGCCAAAGCGAGGCCTCCGCTTTCAAAACCGATACCACTGAGCAAGGTATTTGCCTCCACAACCCTATCTAACGCGTCGTTATTCTCATTTCGCCTTACTGCCTTTGCTGCCAGCTCACCATAGTCAAAAAGAGTACGCGCACATATCTCCCCAATGGCACAAGAAGCAAGTGTCGGCAATGCTCCATGCGCATTTCGGGCCGAGGGGTTATTGAGGCAGACACTCGCCTCGTACCAGGTGGCCATCGCGTCCCCCATACCAGCCACCAGATGCCGTTCAGGTGCCTTGGCGATGATGTCAGTGTCAACGATAATGATATCGGGATTCTTAGGAAAAAATTCAACGTGATCTGTCGTGCCGTGTGGTGTGTAGACCACCGAAAGGGCCGAGCACGGTGCGTCAGTAGAGGCGAGAGACGACACGATCACGACCGGCACATCAAGCCGATGTGCTATACACTTACCAGCGTCGGCCACCTTACCTCCACCAACGGCGATGAGACAATCAATACGCTCACTCCTCATCGAGGCTACATGCTTTTCAATTTCAAGGCTCGAACACTCACCCTCGAAAACCATCCTTAAATGTGACATGGAGCAACTATTTAGGCTTGTAGCGACACGGTCACCCTCGGAATGATGACCGCGGGCAGATGCAAGTATCCCAGCACGAGTAACCTTCATCACTTCCTTGATGTAGTGGCCTGACCGATCGACTACCCCAGCACCTTGTATGTATCGCTGAGGAGATGCAAAAACTCTTGGGGGTGTTTCCGCATCGTAAACAAACGTAGACTTTGGATCGTAGAGTTCTTTTGGCATGAGTTTCACTTTTGTAGTTTGATCGTCGGAGAACCCACCTTGGACGCCCGTTTAAATGCAGGCCGATTCATCAATCTGTCCAAATAGGAGGTGGTCTGAGGGGAGTAGTCTTTATCCAGCTTCAAATCTCTACCGAGAAACAAAGCATAACCCACTGCGATATCGGCAATCGTAAATGTATCACCAACAATAAACTCTCGATCAACGATATGCGCATCGAGTCGACGGAGACGCGCTAGGTACCATTTCGAGTAGTCGTTCACAACTTGAGGAACCTTCCGATCATCCGGCTCTAGCATTGAATAACGCAGAACGAGTGTTTGTGGGAAAGTAAGGGTCGCATCACTTTGATACAACCAATTTAAAAAATCGCCATACTCAGCATGCTCTAATTGCAGGGCAAACTCGGGCCTATTAAATCGCTCCACCAAATAATGACAGATCCCAGTTGATTCAGTCATATTAACGGTGCCATGCACAAAGTAGGGAACCGTTCCCAATACATTTATCCCGAGATATTCCTTCTTGAACACTCTCGGAGGAAATGGAAGAACTTCAACTTCATAATCTATACCCATCTCCTCCATTGCCCAAAGAGGTCTGAGAGATCTTGCATTATGGCAGTGCCAAATTTTGGGTGTTTTCGATTTCACGTTTTATCCACTGTTAGTGTTAGACTTTCCACAGGTGACCCACGATCAAACCAAAAAGTAATAGGATCACGACTTGCCTAAACCTATCATGACTCGCCGCCAAGCTATTGAAGAAGTTTGTGGGCCAGGTAAACCTCTTGAAATGAAAACCACCCAAATTGGTGGCAAGAATTTGAGGGTCTTCGCAAATGCCCCCGCCACATTAAGGGATCTCTACCAAACTCATGCAAGCGACTTAGATTTTTTAGTCTATAAGGAAGAACGGCTTAGTTACGCAGAGGTACACAAGCAAGCTACTAGCCTTGGCATGGCCCTTGGTCGACTTTTCGATGTACAGCATGGTGATCGTGTCGTAATCGCCATGAGAAATTACCCGGAATGGGTGATCGCCTTTTTCGCGGTCACATCCATTGGTGCGATCGCGGTCCCTGTTAACGCTTGGTGGAATGCCCGAGAGCTCGAGCATAGCCTCGTAGACTGTAACCCTAAAGTTGCCATTGTGGACGAGGAAAGGCTACTTCGCCTTTTCGAAATAGACTCTCTGTCACCTGATCTTCAGATCATCAGCACAAGAACTGACACCAAAATTAACCAAAAGTATTATAGCTGGGAGAATGTTGTTGGTTTTGATCTCAACAATTCACCACCAGACATCATTTTTGAACCTGATGATGATGCAATTATCTTATACACCTCTGGATCAACTGGTTTGCCCAAAGGGGTGGTGTCATCTCACCGTGCCATCATACATGCCCTTCTCTCTTGGGAGCTGGACTGGGAGCTCCGAGATGCAATGGGCGTTTACACTCTCGAGCCATCAGAACACCAAGGCGCTATGCTTTTGGCTGTCCCTCTTTTCCATGTCTCAGGCTGCCATGCTGCGATGCTATCCTCCATCAGAATGCAGCGTAAACTGATTTGCATGTACAAATGGGATGTTGAGGAGGCCCTTCGACTGATTGAACTAGAACGCATAACAGCGGTAATGGCTACTCCAGCAATCTCTGGAGACGTATTACATGCATCAAAAACCTCAGATCACGACTTGTCTACTCTTATTGTTCTCGGTGGAGGTGGTGCTCCTCGGGCACCTGATCAAGTCATTGCCATTAATGGAATGACCGACAATGTCGTCCCGGCAACTGGCTGGGGAATGACTGAGACCAACGCAATCGGCGCTGGGGTGGCCGCTGATGATTATCTCCGGTACCCAGAGAGTTCAGGTCAATGCTCTGGTGTGCTGGACATGCGTATCGTGGGCGACGATGGAACCGAATGCCTTGCCGGTGAGCGAGGCGAGCTTCAGGTTCGTGGAACCTCAATGTTTCGGGGATATTGGAATCGACCGGATGCAACAATTTCAGCTATGGACGGGGAGTGGTTTCGCACAGGAGATGTCGCTACGTTAAATGACGAAGGCTTCTTATTCATAGTGGACCGAATCAAAGATCTCGTGATACGTGGAGGAGAAAATATCGGCTGTGGTGCCGTTGAATTTGCCCTTTCTGATCACCCAGAGATACTCGAAGCATGCGTATATGGAATACCTGATGAAAGGCTCGGGGAGGAGGTTGGAGCAACTTTGTTTGTCACGAAAATATTGAATGAGGAGGATTTAAGGGGATTTTTGGTCAAAAGACTCTCGCACTTTGAAATTCCGCGCTACATTAATCAGCAAATGTCGACCCTGCCTCGCATCGCCTCAGGAAAAATTGCTAAGCGTCAGATTCGTGCCCAGGCGGTCAGTCAAATGGGTATCGTTGAAAAAAGGTCTTGAGCATGGGATCGAAAACTAGCAAGAGATATGAGATTGCCATGACTATTATTTTCATAATCATTGTCTCATACGGTCTCTGCGCAAAGGTTTACTCCGATGCCAAAGTCAAGAATCGACCGAATATTTTATGGATCTATGTCGATGATCAATCACCTTGGTACGGGGCTTATGGGGATAAGCTCGCTCAGACCCCAGTGATAGATGCAATCGCGGAGCAAGGAATCCTCTTCGAAAATGCCTATGCCCCAGCACCGGTTTGCGCTCCAAGCAGGTCGACAATTATTACAGGCAATTATGCGATAAGAATTGGTGCACATGATATGCGATCCGGCCGTGTCCCAGAGCATCAAATTCTGCTGCCCGATGGAGTCACACCTCTTCCTGTGTTATTTCGACAAGCGGGCTACGAGACCTACAACGCAGGGAAAGATGATTTTAATTTTACTTACGACAGAGCGGACCTTTACTCGATTCGGGATCTGGCCGCTGAAAACAAGAATATGAAAAACTATAAGGGTGGTCAAGGAAGTGGCGATTGGAGCCAAGTCGCCAGTGAAAAATCTTTCTTCGGGCAAATGGCAGTAAGCGGCGGCAAAGCAACAGACGACCAATTGTCAGATCGACTCAAAAATTGGGGCTACAAGCCAATATCGCCTGAAGAGGTCAATGTGCCAGCGCAGTATCCCGACATTCTCCCGGTCAGAAAGCAAATCGCTGGTCACTACAATAGTATTATGCAGACCGATCATAAAGTCGGCGAGCAGATTGCAAGACTAAAAGCGGATGGACTCTTGGATCAGACCGTTGTCTTTCTATTTTCTGATCATGGATCGGATTTGCCTCGAAGTAAGGAATATCTTTACCGAGAGGGCTTACACGTTCCTTTAGTTGTCTTTGCACCGGGATTACAGGAGATCGTGCAACCAGGTGTTCGCCGAAGTGACATTGTTAATCTCATGGATATAGCGGCAACATCATTAGCACTGGCTGACATAAACATCCCCGCCAACATGGACTCAAAAGACCTTTTCGCCCCCAATTACTCGAGAGAATTCGTGTTTTCCTCTGCTGACAGAATGTCAAATGTGATAGATCGAGTTCGATCCGTAATGGGTGAGAGATATCACTACATCCGAAACTTTATGACCGATAGGCCACTCATTAATTGGGGGTATAGAGAGATGGTGGGGCTGTCGAATCCCGACCTTTTCAGTTCAATACATGTTCGACGTCTATATGAGGCCGGCAAATTAAGTCCTGCTCAGGCCACTCCATTCGGCCCACGGGTAGCAGAGGAATTATATGATTTAAAGACTGATCCGGATGAGATCAATAACCTTGCTAATGACCCCAGACACACCCAGGTCCGCGCCTTAATGCGGGCTGCTCTTGAGAAATGGATTCAGGATACAGACGATAAAGGACAATACCCGAGATCTGCTGCCGCCTTGAAGGAAGTGAAGGATCGCCTTCCAGAGTCCTGGTTAAAAAGTCCAGAGTTCAATTAGACGTCAACATGCAAAAGTCTCAGAAAAAAAAGCTTCTGCTCTGCTGTCATTCGCTCAAAACTTGGAACTCGCATATCTGTCACTGGTAAATCTAAAAATTCTGGTGAATCCACCTGCATCGTTGCAGCGATATTATGCAGCCCATTGCCCTCTTCCGACCCAGCCATCAGTGGCCCACCAATTTCCTCTGGCCAAAATATTGGTGGCCATCCCCCTCTGCCGGTAGGATTTTTCTTGCCCACATAATTTTCAATGGCTGCATACATAACCTCTTCATCTTTCCTTCGTTGTTGCATCCCAGCCTCACCATAAAAAGCTCCTGACTGATGGCATATTGCTGCCCATCTTGCAGTGACATGCAGACCAGGGAGAGCTAACGCTTGTTCCGGCGCACCATCGCCTCCAGAGATCTCGCCATCTTTCACCATGACAAAATACGCGGCTTCAACACGATTTTTGGAGAGTAACCTCTCAGGAGGATAGGTATAGTGCTCAGTGAATGCCCAATCGACACCGATGGGAAGTTCAGCACTCTTAAGAATGGTAACTGCAGCAGCGGCACAGGCCACGCACCAACTTTCAGACCCAAACTCACCTTCCTTGACCAACTTCGTGATGTCGATCACAGGCTCATACATAATGTCCATCTCCTTCAATGGGAGTCCATAAGAAACTATTCTGCTCTGTCATCCGAATTCAGATCCATCATACATATTCAGAGTGCTAGCTTAGCCCTCAAATACTAAGTAATCGACAGTTTATTGCGACTATCTCCTGAAAGAAAAGCGCGGTCAGAGTCTGGGTGGGCCCGGAGGTGTAATCTCTAGGTTGGATATAACTCTAAAGATAAGCTACCACACACCCACCCAAAAATCTCTCCGTTTCTTCTACAACCAAAACCGCTCACTTTTTAACCAAG